>Ga0105055_10002650_pt1 | contig 27578 bp, 29 predicted proteins | sample BON03_FD_78090 | JGI IMG/M metagenome (GOLD analysis project Ga0105055, IMG submission 78090) | Freshwater microbial communities from Lake Bonney liftoff mats and glacier meltwater in Antarctica - BON-03 | ecosystem: Environmental > Aquatic > Freshwater > Ice > Glacier meltwater | place: Lake... | reverse complement strand
GTCAAAGACTCCAGCGCCCGGTGGTCCCCAAAAAACGTATATTGATCAGTGCTCATATTGAATGGTTATAAAGAGTCGTATCCAGTTGGCAACCAATTAGTTGCTATTTATAGGAGTTCCCTTGCTCAACTAAGACCCGAAAGGGAGCTGATTAGCGTGGATATGCCTAATCGGACCTTGCGCGTTTCGTGTGCTGACGAAAGGCTCCTGACATAACCCTGTCAGTGTCCTCATGTAGGATTATACGTTCTTAATCACGACAAACCCTCTAATTTTATGGCCAAAGCTTCTTCCAAAAACGCGCCCGCGAAAACATCCACTGACCTTTCTGCGACCGGTCGCGATAAAAACATCGAACTGACACTCTCTGCGATCACTAAGCAATTTGGTGAAGGTTCAGTTATGCGCTTGGGCTCCAACCAAAAGATGGCCGTCGAGACGATTTCGACCGGTTCTTTGGCCGTGGATCTCGCCCTTGGGGTCGGCGGATTGCCATTGGGCCGGATCGTGGAGGTTTATGGGCCGGAATCTTCAGGTAAAACGACCTTTTGCTTGAGCGTGATTGCCGAAGCGCAAAAGAAGGGTGGCCTCGCTGCGTTCATCGATGTTGAGCATGCGCTCGATCCGAAATACGCGCGCGTAGCCGGCGTAAAACTTGATGATCTCCTCGTGGCGCAGCCCGATTCCGGAGAAGATGCACTCAACATCATGGAGACGCTGATTCGTTCCAACAGTATCGATGTGATCGTGCTCGATTCCGTGGCCGCTCTCACCACGCGCGCCGAACTCGACGGACAAATGGGCGATGCGACCGTGGGTGCACAGGCTCGTCTCATGAGCCAAGCGATGCGTCGCCTCACCGCAGTGGTGAGCAAGACGAAGTGTGTTTGTATTTTTACCAATCAGATCCGTGAAAAGATCGGCGTGATGTTTGGTAGCCCAGAAACGACTTCCGGTGGTCGCGCCCTGAAATTTTTCTCCTCGGTGCGCATCGATATCCGTCGCCGCGAGCAAATCAAGCAGCCCGACGGCAAGGTGATCGGTAATCGCACGAAGATCAAAATCGTGAAGAACAAGGTCGCGCCTCCATTTACCGAGTGCGAATTCGACATCATGTATGACGAAGGTATCTCTCGCACGGGTTCGATGCTCGATCTCGGTGTCGAACACAAGATTCTCGAAAAGCGTGGCGCGTGGATTTCGTTTGAAGGCGATCTCATCGGGCAAGGCCGTGATGCCGCGAAACAAGCGCTGCGCGATGATCCGGTTCTGGCCGAAAAAATCACCAAAGCGGTGCTCGCCAAGGTCAACGTGAAGGGTGGCGAAAGCGTCACTGGCGATGGCGAAACTAAAGACAAAGAATAATTTCAGCCAAACTGAGCCATGATTGGGCTACTGCTCGCTCTTTTCACCGGGGTTTTCACGGACACTAAAACTCCCGCTGATATCCATGTGATCATAGCCACAGAGCTCGGTGAAATCGAGCTGGTGCTCGCTACGGAGAAAGCGCCCGCTACGGTTGCTAACTTTCTGAGTTACGTGGATCGCCGCTTTTATGACGGGGGCGTATTTCATCGCACGGTCACGCCAGAGAATCAGCCCCACCACAAAATCAAAACTGAAGTCATTCAAGGCGGAATTAATCCTGTGCGAAGTGGTGACGATGGACCGCCGATCGCATTGGAGCGCACTCGCGACACAGGATTGTATCATCTGGACGGCACGATTTCGATGGCCCGGCTAGAACCTGATACGGCCACTTCGGATTTTTTTATCTGTGTAAACGATCAGCCCGCGCTGGATTTCGATGGTAAACGTAACCCCGACGGACAGGGATTTGCGGCATTTGGCCAAGTGATCCGCGGTATAGAAATCGTGCGCACGATCCAAAAATCGCCCGTCGACAAACAGGCGCTGTCGCCACCCGTAAAGATTTTGTCAATTAACAGGGTGGATAACGAGGAATTGCATTAAGTCTTTAATTTTGACATGTTTCCCTGATGCACACGCCGGCGGAAAATCCGCTCGCTCGCTCAGATTGGAGCATTCTTCATGCTGATAGCATCGTTTCTATCGGCACAGACCTCGGTTGTTTTTGTCGCCGATGATCAGGGAAATGTGGGTCGATTTGTAGATGGACAAATGAGCGGGACGGCCTTGGGAAGTCTTTCCGGTTCTGGTTTTACGGTGGGTCAGGTTCTCGGCATTGCCTATGACTAAATACTAATGCCGTCCTACTTTTTGATCGCTACGATCACACTGTTTACACGATGGATGCGTCTTCAGGTGTCGCGACAGTGCTTTTCACCACCGACTTGAATATCTATTTTCAGGGAGGCGCGGTGTTTAATAATTTAGTGTATGGTATCGATGAGGATACCCAGAAGATATTGGCCTACTCATTCGAAGGGGTCCAACAGAGCCTGAGTGATGCTGCGCCTTCAGAGCATCTCCACGCGCTGGGAGTTGATTTTGATAACCTTCAGATTATCAGCTATTCTACACCTGTAGGCACGGATACCAGCAACGTGTTGCGGAAAATAAATACGGATGGATCTGAAGGAGCGGTTATTTTCAGCACTCCAACCAATGACATCGATGCGCAAGATATCGCTTACTTCTAATGGCGACTACCTTGTGGCCACCTTCGAGCAAAACCTCTATTTATTGGACGGGAGCACGGGAGCAAAAACAACGTATCTGACCAATGTTCAACTCTCAGCCATGGGTGTAACTGGTAATGTGACCGGAGTCGTTTTGCAATACACGGCTGTTCCCGAGCCTAGCACATGGGCCATGATGCTGGTGGGGTTGGTTGTGATTGCTTGGGTAGGCATCAAGCGGCGCATGTCGTAAGGTTAGGTATCAGCGGAAGCACTGCGCGTGCTCAGACCGGCTTACAATTGCCGGTCTTTCAGTCCGCACGGTTGCCAATTTAGAAAACTACAAGCTGTTCTTTTGTTTAATGCGGTGAACACCATTCGTCACGCCAGCCTATTCGTGATTGGATGTTAAGGGTCGTTGTTCCAAACATCGTCTTGGCATGTCACTTCTTAACCGCAAACTCCGGCGCGATCTGTTCAAGCTAAAGTCTCAGGCTTTGGCGGTCACTCTCGTGATGGCATGCGGTTTGTCGATGATGATCATGACGCGAAGCTTGATACTTTCGCTGGAGTCAACGCGCGACGCTTATTACCACGATTATCGGTTTGCAGATGTTTTTGTGAATTTGAAGCGCGCGCCCGATGCGGTGGCCGAAGATTTAGCGGCCATCCCCGGTGTGGCGGTGGTGCAGGCTAACATCGCGTTGCAGGCGCGGCTTGATTTGCCGGACATGATTGAACCCGCCACCGGACTTTTCATTTCTTTACCAGAGCATGGGCGATCGGTTCTGAATCGTCTTTATCTGCGACGTGGACAAATTCTCGAAGGCCGTGCCGTGCCTGGCCAGATTCTCGTAGGAGAAGCTTTTGCTGAGGCGCATAAATTGCAGCCCGGTGATACGCTTTCGGCGGTGCTTTATGGTCGGCAACAATCTTTGCGCATCGCCGGGGTGGTGCTATCGCCCGAATTTGTTTTTGAAGCACCACCCGGTGCGGCACTGCCTGATAATCGCAGCTACGGTATTTTTTGGATGCCTTACAAAGAGCTCGCGCGAGCGGCTCAGATGGACGGCGCGTTTAATCGAATCGCTCTCACGCTGACCCCTGGATCGAACGAGCAAACCGTGATCGCAGCAGTGGATCGGATTCTGCGTCCTTACGGTGGCCGCGGCGCTTATGGTCGGGAGTCGCATATTTCGCACACACGCTTGCGTGATGAAATCGGCGTGCTTCAGGCATTGTCGATTGGGTTTCCCTTGGTCTTTCTTGGAGTGGCGGCGTTTATGACCAATGCGGTGATGAGTCGGCAGATCACGTTACAACGTGAGCAGATCGCGATTCTCAAATCGTTTGGTTTCTCTAACCGCGTGATCGGTGGGCACTACCTTAAATTTGCTTTGGTGATCGTGTTGATCGGCACCGCGCTCGGCATCTTGGGTGGCGTTATTTTAGGGCATAGTTTGGTGGAGATGTATCACCTGTTTTTTCGTTTTCCTGAGCTAGAGTTTCAACTCGCACGGACGGTTCTCCTCGCGGCGGTTCTGGTAAGCACAATGGCGGCCGTTGTCGGGGTGTGGGGCGCAGTGCGGGCTGCGGTGAGTCTATCACCGGCGGAAGCAATGCGTCCGGAGCCACCGGCTAATTTTCGTCCGGCCCTTTTTGAGCGCACTCGATTAGGTCGCTCATTCTCACCATCGTTGCGCATGTCATTGCGCAATATCGAGAGGCGACCGATTCGTTCGCTGCTCACTTGTGTCGCGCTCGCGTTGGCCACCGGCATTCTCGTGGTGCCCAGTTCGTTTCGCGATGGGATCAACTACGTGCTCGATTACCAATGGGACATCGTCCAACGCCAAACAGTTTATGCTTCCTTGATTGAGCCGAACGCTCCTCGAGCTCTCGCGGATCTGCGGAACCTACCCGGTGTTACTCTCGCCGAACCGGTGCGCGCAGCCGCCGCGGAGTTGCGCTTCGGAAACCGCACGCGCCGACTCGCGGTGCTCGGCCTACCTCGACAGGCGATTCTCAATCGCGTCATCGATAGTCAGGATCGGCAAATCACACTTCCTTCGCATGGACTGGTGCTGTCATCGAAACTTGCCGATGTCTTGCGCGTGAAGACGGGTGATTCGTTGCGGGTCAGTATGCTGGAAGGAAAACGGACCGAGTTTTCTGTGCCCGTGGTGGCGCTCGCTGAAGACTTCGCAGGCACGGCCGCTTATATGAATATCGATGCGCTCAATGCTTTACTCGGTGAAGGTGATCGGATCACGGGAGCCTATCTTAGCGTAACGACCAGCCAATGGCGTCACTTTCTCGATGCCGTGAAGGAGGCGCCCAAAATCAGTAGGATTGTGATTAAGAATGCGATCCGCGAAGGGTTTCGAAAAACGACGGCCGAGAGCATCGGGCTGATTCAAAAAATCTATCTAGCCTTTGCGACGATCGTCGCATTTGGCATCGTCTATAACAGCGTGCGTATTTCTCTTTCGGAGCGTCAACGCGAGCTCGCCACTTTGCGCGTCATCGGATTCACGCGTGGTGAAGTTGGCGGTGTATTGATCGGCGAGCTGGTGATTCTCACGCTAGTAGCCCTCCCCTTCGGTTTACTAATCGGTTCCGGACTGGCGGGTGCGATCATGCAAGCCGTCAACACGGAGTTTATTCGCCTGCCGTTGATTCTCACTCCAGCTAACTACGCTTTTGCGGTGCTGGTGGTCACGATGGCATCCGTGATTTCTGCACTGCTGGCGTGTCGTTATCTCAATCGTCTTGATCTCGTCAGTGTGCTCAAAGCGAGTGATTAATTTCCACCGCTCTCTAATTCTATTTCCACGCCTCAACCCATGAGTAATCATCTTTCATCTCCAACGAACTCCGACTTGGTCTCACCAACAGCTCCTGTTTTTCGCGTTAACAAACTGACCAAAATATATGGTGAAGGTGAAGCGGAAGTGCGCGCGTTGGGTGGTGTGGATTTGGAGTGTCGCGAAGGTGAATTCCTCGTGGTGCTCGGCGCGTCGGGCAGTGGAAAATCTACCCTTCTTAATTTACTTGGTGGGCTTGATACGCCGACGAGCGGTGAACTTTTCTACCGCGATTGGAATCTTGGCACCGCCGAGGATGATGGTCTCACTCAGTATCGCCGTGAAGCGGTAGGATTTGTTTTTCAGTTCTACAATCTGATTCCCAGTCTGACTGCGCGCGAGAATGTCGCGCTGATTACCGAGATCGCTTCTGATCCGATGACTGCGGAAGACGCGCTTGATTTAGTGGGGCTCGGCAAGCGGCTTGATCATTTTCCAGCAGAGCTTTCGGGAGGCGAACAACAGCGCGTGGCGATCGCGCGCGCCATTGCTAAACGCCCTGCCGTGTTGATGTGCGATGAACCGACCGGTGCACTTGATGTGCAAACGGGTATCACCGTGCTCGAAGCAATTGATCGTATCAATCGCGAGCTCGGCACATTGACGCTGATGATCACTCATAACTCCGCGATGTCCGCGATCGCAGATCGCGTGCTCACTTTATCAGGAGGCTTGATCACGGGAGAGCATCGTAATCCGCAACGTGCACCAGTGAAGAACATGTCTTGGTAAATTTCAGAGGCTCCCTTTTCAATTAATACGCTCTCATCGATACCCTCTTAACCGGTAACATAATTTCTCATGAAGACTGACTCGAAAGATAACAACGAATCTTCAAAAAGCGTGGCTCGAAAAAAGCCTCGTATCCAACGTTCCATCACCTGGATCGGCGCGGTGCTTTTGGTTTCACTGATCGTGATCGGGCTCTGGCCGAAACCGCATCCCGCCGAAATCTCGACAATTTCACGCGGTCCTTTGGTCGTCACGATTGAAGAAGAAGGGATGACTCGAGTGAAAAATCGTTATACGATTTCAAGTCCAGTCGGGGGATTGTTGCAGCGGATTGATTGGAAGCCGGGCCTAGTCGTTGAAGCGGGAAAAACAGTCATCGCCATGCTCAATACACAGGGTGCTGATATTCTTGATGCTCGCAGTCTCGCGCAGGCTGAAGCGCGGGTTAAAGGCGCGACGGCTGCGCGATCGCAAGCTTCTGCGATCCATGAAAGTTCTCTCGCATCAGCGCGGCTTGCCGCAACCGATTTTGATCGAGCCAATAAACTTTATGCGAGCGGTTCAGTTTCCAAACGGGAGCGTGATGCGGCCCAACTTAACCAAACCAGTGCCGCGCAAAATAGTCGGGCGGCTGGCTTCGCCTTAGATGTAGCAGAATTTGAACTACAACAAGCGCAAGCCATTCTCATGCGTGGCCAAGAAGTTGGCGCAAACGATGGCGAACCTTTGGTGATCACCTCGCCAGTGAGCGGTCGGATCCTTCGGGTGTTTCAAGAAAGCGAACGCGTGGTGCCCGCTGGTTTTGCGTTAGTGGAAGTGGGCGATCCTGCTGATCTTGAGGCTCGGATCGAAGTGCTCTCGCGCGATGCGGTGAACATTAAGACGGGCGCGCGAACAGAGCTTGTGAAATGGGGAGGTGATGAGGCGCTGCGAGGGCGGGTGCGGGTCGTCGAGCCTTCGGCTTTCACAAAAGTATCTGCACTCGGCGTTGAAGAACAACGGGTGAATGTGATCGTAGATTTTATCGATCCATTAGAACGTCGCCCTACCCTCGGTGATGCTTACCGGGTCGAAGCGCGGATCGTGACTTGGGAATCTACTGATGTGCTGCAGGCACCAGCCGGAGCATTATTTCAACAAGATGATCGCTGGGAAGCTTATCGCGTTTCGCGAGGCAATGCTGAGTTGATCACGGTGGAGATTGATCATAGCAACGGCTTGGCCACAGAAATTTTGGGAGGCCTCGAAGAGGGCGATGAGGTGATCGTATATCCTGGTGACAAGATCGCTGATGGCGTGAGTGTGTCCCCTCTCTTAATCAAGAGCCGCTGATTTTATTTTGCGTTTGTCTCCACGCAGGCTTGCCTGCGTGGCATGGCATCGACGCAAGACACTATCGCCGCATTGGCGACACCGACGGGGACTTCTGCAATTGCGGTCCTTCGTATCAGTGGACCACATACGCAGGAGTTGACTGAAAAGATCGCCGGCGCCCTCCCCTCGCCTCGCTCTGCGACTCGCGCCGATTATCGAGATGCCAATGGCAATCTCGTCGATGATGTTTTGCTGACTTTGTTTCTCGGACCAGCCTCTTACACGGCTGAGGATACGCTGGAAATTTCCTGTCACGGGAATCCCTTCATCGCGCAACGCATTCTTGAGGATCTACTCGCGCGTGGTTGCCGTCCCGCCGAAGCGGGCGAATTCACCCAACGTGCCTTTCTAAACGGTCAGATGGATTTGAGCCAAGCCGAGGCGGTGATGGATCTGATCCACGCGCGGAGCACCCGTGCTCTTGCGGCGGCCAATCAGCAGCTTCGGGGCGCTCTGGGGCGCAAAATGAATGCTTTGATCGAAGAATTACTGGCTGTGTTAGCCAAAATTGAGGCTTATATCGACTTTCCTGACGAAGATCTGCCCACAGAGGATCAGCGATCACTCGGGCAAGCTCTGGATAAATTAAAGACAGAAACGGGTAAACTACTGGCCACCAACCATTACGGAAATATTCTGCGCGATGGCCTGAAAACGGTGATTCTCGGTGAGCCCAATGCGGGTAAAAGCTCCCTCCTCAACCGCTTGGTTGGTCGTGAACGCGCCCTGGTAAGTGATCAACCCGGCACTACGCGTGATTATTTGGAGGAACGCATCATTCTTGGTGATCATTGCCTACGGCTTATTGATACGGCTGGGCTCAACGCGGCTCCAGCTGAGCTGGAAAAACTCGGGATGGAGAAATCCTTGGAACGCATGGCTGAAGCCGATCTGATTCTGTTGGTTTTGGATAGCTCGAAACCTGCGCCAGAACTACCGGAAGCCGTGCGACAACACCTCAATAAGGACAACACTCTGATCGTGGCGAATAAGAGCGACCTAGTAGGCGATCCGGTTTCCTCGCCCGATTTTAGCGATTACGACACTATCGCAACCTCGGCTCTTACCGGCTCGGGATTCGATGATTTGCAGGTAGCACTGCAAAACTGTGCCGATGCGTTCCACGTGGAACTGGGCGATGATCTAATTGCGATCAACGCCCGTCATGCTGACGCCCTCGCCCGCGCCAACACCTGTTTAGAGGAAGCCGCAGCTCAGCTCAAATCTGGTGATCCTATCGAATTAATCGCCAGCGAACTACGTGGATCGCTCGCGGCTTACGGAGAAATCTCCGGGAAAATTGATAACGAACGCATGCTCGATCACCTCTTCGCCTCTTTCTGTATTGGAAAATAATAAAATCGCATCACCATGATATACAACAAGATACCTTATGATGTGATTGTGTGTGGCGCCGGCCACGCCGGTGCTGAGGCTGCTCTAGCGGCGGCTCGAATGGGAGCCTCCACCCTACTCCTCACGGGCAATATAGACACCATTGCTCAGATGAGCTGCAACCCTGCGATTGGCGGACAGGCCAAGGGCCAGATCGTGCGAGAGATCGATGCGCTGGGTGGCGAGATGGCAATCAATACGGATGTCACCGGGATTCAGTTTCGCCTCCTCAACGAGTCTAAAGGTCCTGCGGTCCAATCCCCTCGCGCTCAGTCCGACAAGAAGGCTTACCAGTTTCGTCTCAAGCATACGCTGGAACTTCAGCCCAATCTACAGCTTTTCCAGGCAATGGTTACCGGACTGGTTTTCGAGAAAGGTCGCGTCACGGGCGTAAAGACCAATCTCGATCTAGAATTCATGGGTAAAACCGTGGTCGTCACGACGGGAACGTTTTTGCGTGCCTTGATGCATATCGGCCAGAACAAGAATGAAGGTGGTCGCATGGGCGATTTTACTGCCAAAACGCTGTCGGCGAGCTTTCAAGAAGCCGGGATCGAATTACAACGCCTGAAAACTGGCACTCCACCACGTTTGCTTGGTCGTAGTCTGGATTTCTCAAAAATGGACGAACAGCGCGGCGATGTGAAGCCCACGTTGTTTGCATTCCACGATACGCGAGAATCGGACGATATGTTCCACGTGGAACAAACTGGCGAAAAGCGACTCGGCTGGAAGCCCGGAACGGACCAGGTTTCGTGCTGGATGACCTATACCACGGAAGAAACGGCGCAGTTGGTCCGAGATAATCTCAAGCGGTCTGCGCTCTACAGCGGCGAAATTGAAGGGGTCGGCCCGCGGTATTGCCCCAGTATTGAGGATAAAATCGTCCGATTTGCCGATAAACCCCGTCATTTGCTGTTTTTAGAGCCCGAGGGCCGTTCGACCAACGAATACTATGTGAATGGTCTATCGACGAGTTTGCCGTTTGATGTGCAGGTAGCGATGGTGCGCAGTGTGCCCGGATTGGAGAGGGCGGAACTCCTACGCCCGGCTTATGCGGTGGAATACGATTTTGCCCAGCCGACCCAACTGTTTCCGACCCTCGAATCGAAGAAAGTTGAAAACCTGTTTTTTGCCGGGCAAATTAACGGCACATCCGGATACGAAGAAGCCGCGTGCCAGGGACTGATTGCCGGGGTGAATGCGGTGCACAAGGCGAGGGGAGAGGAGCCGCTGATTATTAAGCGTCACGAGGGCTATATCGGAGTGCTCATCGATGACCTAGTGACGAAGGGAACGAATGAGCCCTATCGCATGTTTACGAGTCGTGCCGAGCATCGTTTGCTCTTCAATCACGGTAGCGCAGAGTTGCGTATGATCGAGCATTCTAGAAACCATAAACTGTTATCGAATAACAGGATAAGAAAAATAGATGCGAAAGTGGCGTCAATTAATCACTGGCGTGATAAGCTGGAAACACAGCGGCACGCAGGTAAATCTTGGGGCGACCATATCCGGCGCGATATGAAGATGGAAGGGCTTCCGGAAGAGTTTCAAAAACTCACCCCAGAGATCCGTGCCGAAGTGCATTATAGGGTTCGTTATCAGGGCTATTTAGAGCGTGAGCAGCGCCAGATCGAAAAGTTGGATAATGTGGAGAAAATTAATATTCCCACCGGTCTCGACTTCATGGCTATCAATGGCTTACGCAAGGAGAGCGCCCTAAAACTGACTGAGTTTAAACCCTATACCCTGGGTCAGGCCAGTCGGATCAGTGGAGTTAACCCAGCTGATATCAGCGTGTTAATGGTGTATATCGCTACGAAGAAGCGGGCGAATAAGGTGTAAAATCCCCAGGCGGAGAGGGTGCACTTTTTACCGTTGTAACATTTGTGAAACGGCCCCCAATTTCACTCGTCCGTCACTGATTTTGTGACATGAATACTGTGCTATGTCAGATACCGCACCAAAGAAAATTCTCGTCGTCGATGATGAACCGGATGTCACGGATCTGCTCGTTTACACGCTGAAATCAAAGGGATTTGTTGTCGAGGCGGTCAACAATCCCAATGCTAGTATCGGGCTCGCGCGCACGTTTTTGCCGGATTTAGTGATTCTCGATGTGATGATGCCCGAGCTTAATGGCATCCAAATTTGCCGTATGCTCAGGGCCGACCCTCAGCTCAAGAATGTGCCGGTATTTTTCCTTACCGCGAAGGCCGAGGAAAACGATCGCATCCAGGGACTGGAGAGTGGGGCGGATGATTATATTTGTAAGCCATTTAGCACCAAAGAGTTAATATTGAGAGTGCAGTCCACCCTTCGTCGCGCCTCTGAACCGGCTCCGGCCGTGCAGAAAAAATTGCAAGCCGGTGAAATCGTGGTCGATATTGAGCGTCACGAAGTGTTGCTGCACGGTTCGCCGATCGAATTAACCGCCACGGAGTTTAAACTCCTGTGTTTGATGATGGAGCGACGCGGGCGGGTGCAGACCCGCGAGCATTTGCTGATCAACGTTTGGAATTACGAAACAGAGATCGAAACCCGCACGGTCGACACGCACGTGCGCCGTCTCCGCGAAAAACTTGGCGATCAGGCCGAATTGATCGAGACGATCCGCGGGGTCGGTTATAGAATGGCGGAGAAAAAAGCGTTGCACGCCTAAGATCTGATGCTGGCCCTGACCCTGATTCTGACCGTCGCACTTGGTGTTTCTTACTATCGATTACGTCAGCATCGCCTCAACCTGATTGCGCTTGAGAAAGCAGTGACAGAACGCCGTCGTTTCCTGTTGGAGGAAGGGCAGGGCTACGAAGGGGCGGAATGGGTGAATCTTTGCAATGCTGTGAATATTAACTCCGAGGAGCTTGAGCGCCGACAGAAACACCGAACTAATCAGCTTGCCCAGCTGGAAGCCACTCTGGGCAGCCTTCAGGAGGCCGTGCTCATCGTTGATGGGGGGAATCGTATCCTCCTCGCAAATCAGGCGCTCCAAAATATCTTTCCATCGGCGCAGAACATCTTCAATCAGCGCGTGGAGCTTGTTCTTCAAAGCCGTGAGTTTCTCGATTATGTCGAAACGGTGCGGGAATCCCGGGCGGTGGCTCAGCATCCGATCGAATTCGGGCAGGGAAACGATTCCGTCTGGGCTGAAGTCACCGGCACCTTAATCCCCGCGCTAGAGGGGCAGAAAGATGAATGGGCGCTCTTTGTGCTGCACGATATCACTCGGCAGCGAAAGCTAGAGGCGTTACGTAAAGACTTTGTCGCCAATGTTTCCCATGAGTTACGCACACCTCTGAGCGTGATTAAGGGCTACGTCGAAACCCTCGTAGATGAGCATCAGAAAATGCCAATCGAAGATCGCGAGCGTTTCCTTAGAACGATTGAAAGACACACCGAGCGGCTTAACTCGCTACTGGAAGATCTGCTCGCGCTTTCACGCCTCGAATCGGTTAATCCGGGACTTTCCCGGGAGGTCGTGAGCCTGGCGGACTTCATTGCTGGGGTGGTGGAGGATTATCGCGGTCGTCCCTCCTGCAAAGAGCACCGTCTGAATATCTCAGTTGATGAGGGGGTGGATCAAATCGAGTTCGATCCGCTTAAAATAACCCAAGTCATCGAGAATCTGCTCGAAAACGCGCTTAAATATACTCCCGCCGGCTCGCACATTGACATTTTTGCCAAGTTACGGGATAGGGTGGTCGAAATCAGTGTGCGCGATAGCGGTCCAGGTATTCCGGCAGAAGATCTACCGCATATTTTTGAGCGTTTCTATCGGGTGGATAAGGGCCGTTCGCGTGAGAAGGGCGGCACTGGTCTGGGGCTCAGTATCGTGAAACACATTATCCAGCTGCATGGTGGGCGGGTTTGGGCGGAGAGCGAAGAAGGAAAGGGGACTGCGGTCTATTTCACTCTGCCGACCTCGATGTAAAAGACCGGGCTTGCTCCACTTCGGTGAGATCGGTAGCCGCTTAACGTCATGCCGATAGAAAAGGCCCACGCCATTGATTCCAACCGCCGCGAAGAGCTGAAAACTCAGCTCGATGATTGTCTGCGCGAAGCTCCCGCTAGCATCACCCTAGAAATTGGCTGTGGCCACGGCCATTTCCTCACAGCTTACGCGGCCGCACACCCCGAGGAATATTGTTTAGGAATCGATATTATCGAGGATCGGCTCGTTCGTGCGGAACGAAAACTACGTCGCGCCGAACTCACCAACGTCAACTTTCTGCGCGCCGATGCCCGGATGTTGCTTGAAACCTTGCCCGAATCGATCCGTCTAAACGGCATCTTCGTGTTGTTTCCGGATCCTTGGCCAAAGCGAAAACATCACAAAAACCGGCTGATTTGCTCCGATTTCCTTAATATATTGGCTAAAAAGGCTGATTTCGGCGCGAAACTCCATTTTCGCACAGATCACGATTCATATTTTGAGAAGGCGCGAGAGATCGTCTCGGCGCACCCGGATTGGGATTTGGCTGACACCACCTGGGCGTTCGAATACGAAACGGTCTTTCAAGAACGCGCCGAAAGTCACCAGTCCTGGATTGCGCTAAGCCTTATGTCGCGATAAGAAAGAAGGAGTTTCCGTCTGCTCTGTTTTTAATTTGTGCTTCTGGAGCGTTTCGGGAATTGACGGCTTAAGCGGGCGTTCCCTAGCTATTTCCTTTCTAACTCACTTTACAGTCACCACGCATCATGTCTCGGGTCACCAAGGTCGCCTCCATCTTTCTTCCATTCATTGCCACAGGCCTCACCGCCTTTGCCAGTAATGCCGGCGTGGACCCGAAAGCTGCCAAGCTGGTCGATCTCGGCCATGGCTGGGCTCTGACCAACAGCATGATCACGGGTTGGGTAATTTCAGCTATCCTCGTATTTCTGGTGCTCAAATTGGTCGGTAAGCCTCAGTTACTCCCAACGAGAGGACAGGCAGTAGTCGAATCGCTGATCCAAGCACTACGCGATTTGTTTGAACCTATCGTTGGCAAAAAGGCATTCCCATTAGCGTTCCCGCTTCTCGTCACATTCTTTTTGTTTATCCTGTTTCATAACTGGATGGGCCTCATTCCGGGTGTCGGCACTGTTGGGATGGGATACACCGATGCTGCAGGTCACTTCATCGTAACCTCACCTTTTATTCGGCCTTTCAATACGGATTTCAACGGCACCATTGCCTTGGCTCTGATTTCCTTCGGCGCATGGGCAATCATTGTTTTCAAAATCGCCGGACCGAAACTAATTTTCTTTGATCTCTTCGGTAACAAGGCCGAGAAAAGCGAAACTCCAGGATGGCTCTATCCTATCCTCGCTCTCGTTTTCATCATTGTCGGCTTTATCGAAGTCTTTTCGATCGCGATTCGCCCCTTCACCCTTTCCGTCCGCCTCTTCGGTAACGTTTTCGGTGGAGAAAATCTTCTGCATGGCACCAGTTTTATCTTCGTGTTTTACTTCATGGAATTACTGGTCGGCCTCATCCAAGCCCTCGTCTTCACCCTGCTAACTTCCGTTTACATTGGTCTCCTCTGTAATCATGATGACGATCACGACGAAGCTCACTCCGAAGAAGTAACCCGGCATTAAATCCTTTCCCATCGGGAGCGTGCCAAGAGTGCGCACGACGGAAATCCAACCACATAAAATAAAGAAAACATCATGATTAACATCATCGCTGAAATCACAGGTAACATCGCCAGCGCATTCGGTCTCCTCGGAGCCGCCATTGGCGTCGGACTCATCGGTCTCAAAGCCGTTGAAGCCGTTGGTCGTAACCCCGGCGCGTCCGGCAAGATCCTCGTTCAAGCCATTATCGGTATGGCTCTCGCCGAAGGTCTTGGTATCCTCGCGCTGTTCCTCGCTTAAGAAAGTAGTCGCTAGATTTCCAAACCCGGTGACGCAGAGAACCTGTGTCACCATTCCTTTTTTCCCATGTCTCCTCTCCTGATCGCCACTGTCGAAGCCGCCTCTCACGCTGCACAACCTGGAATCGTGGAAGAACTGCAGACCCAATTTGGGCTCCAGGTTCACTACGTCGTTATCCAAGCAATCAGTTTTCTGATCGTCATGGGTGTGCTCTATCGTTTCGCGATTAAGCCGACCATTACCACGATGGATGAGCGCGCGACCAAGATCGAATCCGGTCTTAAATACGCCGAGGAGATGAAGACCAAACTCGACGCCACTCAGGCGCAGAGTGCTGAGATTGTTAAAGAAGCTCAGAGCAAAGCGGGCGTTATTATTAACGAAGCGCGCGACAGCGCTAAAGACTTCCTCGAAAAGCAAACACAGGAAGCGACCCTAAAGGCCAACGACATCGTCACCAAGGCTCAGCAGGCTATCGAACTCGAACGTCGCAAGACGATCGCCGAGGCCCGCGATGAAATCGCCCGTCTCGTAGTCGCTACCACCGAGCGCGTTCTCGCCAAGAAACTTTCCGACGAAGACCGCAACGTTTACAACGAGTCCGCTGCCAAGGAACTCAACGTCCTCTGAGTCGAATTACTTAAGTCATGGCCGCCCAAAACAAAAAAGTGCAACAACTCGCCCGACAGCTCTTCACGATGAGCCTCGTGGACGGCGTTGTTTCGCCTGAACAAGTCGAGGGTGTGCTCGCTTACGTGGAAAAACACTCGCCGGACAAAACGCTGCAGGTCCTCCAGGCTTACAAGCAGTTGATCTCTCGCGAACTCGCGAAGAGCGAAGTCATCGTCGAGCATGCCGGACCAATTACTGATGGCACCCTCCGCAGTATCGAAGGTGCCTTGACTCAAAAATATAAGCGTCAGGTCACTGCTACATCCAAGCAAAACGCCCAACTTATCGCCGGTCTACGGCTCCGCATCGGTGACGATGTCTACGAATCCTCCATTTCCGGACAGCTTGAGCAACTCTCAGCTCTCTAATTTAACTTTCAGAAAAACTAACCCTGCCATCACGCTATGAGCACCGTCCTCGAACAAATCGAAAAACAGATCGCCACCCTTTCCAATAAAGCGATCAAGAAGAACACCGGAACCATCCGATCCGTCGCCGATGGCGTCGCCAAAATCGATGGCCTCTCCGAGGTGATGTATAACGAAATGGTGCAGTTCCCCGGTGGAACGACAGGCATCGCGCTGAATCTTGAACAAGACGAAGTCGGTTGTGTGGTTCTCGGTGATGTTTCGCTCCTGAAGGAAGGCGACGAGGTTTACACCACCGGTAAGCTACTCTCAGTTCCGGTGGGTAAAGCCCTGCTTGGTCGCGCCGTGGATGCCGTCGGTAATCCGGTTGATGCCAAGGGTCCCATCGACTCTAAGGAAACCTATCCGGTCGAGAAAATTGCTCCTGGTATCATTGCCCGTAAGTCAGTCTCTCAACCTCTATTCACTGGCATCATGGCCATTGATTCCATGATTCCAATCGGTCGTGGCCAACGCGAGTTGATCATTGGTGACCGCGGAACGGGTAAGACCACCATCGCGATTGATACTATCATCAATCAGGCGAAGATGAACAAGGTGGGGCTCGCCAGTGGCGACAAAGACTTCCGCCCAGTTTATTCGATCTACGTCGCAGTGGGTCAGAAGAATTCCAATATCGTTCGCACGATGTCCGCTCTCGAAGCCGCCGGTGCTCTCGAATATACGATCATCGTAGCCGCTCCTGCGGCCGACAATCCTGCCAATCAATTCCTCGCACCATTCTCAGGTGCTGCGATGGGTGAGTGGTTTATGGAAAATGGCATGGATGCGCTCATCGTTTATGATGATCTCTCCAAGCACGCTGTCGCCTACCGCCAGATCTCGCTCATCCTGAAGCGGCCTTCCGGTCGTGAAGCTTATCCTGGTGATGTTTTCTATCTCCACTCGCGTCTGCTCGAGCGCTCTGCTCGTCTCGATGGCAAAGGCTCGCTCACCGCGTTGCCCATCATCGAAACCCAAGCGGGTGACGTGTCGGCTTACATTCCGACCAACGTGATTTCGATCACCGATGGTCAGATCTTCCTCGAATCCGATTTGTTCAATCAAGGTATTCGTCCAGCGGTATCCGTGGGTCTCTCTGTTTCTCGCGTAGGTTCCGCTGCGCAGATCAAAGCGACCAAGCAAGTCGGTGGTAAGCTCAAGGGTGAACTCGCTCAGTTCCGTGAACTCGCCGCCTTCGCACAGTTCGGTTCTGATCTCGATGCGAAGACCAAGGCCCAGCTCGACCGCGGTGCCCGTATCGTCGAGCTCTTCAAACAGCCTGCCTTCAATCCTCTGCCCATCGAGCTTCAGATCGCAGTGCTCTTCGGTATGCAGCACGGCCTCTTCGAAGATATCGAAGCGACCAAGGTCGTGGCCGCTTCCACTTCGCTCAAAGATTTCTTCACCACGCGTAAGGACGCCCTTCTCACGGAGGTTCGCAACAAAGCTAAGCTCGACGACGATCTCGAAGCCAAGTTGAAGGCTGCCTCCGACGAGTGGAAATCCTCTTACTCTGCTTAAGTAAACACCCTTCTGCGCCCACTCTCACGATAGCCCATGGCCTCTACTCGCGACATTCGCCGCCGAATCAAATCGGTTAAAAACACCCGCCAGATCACCAAGGCGATGGAGCTAGTGGCTGCGTCTAAAATGAAGCGTGCGCAAGCTGCCACCCTCGCGGGACGGCCTTACGCTCAGCTCATGGCGGACATGCTAGCGGCCCTCGCTTCGCGGGTGGATGAAACTCAGCATCCATTTCTCGTCCAGCGGGAGGTAAAGACCCGCGGTATCTTGCTCGTGACGACTAATATTGGTCTTTGCGGTGCCTTGAATGCCAATCTCTTCAAGCACGTTATCGATATCAAGACGCCAGCTAAGTTCGTAGCCATCGGTCGCAAGGGCGCTCAGTTCCTCGCGCGCAGCAAACGTGATCTCAACACGGAATTCACCGTGGGCGATCGCGCGAGCTTCAAAGAGGTCAAAGTAGCCATCGAGCATATGACCAAGCTCTATCTCGATGGAGAGGTCGATACGATCGAAGTGATCTATCCTCGCTTCAAAAACACTCTCATTCAGGTCGCCACTGTGAGACCGGTCCTGCCCCTGGCCAACCTGAAGGACTTCATCGCTACTCTGCAATCAGAGTCCGGCACAGAGAACAAACCGCAGAACGATACGCGCGAAATTATCTTTGAGCCCAATGCCGCTGAAGTGCTCGAGGCCCTGCTGCCGTATTACGTCAATCGGCATATTCACCAATTGGTGCTTTCGGCCAAGGCATCCGAATTCAGCGCGCGCATGGTCGCCATGAAGACGGCCAACGATAATGCATCCAGCCTCATCGAGGATCTGACGCTTGAATATAACAAGGCGCGTCAGGCCGCAATCACCCAGGAAATTCTTGAAATCTCCGCCGGCCAATCCGCCGCCTGATCCCATTTTAAACTAACCTATCGCACTACTCTTAAGTCATGAGCAACACCGGCAAAATCGTCCAAGTCATCGGCCCCGTCGTTGACGTCCAGTTCGCGGATAAAACCATCCCGCCCATTTATCAGGCCTTGACCGTAGACTTTACAGTCTCCGGCAAAAAAGAACACCTCACCCTCGAAGTGCAACAGCACCTCGGTGGCGGCGTGGCCCGCACCATCGCGATGTCCTCCTCTGAAGGTCTCGTGCGTGGGATGGAAGTCGAAGACTCCGGTGCACCAATCTCCGTCCCGGTTGGTGAAGGCGTGCTCGGTCGCATCTTTGATGTCACTGGCAATCCTGTAGATGATCGCGGTCCAGTCGCTTACGATAAGAAGTATCCTATTCATCGCCCCGCTCCGGCCCTCGCCGATCAGGACACTAGTTCGGAAATTCTTGAGACCGGGATTAAGGTCATCGATCTGATCGCTCCCTTTACCAAGGGTGGTAAAGTCGGTGCGTTTGGTGGCGCGGGTGTGGGTAAGACCGTTATCATCATGGAGCTCATCAACAACATCGCCAAAGGCCACGGTGGTTACTCCGTGTTCGCCGGGGTGGGTGAACGCTCGCGTGAAGGTAATGACCTTTACCACGAAATGTCTGAAGCAGGCGTTATTAACCAAAAGGATCTTAGCAAGTCCAAGGTAGCCTTGGTTTACGGTCAGATGAACGAGCCTCCAGGTGCTCGTATGCGCGTCGCCCTCTCGGCTCTCGCGATGACCGAATACTTCCGCGACGAAAAAAATCAAGACGTGCTCCTCTTCGTGGATAACATTTTCCGTTTCTCGCAAGCGGGTTCCGAAGTGTCTGCTTTGCTAGGTCGCTCTCCTTCCGCCGTGGGTTATCAACCCACTCTCGCCAATGAGATGGGGCAGCTCCAAGAGCGCATCACCTCGACGAAGAAGGGCTCCATCACTTCCTTCCAGGCCGTTTACGTGCCTGCGGATGATTTGACCGACCCGGCTCCAGCGAACACGTTTGCTCACTTGGATTCGACAATTGTGCTCGAACGCTCCATTGCGGAAAAAGGCATCTACCCTGCGGTGGATCCTCTCGGTTCCGTATCCAATGCGCTTGAACCTGCGGTTGTTGGTGAAGAGCATTACCACGTCGCCCGTGAGTGCCAACGTGTGCTCCAACGCTACAAGGATCTGCAGGACATCATCGCGATTCTCGGTCTCGACGAACTCTCACCTGAGGACAAGCAAACCGTTTACCGCGCTCGTAAGATCGAACGTTTCTTCTCTCAACCTTTCGCCGTAGCTGAAGTGTTCACCGGTTCTCCTGGTAAATACGTTTCCGTTAAGGACACCGTGCGCGGATTCAAGATGATCCTCGATGGTGAACTCGATGAAGTTGCCGAAGGTGACTTCTACATGAAGGGCAGCATCGACGAAGTCCTCGCTTCCTCGAGCAAGAAATAATCCATCCTATGGCTCTCACCCTCGAAATCGTTACTCCCGACTCTCGGGTATACTCCGACACGGTCGACACCGTCGTTATTCCGACGGTGGAGGGCGAAATTGGCGTGCTCCCCGGTCACCTTCCTTTGCTCACGCAAGTGGATCATGGTGAGTTGTGCGTTACCAAGGGTAGTGCGACTGAATTTATCGCCGTCGGTGGTGGCTTTGCCCAAATTTCCGGCGACAAGGTTTCGGTTCTCGCTGAACATGCGTGCTCCGAAGAATCGATTGATGAGAACGCAGTCGAAGAGGCTCTTAACCGCGCTCAAAAGAACCTCGAGGACGCAAAGAATGTGGATCCACGTCAGTTCGAGCATCTGCAAAGCTTAGTTCGCTTCTCTGGCGTCCAACTTGCTCTCAAACGACGCCGTCGCTAGTAGCACACCTACCCTTTTGTTTCAAAACAGCGTAGGCCTTGGTCTACGCTGATTGATTTTATAGCGAACATCACTCCGCTGTTGCCGAAGGTCACACAAAATGACGTGTGACAGTGATCAACATCACAGGCCGTATTGTAGTGGCGCTATTGGTCGAAGGCTTTATTTCGCAGAAATACATTAACCGACTCGAATAGGATGGGCTGATCCTGATCGTGGGCGGACTTGCCTTGGGCTATGGCTTGAGTGTCAACGAATTGAATTCAAGAATCGTGGCTTAATACAACCGATTGGCTTAACTGCGGGTTACGAACAGCCTTGATTGCTCACGGTGATCTCACCGCCAGTGAAATGGTGAAGGACTGGTGTTCCCATCGGTTTGTTTGGCATAGGCGTCATCCTTTTGGATGCGATGGTATATTTGTGGATCCTTTAGGTTAAAAGCGTATCCCCTTATTGACTTTGAAACTGAGTCTCATTCAACTACGACTCAACTGCCCCATGTCCGAGCTAAATTCCAGTCCCACCTCCGAGCATTTACCACTTTGCCAACTCCCCGCTGGCGCGCTGGGTCGAGTGCAGCGCTTGAGTGGCAATGCCCAGTTTTGCCAACGGGTTCGTGAGATGGGATTTGGTGAGGCTGCCCTGATTACCAAGGTTTCCGGCACCCAAACGATTCTCTGCCAAGTTAACGGCACACGCATCGCGTTAAACCACGACGCGGCGCGTAACATACTCGTCGAGCAGGTCGGCGGGGGGAGCTAGTCTCTTTCATGGCGGATCTGGTGAGACTTTCTGAACTGCCGGTAGGCAGCCAAGCGATCATCCGCGAATTTGTGGGCACCAATTCGGCGCGATTACGTCTTCGCGAAATGGGAATGCTGGTGGGCACAGGGTTGACCTTTGTGCGCAAGGCGCCGCTCGGTGATCCACTCGAAATCAAAGTGCGCGGCTATCGACTGACATTACGCAAAACCGAGGCCGAGTTCATCATGGTCGAGCCTTCCGAATAAATTTCCATGGCCTTGCCTTCGCACATCGCCTCCGGGCCTTCTTCTCACTCGCGCCAACCGGTCTATGCTTTGGTCGGTAATCCCAACTGCGGTAAGAGCACGCTGTTTAATGCGCTCACCGGTCTTAAACAAAAGGTCGGCAACTATCCCGGAGTCACGGTTGAAAAGAAAATTGGCACGAGCTATTCGCAGCACGGCCAACCGATGACAATTATCGATCTGCCCGGGGCTTATTCGCTGGCGGCTCGCTCGCCCGACGAAGCCGTCACCCGCGACGTGCTTCTCGGTCGCCGCACCGATACGCCGCAGCCTGATCGGATCCTCTGTGTCGTCGATGCCAACAACCTCGAACGAAACCTCTATCTTGTTCATCAGATTCTAGATTTAGGTCGTCCGGTGATTATCATCCTCAACATGATGGATGTCGCCCAAAAGGCGGGAATTGAGATCGATTCGGCCCGACTCGAACGCGAGCTTGGCATTCCAGTCATCCCCTGTGAAGCGATCAACGGGAAGGGTCTGGTTCCATTGCGGGTTGCGATGAGCCGCTCGGATTTACCGCTTTCGAAACACGCTTGGGATGTGCCTGCTACGATCGCCCCTGCAGTATCCGAACTTCAAGCCTCGCTAACTGAGCATGATGGCAAATCTCCCCTCATCGCACGGGCTGAAGCGCTGCTCTTATTGACTGATCCGAATTCGGTTCACGTCGTGGGCTCCGCTCTGCTTCATCCTCGCACAGTAGAAATTTTGAACCACTGGCAAAAACGTTGGGCAGACGAGGGAACGGAGTGGTCCGAAGCTATCGTCAGCTCTCGCTATGATGTGATTGGTAAACTGTGTGCGGATACCGTGAAGGAAAGCCCTGTGCAAGATGGGCCGAGTGGCAGTGATCGGATCGATTCGGTGGTGACACATCCCGTCTGGGGTTGGCTCGTGCTCGGCGGTTTGATGACGGTGATTTTTTTGAGCATCTTCACGCTCGCTGAGTATCCCATGAATTGGATTGATGACCACACTGCTGGTTTCGCCGATTGGGTTAAAAATTCGATGTCGTCGGGTGATCTGCGCGATTTGATCACCGATGGAGGAATCGCCGGAGTGGGAGGGGTGATCATCTTTCTGCCTCAGATTATGATTTTGTTTTTCTTCATCGGGCTCTTGGAGAGCACCGGTTACATGGCGCGTGCCGCGTTTATTATGGATCGCTTGATGAGTCGGGTGGGGCTGAACGGGAAATCATTCATCCCGATGTTGAGTTCCTACGCTTGCGCGATCCCTGGGATCATGGCCACGCGCACGATCGAAGATCACAAGGACAGGTTGGTCACGATCTTAGTCGCGCCACTCATGAGTTGTTCGGCGCGCCTGCCGGTATATTTGCTGATGATTGCCGCGCTTTTACCCGGTGAAAGCGTGCCTGTGCTGACCAAGGTTGGTATTATGTTCCTGATGTATTTTCTCGGGACCGCGGGAGCCTTTGGTTTTGCGTGGTTGTTTAAACGCACCCTCCTCAAAGGCGAACCGCCGCTCATGATCATGGAGCTACCTCCTTATCGACTACCTGCGTTGATGGATGTCGTGCGGCACATGGTGGAACGTGCGTGGTATTTTATTAAACGAGCGGGCACCATTATTTTGGGCATCTCGATTATCCTTTGGTTTCTGGCGGCCTATCCCAAAGCACCCGAAGGCACGACGCCTACGGAGCAGCTCGCGCAAAGTTTTGCCGGACAAGCGGGGCATTTTATTGAACCCGCGATCGAGCCTCTGGGCTTTGATTGGCAGATTGGGATTGGATTGATTACTTCCTTTGCTGCCCGCGAAGTCTTTGTTTCGACGATGGGAGTGGTGTTCAATGCGGAGGACGATGGGGAAGACACCACCCCGCTGCGCAAAGCACTGGCGACCGCTAGCTGGCCGGATGGGCGACCGCTTTTCACGCCACTCGTGTGTTTCACGCTCATGATATTTTACGTCTTTGCGATGCAGTGCGTGAGCACGGTGATTATTGTGCGCAAGGAAACCAATTCCTGGCGCTGGCCACTCTTCCAAATCGGCTACATGACTGGCACTGCGTGGATTTTGTCGTTCATTGTTTTTCAGGTCGGCACTGCGCTCGGCTTCTGATCACCCATGACACCTGAAGTTCAATCCATCCTCGCGCTCGTAGCGGTCGGCATCGCGGCCGTCTGGCTCGTCCGCCGCGCCTTCCGCAAAAAGAGCGGCGGATGTGGAGGAGGCGATTGCGGCGCGATCAGCCCCGAGGTGAAGAAGCTTCAAGCCAAACTGAAGCACTAACTAGACTTAGTTACTACCGCTTAAACAAGAACGGCACGCGCACTTTTACGACGACTGGTTTGCCGTCTTTTAGCGGAGGTTCGAATTGCCACTGGGCGATGGCTTGGCAAGCGGCGTAGCCGAAGGCCGGTTCACTGGCAGTGACAATTCGCGGTAGCTGAGCATTTCCGTCCTGATCAATGTAAATCTCGATCAAGGCTGTGCCCTGGTCCTCGGTGATTTTGACTAATCGTGGAAACACGGGTTCGATTCTTTTGATGGGGCGGATCTTTGCATCAAGTTCTCGGCTTTTCGTAAACACTGCTGCATCACCTTCGATCCGAAGTTTTTTCAAGATGGCTGCGGCTGAATCGGAAATGCTTACATCTCCTGCCATGGGATCGAAGTTTATTTGAAACCACATCATTGTGGCTACCGGTTGCTTCTTTTGAGTCGCCGGTTGCAAACGGGCCGTGTCCAACATCGCCTGAACGGCCTGTTTCATTTCATCACCGACGGGGGTGGATTTCCAAAGGACCGAATCCACCGTTCCACTTGTAGATATCAGGACGGCTCCGGTGACCTTGGTTCTTTCGTTTTTCAACAACGCTTCGTAGGGATAGGCTCCAACTTCAATGGATAGATTTTTGGGAGGAATTTCATAGCGCATTGCCTGGCTAAGTTTTGACTCTGAATCATTCCCCAGCGGTCGGAAAATTTGGGGGCCACTCACCCCATCCAATTTGAATGAGATCGGTATTTGCATCCGGACATTCACGTGACGTCCGTTTTTCATTCCCGGTTGGAACCTCCATTTTGACACCGCTGTTACTGCCGCTGACTCAAAGCCTGAATGCGTGGAACGCACTGCGAAAGCATTCACCACCTTGCCCTTTGTCGTGATAACAAATTCTACGATTACCTGTCCGGTGACGTTGGCTCTCCTGAGCTCAATCGGATACTGCGGCTCAGCGCGCTCAATCGGCACAGGTTTAACATCCTGTCCGTAACTCTTGGAGATGCCGCAAACAGTAAATAGTAAGGCGAGTGCAAGGGCTCCGTGCCGGAGGAGGATGGGACGCATGTGCTGACAACACCGAAAAGGGGAGAGACGCACAAACCGTTATTTAACGATCCGTCTTTTATCACGCTATCACGATAGTCTTTCTTTTAGGATTTCCCATTCGCTGTAGTCCCGCCTATCTTATGACTATCCATGGAAGTTCTGATTCGCGAAAACCCTGAAAGCGGCGCCCTGGTGGGCGCCAAGATTATTGCTAAAATCGTGCGTGAGAAACCCGATGCGGTGCTCGGCCTCGCGACCGGTCGCACTCCCCTGCGACTCTATCAGGAGTTGATTCGCCTACACCGCGAGGAAGGGCTCGATTTTAGTCGGATCACAACTTTCAACCTCGATGAATACGTCGGTCTGCCCGCGACTCACGATCAGTCGTATCGTTACTTCATGCAGGAAAATCTTTTTCAACATATCAATGTCGATATGAAGAGAACTCACGTGCCCGATGGCACAGCTGACAATTTGCACGATGAATGCCGCGGTTATGAGCAAAAGATTCTCGATGCCGGCGGGATCGACGTGCAGCTCCTCGGTCTCGGTCGGAATGGGCATATTGGTTTCAACGAGCCCACGGGTTCTCTGAGCTCACGCACGTGGATCAAGATTCTCTCTGAGCAAACCCTCACCGATAACAGCGAAGTCTTCGGTTCGTTGGATGCGATGCCCAAACATGCGCTAACCATGGGGATCGGCACTATTCTTGAAGCGCGCCGGTGCCTACTCCTCGCCTTTGGTCCGGCCAAAGTGAGAGCGGTTGAAGATATGATCGAAGGTCCACTTGCTGCCGTTTGCCCCGGTTCCGCTCTTCAGCAGCATCCTCGAACCACCGTGATTCTCGACGAAAATTCCTCTGCAGGGCTACGTTTTGCCGATCACTACCGTTGGATCGACAAGAACAAGTTCGATTGGCAGCGGCACAAGTGAGCTCAGCGCTTCTCGCACATCAATCCGAGTAAGCTTCCGTCGGGATCGCGGAAAAACGCCATCCATAGTTCGTGATCGGGCATCTTGGCGATCAGGTGCGGCTCATCATCAAAGACGACGCCGCGTGCGGTCAGTTTGGCCACGGAAACCTCGATATCGGGCACTTTTAGATAGAGAGTTGAGTTGGCTCCGGCAGCAGCTTCGCCTTCGGGCTTAGTCACCATCAGGCGCACCGAACCGAGCATGAAAAACGCGAGATCCGGTCCCACTTGAAACAGAAAAGGTAGGCCCACTTTATCGCGGAGAAAAACCACCGCGCGTTCCAGATCGGTGACGGCAAAGGAAACTTGGCCAAGCTCTCCAAATTTTGGGGCTGGGGTATCGCTCATCTCGACAAACTGTCGGACTTCCCGATATTTGTCGAGTTGCACGAGCCGGCCTTTGACTGCGATGCTAGTCTCTCACTTTACCCCTGATTCAATTATGACTTCTAAACTATTTGGAACGCTTCTCACTGGTGAAACCGTGGAGCAACACACGCTCTCTAACTCCGCCGGAGCATCCCTTGATGTGATTACCTATGGAGGTATCATCACGGCATTGCGGGTTCCCGATACGAAAGGCGCGATGGCCGATGTGGTGCTCGGCTATGATAATCTCGAAGCCTATGTCGCGCGGCATCCTTACTTCGGCGCGATCATCGGACGTATCGCCGGTCGGGTGAGCGACGGCTATCTCTCGCTTGGAGGACAGGATTATCAGCTAGTTTGTAATGATAAGCCCAACCATCTGCATGGTGGTCTCACGGGATTCGATAAACGCCTTTGGAAAGCTACTCCCATTACGAGATCCGATGGAGCGGAATCGCTGCGCCTCACTTATCACAGCCCCGATGGTGAGGAAGGGTATCCTGGCAACCTGGATATCGCGATCACTTACACCCTGACGGCACACAACGAACTCATCATCGAAAGCGAAGCTAACACCGATCAGGAGACTCCGCTTAGTATGACCAATCATTCTTACTTCAATCTCTCTGGAGAAGGATCGGGTAGTATAGCCGAACATGAGATCCAAATCCTCGCGGATAATTATGTGCCCTCTGCCGATGAAAATATGACCCTGAGCGGTCGGTCTGAATCCGTGGGTGATACCTCCTGCGATTTCCGAACCGTCTATACGCTGAGTGATGTGATCGCGAAAGTGTATCGGGGCCACGGAGATAATTACCAATTGCGCCCTCAGGCCATCGCTGAACCCAAGTTGACGGCCCGCGTGGTCGACCCTCCTTCCGGTCGTGTGATGGAGGTGCTGACCACGGAAACGAATCTCCAGTTCTACACCGGTTTAGCTCTCGACGGCACCGATATCGGCAAATCAGGGCGCGCCTACGAAGCACACGCCGGACTCTGTCTCGAATGTCAGGGCTACCCCGATGGAGTGAGTCATCCCGAGTTGGGTGATATCCTCGTGCGACCCGGCACACCGCAACGTCGCACGACAATCTACGCATTTTCAACCGTCTGATCTTTATGCAACGCCTCGGCTCGGTCATCAGGGTTCGTCCTGAAAAATTCGACGAATACAAACAGTTTCACCAAGCGGTCTGGCCCGAGGTCCTGGCTACACTCGCCGCCTGTCACATCCGCAATTATTCCATCTTCCATCGGGAAGGGTGGCTCTTCAGTTACTTCGAATATCACGGAAAAGAATACGAAGCCGACTGTGCCCGAATCGCCGCCGACCCCGCCACGCAGCGTTGGTGGGATCTCAACAAACCGTGCCACGATCCCCTTCCCACGCGCGATGCGGGAGAGTGGTGGGCCGAAATGGAAGAGCTGTTTCATCAGGATTGATTCAATTTCATCAGCGAAAACTGGAAATATTTCCTATTGTTCCACCCACACACTCTGACCTCCCATGATTGACGATCATTCCACCGCGACGTTGCCGCGACCCACCGCCATCACCGACTACAGTCTCGTCGGTCTCAATGCAGCTAAGGCGATTGAGAAGGGGCTCGCCGAGGCCGATTGGTATCAAACCCCCGTGCCGCGAG
>Ga0105055_10002646_pt1 | contig 27615 bp, 26 predicted proteins | sample BON03_FD_78090 | JGI IMG/M metagenome (GOLD analysis project Ga0105055, IMG submission 78090) | Freshwater microbial communities from Lake Bonney liftoff mats and glacier meltwater in Antarctica - BON-03 | ecosystem: Environmental > Aquatic > Freshwater > Ice > Glacier meltwater | place: Lake... | reverse complement strand
TTTTACTTCCCACGCCAATACTACTCCCGACTCCGGCCTTTTCGCTCTCCGGCCCTCTCCCTATCGGCCTTGGCGTTCCTCTCCGGTTTTCAGAAAAAATCTCTCCAGATCAAGAGTCCTGAATCTGCGCACAGAATGTGATCTCTTCGCAGCTCTCTGAGATGCGTTTCCCCATTTCCAAAGTGATTAATCCGGCGAGTTCGTCCGTGCGGTCCTTCAGCAGCCCGGCGAACTTCAACATCACGGATTTCCGCGTTTTGAAACTTGTATGGCGCCATTTGCCATACGCCTCGTGAGCCTTGTCGGCAGCCTCCAGAGCATCGGATTTTGTCAGCTGTTCGAAGCTCTTCATGACTTCGCCAGTAGCGGGATTGGTGTTTTTTATGGACATAGGAGTGCCGGGTAACTCGACCTTGGTTCGCATTTCGGGCGCTCCTCAGGCGTATCGATTCCGCTATCACCAGAAAGTTTTTCGTCTTCCCCTTTGCGATGCTGATGTTCGTCGTGCCTTTTAAGAATCAGGCCTGCGGCGGATTCCCTCGCTCTGCCGATCAACCGTCGGCTGCTTCCTACATGAAGCTTACAATCGTGTCCTCGACTTCCTTCGCGACAGCAATCAGTTGCGGTGTGTTGAAAATTGCCACCAAAGTGGTGGGCTTCAAAGCGGCCAGAATAGCCTTGCCGTCCTCCTCATCGATGGAGATGCGGTATGGCAGTGCCGTGGAGCCAATTCTGTTTTCCTCAGTCACCGTCTTCGCATGCGATGGCTGCCAGACCTCAGAGACCAGACATTCACGGTTGAACTCCGTGCCACGCTTCGTTACCTAAAGAAAATAGCGAAGAATCAGTAAATTCTCGCAGCTGCAACGCAGATGGGAGAAATTATTTCGGGCTATGGATTGAGGAGCTACTGAGCTAGCGCCGACGGCGTTTGACACGCAGCTTTGCCAGCGATTTCTGGAGGGCTGCTTCGACCAGCGCATGATCTTCACCGGTAAGTTTGTCATCTTTCATCGCAGCTTCAGCGCGCCTAATGGCCTCTTCTGTAGCTGATTCGTCGATATCAGACTCCAAAACCGCCATGTCCGTGAGAACAGACACAGAGTCCTGGGTGATCTCCACAAAACCTTCACCCACTGCAAGGCGATCTTCATTGCCGTTCTTCATCACACGCAGTTCGCCCGGGGCGATCTGCGTCATCAATGGAACGTGCATAGGGAAGATTCCGAGCTCGCCTTCGACACCCGGCAATACGACGGAATCGACGTCATCCGAATACGTTTTAGCTTCGGGTGTCACAATTTCAAGTCGGAGAGTTGCCATGGATCAGCGGAGAGTAGTGGGTATCAGTAAGTGCGGGACTATTCTTCTTTGATTTGGTCGATGGACCCCTTCATGTAGAAGTTACCTTCCGGTACTTCGTCGTGTTTTCCATCAAGAATTTCGCGGAAGCCGCGCACGGTTTCTTCAATTGAAACGTATTGCCCCGGCGTACCGGTGAATACCTCGGCCACGTGGAACGGCTGGCTGAGAAAACGCTGGATTTTACGGGCCCGGAACACCGCAAGCCTATCCTCAGCGGAAAGTTCGTCCATCCCTAGAATCGCGATGATGTCTTGCAGATCCTTGTAGCGTTGAAGCACAATTTGAACCTCTCGAGCCACATTGTAGTGCTCCTCGCCGATGATGTCCGGGCTCAGCGCCTTGGACGTCGAAGCAAGCGGATCCACCGCAGGGTAAATTCCAAGCTCGGCGATAGAACGCTCAAGCACAATGGTGGAATCCAAGTGGGCAAATGTGTTCGCCGGAGCTGGATCCGTCAAGTCATCCGCTGGCACATAAACCGCCTGCACCGACGTGATCGATCCCTTGGTTGTGGAGGCAATGCGTTCCTGCAACTGACCCATTTCAGCGGCCAAGGTGGGCTGGTAACCCACGGCAGACGGCGTGCGTCCAAGCAACGCCGAGACTTCCGAACCTGCTTGTGAGAAGCGAAAAATGTTATCGATGAAAAGCAGAACGTCCTGGTTTTTTTCGTCACGGAAATACTCCGCCATCGCGAGTGCGGAAAGCGCCACGCGGAGACGGGCACCGGGAGGCTCGTTCATCTGGCCGTAAACGAGCGCAACTTTCGATTTCGAAAGGTCGTCCTGAACGATAACGCCTGCCTCGCTCATCTCATGGTAAAGATCATTTCCCTCACGGGTCCGCTCGCCAACACCCGCGAATACCGAGTATCCTCCGTGGCCCTTGGCGATGTTATTGATGAGCTCAAGAATGACGACCGTCTTTCCGACGCCGGCACCACCGAAGGCACCAGCTTTACCGCCCTTAGTGAAGGGACAGATCAGATCGATGACTTTGATTCCGGTTTCGAGAATCGACGGGCGGGTGTCTTGCTCGGTGAGTGTCGGAGCGGGGCGGTGAATCGGGTAACGTTTTTCGGTAATCACCGGGCCGCGTTCGTCTGTGGGCTCTCCGATGACGTTAAAGATCCGTCCGAGGACAGCTTCGCCGACGGGGACCGTAATCGGAGCGCCCGTGGCGACCACTTCGGCTCCACGGGTGAGGCCTTCCGTGGACGACATGGCAATCGCGCGTACCCAATGGTCACCGAGGTGCTGTTGCACTTCCAGCACGAGTCGGGTTGGCTTGCCGCTGCTGATAAATTGGATCTCGAGTGCGTCGTAGATGCTCGGCAGCGATCCGTCTTTCGGGTCGAACTCGACATCGACCACAGGGCCGATGATTTGAACGATTTTTCCTTTGGTGGTCATAAGCGTGTGTAGTAGTGAGATTATTCGAGCGCCATCTGGGCGGTCGTGATTTCGAGAAGCTCGCTGGTGATAGCGGCCTGACGGACTTTGTTGTATTCCAGCGTGAGGTCGGTCACGAGTTCCTTGGCGTTGTCGGTTGCGCTCTTCATCGCAACCATGCGTGCGCTGTGCTCGGAAGCACGGGCATCGAGGATCGCCTGAAAAACACCGAAATGCACGTAGTAAGGAAGGATCGCTCCAAGCACTTCGGGCGCAGAGGGCTCAAATTGATATTCGGCCACACCATCGTGTCCCTCCGCCGCAGCCTGATTCACCACTAACGGTGAGATCGGGAGAAGCGTCAACTTGGTCGGAACCTGCGAGAGCGTGTTGACAAACCGGGAGAACAAAATCGTCACGCGATCCACTTCACCCGACAGGAATTTCTCGATGCAAAATTTCGAGATCAACTTTGTCTGCAAAAATGTCGGCTGATCGATCAATTCAAAATCCGCGAGCATCTGGCGTTTCGACCGCGCAAGAAATTGTTTCCCTTTGCGACCGGTATTTACGTAAAGCGTATTGTCCCTGTTGAGCAGCGAAGCCTCGCGGAAGATGTTGGTATTTAATCCACCACACAGCCCTTTGTCGGTGCTGACCATGAGAACGAGTTCCTTATTTACCTCCCGAACTTCAAGCAACGGGTGGAGGCCATGCTCGACCGTGCCGGAGAGCGAAACGAGCACCTTGTTAAGAAGCTGCGAATACGGGTGTCCGGCCAGCGCGGCGATCTGCGCTTTTCGCATTTTCGACGCGGCGACCATCTGCATCGCCTTCGTGATTTGGGCGGTGTTTTTGACGGACTTAATGCGTCGGCGAATGTCGCGTGTGCTTGGCATGGTGGAAAAATTCGGACGCTAATGGATCAACTGAGAACGCGGGTTATTTGAAGAAGTTTTTGAATTCGTCGAGTGCTGCGATCAGCTCTGGCTCGAGTTCCTTATCGATCTGTTTCTTTTCGAGTATTTTGGTGAGTAGCGCTTCTTTGCGGGTGCTGAAGAATTCCATGAGTTGATTTTGGAACTCTTTGACACGGTTCACGGGGATCGAATCCACATAGCCTTTCTGCATCGAGAACAAAACAACCACCTGGACTTGAACGGGCATCGGGCTGTATTGGGACTGTTTGAAGAGTTCGACGATCCGCTGTCCACGATCCAACTGGGCCCTCGTGCGGGCATCTAGATCGGAGCCAAACTGTGCAAACGCAGCAAGCTCGCGGAACTGGGCCAAGTCGCCCTTGAGCTTTCCAGCCACCTGTTTCATTGCCTTGATCTGCGCCGCAGATCCGACACGGGACACGGACAGACCGACTGAAATCGCCGGACGAATACCTTGATAGAAAAGGTCGGTCTCCAAGTAGATCTGACCATCGGTGATTGAGATCACGTTGGTCGGGATGTAAGCCGAAACGTCACCTGCCTGGGTTTCAATGATTGGCAGTGCAGTCACTGATCCATTTCCGTAATTTTCGCCGAGCCGTGCGGAGCGCTCAAGCAACCGGCTGTGCAAGTAAAAGACATCGCCCGGATAAGCTTCACGACCCGACGGCCGTTTGAGCAGGAGCGAGACTTGGCGGTAGGCTACCGCGTGCTTGGAAAGATCATCATATACGATGAGGGCATCCATCCCGTTTTCCATGAACCACTCGCCCATCGCTGCACCCGTGAAAGGAGCGATGTATTGGTTGGTTGCAGAATCGGAGGCGGGAGCAGAGACGATGATCGTGTATTTGAGCGCGTCATTTTGCTCCAGAATCTTGACGACCCGGGCGACGTTTGCGTTTTTCTGTCCGATTGCTACATAGATGCTGTAAAGCGGTCGGAAGCTGGTGTCGCCCATCGCTTCGGCGGTGCGGTTGGCATTTGCCTGATTGATAATCGTATCAATTGCGATGGTCGTCTTGCCGGTCGCACGATCGCCAATGATCAGCTCACGCTGGCCACGACCAATCGGAATCATCGCGTCCACAGCCATAATACCCGTCTGCACGGGTTGGCTCACGCTTTTACGCTGAATGATGCCGGGCGCCGTTTTTTCCACTGGGAAAAACTCAGTCGCTTCGATTTCACCTTTATCGTCAATCGGGTTGCCGAGTGCGTCAACGACGCGGCCGAGGAGGCCTTTGCCTACCGGAGTCTGGAGCAATCGGCCGGTCGTACGAACTTCATCGCCTTCGCGAATCTTGGTATAATCGCCGAAAAGGATGGCGCCGACTTCGGTCTCCTCCAAGTTCAGCGCGATACCTGTGATCCCGGCGGGAAATTCCAGCATCTCATTTAGCATTGCTGCACTGAGGCCTTCAATGCGGGCAACTCCATCACCAATCTCACGGACATAGCCGACATTGGATTTGGTGGTTGCGGAGCTTTCGATGCCTTGGATTTTTTGTTCGAGTTCTTCGAGGATGGTGCTCATGTGGACGGGATACGTGATCGTTAAAGTTGCTGAGTGATGAGGTCGAGGCGGTTGCGGACAGAGCCGTCCCAGACGTCGCTGCCGACCTGCACGCGCAGGCCACCAAGCAGTGCCGGGTTGACTTGAAATTCGGTGGTGATATCGCTGCCGAAATTGGTGTGCACGCGGGCGGCTATAGTCTCTGCTTCGCCGGCATCGAGTGCCGCGGCACTCTGGACGATGGCATGGCGTCTGGCTGACTCCAACCGAATGAGGCGGGCAAATTCCTTGAGCGCCTGCAGGTAGTGGCGCGGCTTACCAGCGATGACCATGTCCGTGGCTTTGGTAACACTGGTGCGGTCCAGGCGCCCATTCGTCAGGCTTGCGCGAAACATTTGTCGCGCCAGACGTCGGGCCTCTTTGCTGATTTTCATGGGTTTTGGTTCTAGACCGGAAGTTTATGTCTGGCGCAAGTCCAGACCTTGGAAAATTATGCCAACTGGCTAGCGGTTTCTTCGTTGAGACGTTTTTGATCCGCGTCGGTGAGGACCTTGCCGGTCACCTTAGCCGTCGTGTCAGCGACCAGATGGATCATGTGTTTTTTCACATCTGCAACCATCTTCTTCTGCTCTTGCTCGATCTCGGTGCGCGCTTTTATCAATATAGCCTCCGCAGAGCGGATTGCTTCTTGAGTCTGGCGTTGCGTGAGGGCTTCACCACTTGCGCGGGCTTCATTGATGATCGCCTGAGCCTCTACGTTGGCTTTGTGGAGCACTTCCTGGTAGCGAATTTCCGCTTCGGCGAGTTGCTGCTTGATCTTTTCAGCGTTGACCTGGCCTTCTTCGATCCGTCGGCGGCGCTCCTCGAGCATCTTAATGATCGGTCCAAAGGCAAATTTGCTCAGGATCCCGTAGACAATAAGGAACAGGACGACCTGAGCGATGAACTTTGGCCATGTGACGCCGAAGGTCGTGAAAATCTGAGTGATTGCGTCCATAATTTGCGCTTAAGCGGATCCGGTGGTGAGAGAGAATCCACCGCCCGGAGACGAACTCCGGGCGGCGATCCTATAGTTTCTACGATTTATCGTCCTTGAGCGAATGCAACGACGAGTGCGTAAATGGCGATAGCTTCCGCCAACGCCATGCCGATGATGGCGAGTGTCAGAACGTTACCGAACGATCCGGGGTTACGGCCGACGGCTTCGACGGCTTTTGCGCCGATCATTCCAATGCCAATAGCTGCACCTGCACCTGCGATGGCGAGGGTGAAGCTTCCGGAGATGCCGCCTCCGGCGACTGCTGCTGCGAAGATTTCAGGAATCATGTTAATACGTGTTGTTTATGGTGTTTGTTTTCTCCACCGCCCGCAGTCTTAGCCACGGTCCCGATGGTGAAAGTAAGAAATTATTGTTTAGTGTGCGCCGTCGTCGTGCGTGGTGGAAAGTTGTATATATACCGCGCAGAGCAGAGTGAATACCATCGCCTGAAGCAACCCAATCAGGATTTCAAGGAAGTAAAATGGAATTGGTATGACAATACTGGAAAGATACGCAACAATATCCGGCAGGCCCATCGTCTTGCCCAGGGTGATCATCGTCCCCAGAAGATTTTCGCCTGCAAAGACGTTTCCAAACAAGCGCAATGAAAGCGAAACTGGACGAAACGCCATCGAGACGATCTCGATGATTCCGACGAAAGCAAAGATAAACCCGAGGGGAATCAGCATCAGGCCCTTGACTCCGCCTTTGACTCCGAACGTGTGCTTGATGAAACCGCCCACGCCCAATTCCTGAATGGTCCAGTAGAACCACATGATCATGAATACCGCCGCCAATGCGAGAGTGAGATTCAGATCTGCTGTGCCAGGACGGAGCAGCGGCACCTGCACTTGGGATAATGTAAGCACGCCGGTCTTTTCGCCCCATCCGATCGAGCCCACGCCTGGGATCAATGCAAACCAGTTCGAGATCAGGATGAAAATAAACAATGACGCCAAAAGCGGGAAGACCTTGGCGATCATGTGGTGGCCGACGATGCCCTCGAACGTGTCGTAAAGAGCGCCCACCACCGCCTCAAATAAATTTTGCGGCCCATTCGGAACCAACTCAACATTTCGCGTTGCACGGCGGGCAAGCATTACCACAGTCAAGGTTACCACCCCGGAGAGGAAAATCGAGTTCGTGAACCATTCGAGAAACGAAACCCGGTTCATCTCGGCCCAGAATGACTGAGCATTGAGAGGAATGGCGGCGGCGAAAATGGTTTCGAATATCATCAGGAAATTGTGTCAGTTACACGCACCACCCGCCTGGCGATGACGGAAGGCGATCAGGCAATGAAGCCCGAAAACGACAATCCGGCGCCAATCGGGGAGAATGCGTCAGGCGGGAATTCCTAACGCACTCGCGAAAGTTGACAAGTCCAATTTACAAAACTTTTTTGAGTGGCCTCCCTGCCCGTGTCTAAGTGCATTCCCGTGGGTGGGTAAACGAAAGGGTTGTTTCCGTGGGAATACTTGGATAGTTCCTCTGGCAGCATGTTGTCCGTTATCATTCCAGTTTACAACGAGCGCGAGGCCGTCGGGCCGCTCTGTGACTCCACCGTGTCCGTTTTGCGAAGGATGGCTGTGCCGTGGGAGATCGTATTTATCAACGATGGAAGCACGGATGGATCTGAACAAACGCTGAATGACCTCGCCGCGCAAACACCAGAGGTCAAGGTGCTGCACTTTCGCCGAAATTACGGACAGACGGCCGCCATGATGGCAGGTTTCGATTTTGCCAGTGGCGATATCATTATTCCCATGGATGGCGACCATCAGAACGACCCTGAGGATATTCCCAAGATGGTGGCGCGCCTCAACGAGGGATTTGATGTCGTGAGCGGATGGCGGCGCGATCGGCAGGATAATGCCATCCGGCGCAATCTACCGAGCATCTTGGCGAACCAGCTCATTTCTTTCGTATCCGGTGTGCGACTCCATGATTTCGGATGCTCGCTAAAAGCCTATCGGCGCGACGTGATCGATGGTGTCCGGCTCTACGGCGAGATGCACCGGTTTTTGCCGATCTATACGAGCTGGCATGGCGCACGCATCACCGAGCAGGTCGTCAATCATTTCAAGCGCCGGACGGGGAAATCCAAATACGGCATGGAGCGCGTCCTCAAGGTCGTACTCGACCTCATGGTGGTAAAATTCCTGGACCGCCACGCACAGAAGCCGATGTATGTCTTTGGGCTCTGTGGGTTTCTCATGTTAGTCGCGTCGATCCTATTTGGCCTGTGGGCTGCAGTGCTGTACTTCGGCTGGGACAAGCAGTTCACAACCACGCCGCTGCCGTTAATGACGATCTTTACGTTCATGACGGGTGTGCTCTGCGTCTTGATGGGCCTGCTTGCAGAAATGATCACGCGCACGTTTTACGAATCGCAGGGAAAACGTACTTACCTCGTGCGTGAAGGCCGAAACATCGAGCTTCCCGAGCGTCCGAGCTGATGTGCGGGATCGCTGGGTTCGTCGGACGCGGAGAACTCGCGTGGCTTCAGGCAATGACTCATCGCATCGCGCATCGGGGCCCGGATGCCGATGGACATTACATCGACGCCGCAGCGGGGGTGTACCTCGGGCATCGGAGACTTGCCATTGTGGATCTCGAAGGTGGCGCTCAGCCCATGTGGACTGCCGACGGCAGCGTCGGAGTGATTTTTAATGGCGAGATTTACAATCATGGGCTCCTGCGCGACGAGTTGAAGGCTGCTGGATGCATCTTCCAGACCGACCATTCCGACACCGAAGTGCTCCTCCATGCATGGAAAATCTGGGGTGAGAATTTCGTATCGCGTCTCAATGGGATGTGGGCCTTTGCGATTTACGACCGGACGCAGCGATGCATCTTCATGAGTCGGGATCGATTCGGGGAAAAACCTCTCTACTGGTTCCAGCGGAGCGGCACATTTGCATTCGCGTCCGAACTGACCGCGTTGATGGAGCACCCCGACTGCCCGCGATCCTCCGCCGCTCGCGCGCTGCAGAAGTATTACGCATACGCATTCATTCCCGCGCCACTGACGATCCTGGAGCATGTGTCCAAACTGCCTGCGGGACACAATCTGCGATTCGACCTCAACGACGACCGGGTGACAGTGACCCGGTATTGGCACTACGAAATCGACCCGATTGATCCCGCGGTGGGCGAGGAATCCTTGGTTGATGAGTTGTTGGAGCTGCTCGATGGCGCGGTAAAACGTCGGTTGATGTCCGACGTTCCGCTGGGTGTTTTTTTGAGTGGTGGTGTTGACTCCTCGCTCATCGCGGCACTCGCTGCAAAGCACATCGGCAGCGGGCAATTGAAGACGTTCAGCATCGGCTTCACGGATGCATCCTTCGACGAACTTCCACACGCCAACCGGGTCGCGGCGCTGCTTGGCACCGATCACCACACCGATGTTCTCGACCTCAACAAAGCGATAGAGCTCCTGCCCGGCATCCTTGAAAATCTGGATGAACCGCAGGGCGACGCTTCCCTGCTGCCCACATGGTTACTTGCGCGCTTCACCCGCCAACTCGTCACGGTTGCCTTGGGCGGCGATGGGGGAGACGAGCTCTTCGCGGGATACGATCCCTTTCTTGCGTTGAAAAAAGCAGAGCTCTACTCGCAAATGGTCCCGCGGCCGGTCCACGCCGCGATCCGCCTCCTTGCCACACACCTCCCGGTTTCCCATAAAAACATCAGCCTGGATTTTAAAATCAAACGCACCTTGCGCGGATTGAGCTATCCGGCCAGCCAATGGAATCCAGCATGGATTGGAGCACTCGAACCACACGAAATCGCCGAATTTCTGCGAAGCCCGTGCTCACCCGAGGACGTTTACAGCGAAGCGATCTCGGCGTGGGACGCCTGCGCCCAAACTAATACCGTGGATCGCACGCTGGAATTTTTCACCCGGTTTTACTTGCAGGATGGCATCCTTGCAAAAGTGGATCGCGCCACGATGATGAACTCTCTCGAAGCCCGCGCACCCTTCCTTGATATCGAGGTTGCGAACTTTGCCCGTCGCCTGCCGGCGCAATGGAAACTTCGGAACGGCACTACGAAATACCTGCTCAAACAAGCTGCCTTGCGCCTCCTTCCCGCCGATATCGTTCACCGGAAAAAGAAGGGATTCGGCACCCCGGTCGGTTCATGGTTGCGCACTGGACGACTCGCGCCAACATCCTTGGACCCGTTCGTGAGGAATCGTGTCGTCGCGCATCAAGCTGGAAAAGTCGATGATCGACTTTTCCTCTGGTGCCAATTGGTCCGCGAGACTTGGTGCAAAAACCATGCTATCTCATCCTGAGTCAACGAGCATGTCTCCTCTTCGAATCCTCTGCCTCAACTACGAATACCCGCCAATCGGCGGCGGCGGTGGTCGAGCGTGTGCAGGGATCTGCGAAGCCCTGGCTAAAACCGGACACTCCGTCCACGTGCAGACCACAGGAATGAAGCACCTGCCTCGCGAATCGACAATTAACGGCGTCGAAGTTCATCGCAATCCCGCCTTCCGCCAGCGCGAAGACACGTGCTCAGTGCCGGAGATGGCAGCCTATCTCGCATGCAGCATCATCCCGACGCTCACCCACATCCGACGCTGGAAACCAAATGTCATTCACGCTCACTTTGCCGTTCCGACGGGTGCGCTGGCGTGGCTTGTGTCCGTGCTCACCGGCATTCCCTACGTCCTTACAGCGCACCTCGGCGACGTTCCTGGCGGTGTTCCGGAGCAAACCGATAAGCTTTTCAAAATCGTCGCTCCCTTTACCCGCCCGATATGGGCGCGGGCTTCCGCAGTCACCGCAGTGAGTGGATTCGTCGCGCGTCTTGCACAGGATGCTTATCAGCGCAGTCCCGTTATCATTCCAAATGGCATTCCTCTTGATTCGAGGCCAACTATCACCCGCCACGATCCGGCACGCATCGTCATGGTCGGAAGATTAAGTCTGCAAAAGAATCCCCTGCTCGCTATTCATGCGCTTGCAGCATTGAAGGGCACCGCGTGGCATTGCGACATCATCGGTGACGGCCCGCTCCGGACAGCCGTGGAGGCGGCTATCGAGGATGCGGGGCTTGTCGATCGCGTGACCCTGCGCGGCTGGCTGGACAGCGCAGCGGTGCACGCCCACATGAGCCATGCAGACATCCTCCTAATGCCGTCCCTTAGCGAGGGCATGCCCGTCGCTGCCGTGGAGGCGCTCAACCATGGGCTTGCCATCGTATGTGGAAAAATCCCAGGTATGTTGGATGTGGTCGAAGATTCCATTAATGGGCTCACACTGGAACTCACGCCATTGGCATTTACAAAAGGTTTGCAGCAACTACTCACCCACCCCGAGACACTGCACCGCATGCGAACAGCATCATCGGAGAAAGCGCTTTCCTACGATATCATGGAGACATCCGTAGCATACGCCCAGATCTTGGCACGGGCAGCGAAGACTTCCCGCGACTGAGGGCCTACATTCCCAAAGGCAGGGGTGGGCCGGTCCACCGCCGCAGCACACCCTGCCATGCCGGATCTTCAAGCGAATCCAAAAGTCCTACATTGATTGCTTCCAACTCCGGCAACCCGGTGCGCACAGGGATCGCCATGCGCGACGAAGTGTCATGCAGGACGGCCGCCCGCAGCTTGCTCCAGCGCGGTTGATTCAATTCGTACCGAATGGTAACAAAGTCCGCGACGAGCGTATGGACCTTGCCGGATTCCACGGCGGCGAGCGCGTCACTCACGTGATCAAAACGCTCGGCGACGATCCCCGCGTTGCGTAACTGGATGCTCGCAGCCGATCCATCCAAAACTCCGTTCTGAAATCGCGCAATATCCGTAACTCCATAAACTGCCGTCGCCAACCGGGCTGCCGACACCGTCGAGGCAACCGTAGCGGTGAAGCCACCAACCATCAGGATTCCGGCAAACATCCAGACAAATGCCAAAAATCGTCCCAGTGGCGTAAGCGGCGTTTTATCGCCATAGCCCACCGTTGTCATCGTTACCGCCGAGAACCACAGTGCGGAGCCAATGGCCTGGAACGGGCTGCCACCAAAATGTGAATTAGTCAACCGCCGTTCTGCAATCCAGAAGAGAATCGCGAACACCACCATGCCCGCAGCGCCGATAAGAATTACCGTATACACGCCATGGCTCGGCAGCGACTGGAGAAACTCCGCCCAGTGGGGAAACAACCGTCCACTTTCCATCGCCACCGCCAGCGGTTCCGCAAGAAATGCGTGGGAAAAATCGATCTGCCGTTCACGTTCCGCAGTCATGCTCATTTCGCCAAGCAGGATATCAATGCGACCCTGCTCCAACTCCTGCATCGCCGCATCCTGATCCACGGGGATCAGCGCATAATCGAGATTCTCCCGCGCTGCGATCATTCGCCACAGGCCCACAGCAAGCCCATCCCATGACCCTGACTCATCCCGAACCACATACGGCGGTTCTTCGTATACCCCGACCTGGAGCGGGGGCGGGGGCGCAGCCACGTCCGCCGCGCGCGCCCCCATCAGAGCACAAGAAAGAAGGAGTATTAGATACACAAATCGTTTTATCATTCTGGTACTTCCGGAGACGTCACATTCTTCGATACCTTATCCGTGCGGGCGAATACCGATATCGAATGAAATTGCCCTATCTGCACATATTCTTCTTTTAAGAAGTTCATTGTCGGAGCTGCCCACCGGGAAAAACGGGAGATCTCCGTGTTATTGATTGGCCGGTCATCGACGACCACTACCGCCGGTCGAAATTCCCGGATATTCTTCAGTGCGGTTTCGCTAAAATTCTGCGGTGCCGTCACGTTGTCCACATACAGATTATATAGATACGAACGCCGATTCGTCATGAAGTTGATTGTCGGCGAGTAAGGATAGGTGACCACCCAATCGCTCGAATCCGAATGTTGTAACACGGCATCGCGCAGCCCGTTCATCCAGTCCACATCCCTCGTATTAATAAGCGCACGCACCCCGTTTTCTGCCACAAATTCCGCCGTCCGGTTATGGCGCGCCCGTACCGATCCCGACGAATCTTTGTAGTAGGCGAAACTAAAAAATGCCACCTCCCACGCGACGCAGGCCAGGATAAAAACAATCACGCCAAGCTTCAGCAATAGCGAGCGTGGCCACATCCATTTCACCGCAAGGAAGCACGCACACGCCATCGCCACGAGAAATGGAATCCGAAATTCTGCCAAATGGGGGGTATCCGGCCGGAAGAAAAAATACTGCGGAAACAACGTCAACGCCCCACCGATCATCACTCCCGCCGCTAACGCATCGCGCTTTAAATCCTCCCTAGCCCAGAAAATTCCCACAAACAACCCGATCGAACTCACGGCCAAGATCACTCCCGAAATTACCACCGGCAAATAAATCGCGAACACAAAAGACTTCTCATTAAGTGACGCGTCACCGGTCAAAGCTTCTAGCGGCGGCCGTGGTCGTGTGCCGCCGCCCTCGCTCCCATCATCCGGGCTATCGGACTCGTTTGCCAAAGAACCAGCCCCTATGCCCACATCACTCACATGAAATAAGGTGGCACCTTCTACGTCGGAGCCGCGCTGCTCCGAGGTCGACGGAATTACTTTATCGAAAATTTGCCGCTTCGCCTCGTATTGAATCAATCCCCAAATCCCCCGGTATTGACCGACAAAATTCTCTTCAAATCCGCGAGTTCGGGCATCCAGCAGGAATGGCACGTGCAGCAGTCCCGCGACGACTACCACTGTCAAGAATCCCGCCACCGCCTCCGGGATGCGGGACCAGAACCTGCCCCTTACTGCCAGCGGCCACAACAATATCGCACCCACATAAATCGGAGCGAAGAATAAACCCACATCGATCCGGGTGAGTAAGGTCCAGCCCAGCGTCAGCCCCGCAGCCACATACCACAAAAACCGCCGCCCGGGAGTCGCCGCTTCGAATACGAAAGCACTCAACAAAACGAACACGTTGAGGGCCGGCATCAGCGGCAGGTAATTTCGAAACAACATTCCCGGCAGCAGGGTCGCCAACACCCCGCACCCCAATGCCAACCACGCTTGGCCAGTCACTCGACGCACCGTCGCGAATGCCACCACCGCGGTGATCGCACTCAGCGAATAAAAGAAAATCCGCATTGCGTTAAAATCCGGCCCAACAATCTGAAAGAGCCAGACCAGCGGATAAAACCACATCACATTGTATCCGAGGAAGGTATCCGCGATGGGCCGCTGCCCCTCAATCAATCGCATCGCAATCACCGCATTTGTGCCTCCCTCCCCGCTGAGGTTAAGGCCGCTGATGTAATATTGCTGATAGTAAAAAAACGCGAAAACGAGCAGTGCCGCCGGGCCGAGCAGACCTAGCCAGCGGTTCACGCTTGCGAGATGGTCCGGCACCGGCTTCGGTCCGAGCCCCGGTGGCTGAGCTTGAGGCACTTGTTTTCCAGCCATCACTGCCGGAGCGAGGTCTGGCATACCCCACCGCTTTAGAGCGGATTCCAGCGTGGCACGCTCCTGCGGGTCCGTTCCTGATTCTTCTCCTGGCAGCACTTCCAATGCGGCCTCTTCTGCCTCCACCGCAGGATCCGGTTGGCTCATCGGCACGTCTTCGTGCGATTCCTCAGGCAGATCGCCAAGCGTCTCTTCGGGCACGTCGTCCGGGGGGTGGCTGGAAGAGGATTGCATACGTCTAAATGAGATACCTATCTCTCACGCGATTGAAAAGCCAATCGCATCCGTCGCCAGCACCACGACAGAGACCACTTATGAGAGCGGCTACACGACCAACAGGCTGCCTGCGGGCTACACGACCTACACCAATGCTGGCAACGATTACTACGTTGTTGGAGACAACTACTTCCGTCGTACACCCTCGGGATACACAGTGGTTGAGAGCCCTTCAGGCGTCGTTCGCTCAACCCCTGGCAGCAGCGCGTATAACCCTGGATACGTCACCCGCACGCTGCCCGCAGGCTACACCACCCGCTCGTATCGCGGTGCAGACTACTACATAGCCAATGGAAACTATTATCGTCGCGACAAGCGCGGTTACGTAGTCGTCGAAGCTCCGATGTGACGCACACAGCTTCTGCGCCGACCAAGAAAACCCTCGCCCAAAGCGGCGAGGGTTTTTTGTATCTACGCGCTGTCGAGTTGAAGTGCCATACTCTGCCGCGCGCTGGGGCATCTGCATTTCCTTGGCTTGCACGGGGAGGTAATCATCCGCTATTCCTGATGACGTGTCGAAAATTCCTGTTGCGGTTGTAGGTGCCAATGGTTACTCGGGCGAGGAACTCTGTGCTCTGCTCGGACGGCATCCGCGCGCTGAGGTGCAGGCAGTGACGTCCCGTCAGCATGCGGGTCGCAGGCTCGGCGATGTGCTGCCACGATTTGCCGGGTGGCCCACGCTCGACCGGTTGGTTTTTTCCACTTCCTCGATTTCCAGTCTCCTCGCGAGCAGTGCGGAATATTTCTTCTTGGCATTGCCACATGGGCTGGCGTCGGAGTTTGCAGCTCCGTTGGTGGAGGCAGGAAAACGTGTGATCGATCTGAGTGCGGATTTCCGGTTGCGGGATGCGGCGGTCTACGCGGAGTTTTACGGTGAAGTCCATCCGGCGCCCGAATTGCTGTCTTCAGCGGTGTATGGCCTGCCTGAGTTGCATCGCGACGAGATCCGCGCGGCTCGGCTTGTGGCGTCGGCAGGGTGTTATCCCACCAGCATTTTACTGCCGCTCGTTCCATTACTGAATGCCAACCTCATCTCGGCGCACGGCATCGCGGTGGCGAGTGCAAGTGGCGTGACCGGCGCCGGACGGAAGGCGGACCTCTCGCTCTTGTATGCCGAATGCAATGAAAGCCTGCGTGCCTACGGGCTGCCAAAGCACCGGCATTTATCTGAGATCGAGCAAGAACTCTCGCTGGCTTGCGGCGAGCCGGTGGTTATCACATTTGTCCCGCATCTGGCTCCGATGAACCGGGGAATCCACACAACCATTTTTGCAACCCCTGCGTCGGATACGGACGAGGAGATATTCACCGACGCGCTGCAGGCCGCCTACGCAAACGAACCGTTTGTGCGGGTGAGTAGAGCATTGCCCGACACAAAAAACGTCATCGGGACCAACTTCTGCGACATCTCGGTGCGGCTCGATCCCCGCGCAGGCCGCGTAATTCTGCTCAGCGCCGAGGACAACCTCGTTAAGGGCGCGGCCGGTCAGGCGGTACAGAATTTCAATCTAATGGCCGGGTGCGAGGAATTCGCCGGACTGCTCTAGTCGTTTTTAAGAATTCATGTCAACCACCCACAAAATCAAAGGCGGCGTCTGCGCTCCCCTCGGGTTTGCCGTATCGGCCACCTATGCCGGCATTAAACCGGGCAACCTCGATCGTGACGACGTCGCGCTCATCGCTGCAACCGGCCCGGCGATATCCGCAGCCACATTTACGACCAACAAGGTAAAAGCTGCGCCTGTGCTGGTGTCGATGGAGCACGCCCGCTCGCGGACCACGCGCGCAGTGATCCTGAACAGCGGCAATGCAAATGCCTGCACGGGCTCGCAGGGAATTGCGGATTCCCGAGCCACCGCCGACGCCGTGGGCCGGGCTCTCGGCGTCTCCGGCAGAGAGATTCTCGTCTGCTCGACCGGCCGGATCGGCGTGCCGATGCCAATCAAAAAGCTCATCGATGTCGTCCCTGCGCTCGTATCGTCGCTACACCCGAAAAATGGACGCGCCGCCGCACTCGCCATCATGACGAGCGACAGCGTGCCAAAAGAAATCGCTCTCGATGTCACCACGGACGCCGGATCATTCCGCGTGGGCGGCATCGCGAAGGGCGCGGGCATGATTGACCCGAACATGGCGACGATGCTCAGCGTTGTGACCACTGATCTCGCCGTATCCAAGGCGGATCTTAAAAAGTGCCTCAAGATCGCGGTGGCGCAGTCGTTTAATCGAATCACCGTGGATGGTGACATGAGCACAAACGACACCGTGATCTTGTTATCCAGCGGTGCAAGCAATGCGGCAGTAGATCTCGATGCCTTTCAAGAAGCCCTGAATGTGGTCACGCTCGACCTCGCGACGAAAATCGTGCTCGATGGAGAAGGCGTGAGCCGCTTCATCGAAGTGATCGTCCGGGGGGCAAAATCTCTGAGGGACGCGCGGATGGCAGCAGAAGCAGTTGCAAAATCCCAGCTCGTCAAATGCGCGTGGGCCGGCGGCGATCCGAATTGGGGCCGAATCCTCGATGCTGTTGGATACTCCGGCGCAGCGATGGACCCCGACCGCGCCGACATTGATTATGATAACATAGCTGCCGTTCGCTTCGGCATGGCAGCCGCCACACCAGTCGCCAAACTTCAAAAAGTCGCCGCGAAGAAAAGATTCACCGTCGTGATCGACCTGCATTTGGGAAACTCGGGATACTCGGTGCTCACCACCGACCTGACCGAAGACTACGTCAAATTCAACCTCGGTGAGTAAATTAATGTCCGACACCCGCAAAGAACTCACCGCTCAGGGCCGATCCGAAGTCCTCATTGAAGCGCTGCCCTTTATTCAAAAATTTCGTGGACAGACCTTCGTCATCAAATACGGGGGTAGTGCCATGGATGACGACCGCGCCGTAGAACGACTGCTGCGCGACGTCGTATTCCTCGAAGCTGTCGGGATCAATCCTGTCCTTGTCCATGGAGGAGGCAAAGCGATCTCGGCCAAAATGCGCGCAGCCGGCCTCGCGCCGCACTTTATTAACGGCTTGCGCGTCACCGACGCACTATCCGTCAAGATTGTCGAGGAAACGCTCGATCAAGAAATCAACCCGGGCATCGTGGAAATGATCCGCAAGCTGGGCGGTCAGGCCGTCGGGCTCTCCGGTAAAGATGTATTCAAAGCCTCGCGTCTCTCACCCGTCGAGACCGAGCAAGGCCTCAAAGACATCGGCTATGTGGGCGAAGTTTCGACCATTGTCACCGGACCCGTGCTCGAACTGGTGCAAAATGAATTCGTCCCCGTGATCTCCCCCATCGGAGCGGAACCCGACGGGCAGGTGCTGAATATCAATGCCGATGTCGCTGCCGCCGCTCTGGCTGCCGGACTGCGTGCGCACAAGCTCATCTTCATCAGCGACGTTCCCGGCATTATGCGCGATCCGACACAGCCTGACTCGCTCATTCCAAGTCTCACCGTGGCCGAGACGGAATCGCTCATAAAACAAAAGGTCATTGACGGCGGGATGATCCCGAAAGTCCGCTCCGCGACGCGCGCACTGGGTGAAGGCGTGACGAAAATCCACCTCATCGGCGGCCAAATCCCACATGGATTGCTACTCGAAATTTTTACCAATTCCGGCATCGGCACAGAAATTACGCCGTGATCCACAAAATTCCCCACTTACCTTTGGCGGGGATTCGCGTAAGTTCAGAATCATGACGTTTTCGCAGCGGTTTCCATCCGCAAAATATACCCCATTTATTCAGCAGTTCCGAAAGCTTCTGGATCCCGTGGGTGACGCGCGGCTCGACGCAATGGCGCAGCAATCCACCGGTATCACGCGGCGTTTTTTTGGCCGGACGATGCGGCTTTTTGCACCGCTGTATATTTCGAACGAATGCATCAATTCGTGTGCGTATTGTGGGTTTTCGCGAGAAAATGCAATCTTGCGCGTTACCCTCGAGCAGGATGAAATCGCCATCGAGGCACATCATCTTGCGGACCTCGGGTTTCGGAACATCCTGCTCGTTGCTGGAGAACATCCGAAATTTGTCTCGAATGGGTATCTGGAATCCTGCATTCGCCGCCTCGCGGAACTCATTCCCAGCATCTCGCTCGAAGTGGCACCGATGGAGGCGGCCGACTACAAACCCCTCGTCGCAGCCGGTGCCGAAGGGCTTGTGGTGTATCAGGAAACCTACGATCCGGCAGCGTATCGCGAACTCCACACATCCGGTCCAAAAAAAGATTTTTCTTGGCGATTGGACACTCCCGAGCGCGCCTATGAGGCAGGATTTCGACGCATCGGGATTGGTGCGTTATTCGGGCTGAGCGACTGGCGGGAGGAAGCTGTGGCGCTCGCCGCCCACCTTGAGCACCTTTTGAAATCCTGCTGGCGGTCGCAACTCACAGTCAGCATGCCCCGGCTCCGGCCAGCAGCCGGCGAGTTTGAGCCCACGCATCCACTAGCCGACCGCGATTTCATCCAGCTCCTCTGCGCACTTCGAATCACGTTCCCACATGTTGGCATCGTGCTCAGCACGCGCGAACCGGCCGCTCTCCGTGACGCAGTCGCCCCGCTCGGTGTCACAATGATGTCCGCAGGCAGCCACACCGAACCCGGCGGCTACACCGGCCAAGGCACGGACAACCTCCACATCACGCGTCGGGGGAAAATCACCGATGATGTAATCCCGACCGCATCGTCAGCCACGGAGCAGTTTGCTATTTCCGATGACCGTTCACCTGCCGAAGTCGCGGCCACACTCAGCGCCATGGGATTAGATCCCGTGTGGAAAGATTGGGACGCAGGTATCCTCGGTGCAGTGCGGGCCGGCGGGTAGCTCCGGCTCACCTCGAAGAAACTGATGATCTACCGAGCTCGACGCCTTCTCACGATGGACGGACAAGCGCCTATCGACGATGGTGCCATCGTCGTCCGCGACGGACGTATTGAAGCGGTCGGGCGATACGACGACATAGCGCCGATCCACGGGAGCGACGTCTGCGATCTGGGCGATGTCGTGCTGCTGCCCGGGCTCGTCAATGCGCATTGCCATCTCGACTTCACCATCATGCGCGGCGCGATCCTCCGGACGACGAGTTTTTCTTCATGGATTAGGCGTCTCAACGAGCTCAAACGCACCCTCACGGACGACGAATATCTTTCGTCGATTGCGGAGGGATTTGCGGAACTGAAGCGCTGGGGCGTGACCACGGTTCTCAACATCGAGTCGTTCCCAGAGCTGATGGTGCGAATGCCAGCGCCGCCGATCCGGACGTGGTGGTTTTACGAACTGCTCGACATTCGCAACCGGATTCACACGGAGGATGTCGTGGCGGGCGCACTTTCATTTTTTGAATCGCACCGGAATTGGCATGGCGGCTATGGGCTCGCCCCACACGCTCCATACACCACATCCTTGGAACTCTACGAACTCGCCCGCTCTTGCTCGGAAGCGCGCGCAATGCCATTCACCACACACCTCGCAGAAACAGACGAGGAGATGGCAATGTTCGCAGATGCCAGGGGACCGATGTGGGAATTTCTCGCGGGCCTCGGTCGCAACATGGACGATACCGGTGCAAGCACGCCAATCCAGCATTTGCTCCGGGCAAATGTCCTGCCGACGGGCGCCATACTTGCGCACATGAATCAGCTAGGCCCCGGCGACCTCGAAGCGCTCGCTCCCCACGCGCATCGGTTTGCAGTGGTCCATTGCCCAAATTGCCACGAGTTTTTCTCCCGCCCGCCCTTTCCATACCACGCCTTGCGCGACCTTGGGTTTCCTATTTCCCTCGGCACGGATAGCTGTGCCAGCAATATCGGGCTCAATTTGTTTTCCGAGATGCGCACGTTCCGCAATGCATTCCCGGACGTGGACCCGGCCGAAATTCTGCGAATGGTCACGACCCGACCTGCGGCAGCGCTCGGTCAACAGGGAAAACTGGGCGTGCTCTCCCCTGGCGCACACGCGGACTTTATTACCATCGCAGATGACGCGGGTTCCGACAGCGTGCACGAAATGCTCATCGACACCCGTCAGCCACCGATCCATGTCTTCGTCGAGGGCCAGCGCACCATGTGCGCGGCTACCTAGGGTCCGACGGCGCCAGCTCCTCCGGCGACTGCAGCGCCGAATACAAGCGTTAATACCGCGATCATAAATCCGCAAAGCAAAACCATGGGAACGATCACTGCCACGATGGCTGGGGCAATGGCAATTTTGTGTGCTTTGTGTAAACCAATGACCACACCAACAAGGTTCCAAACTATTTGCACATATTGTCCGCAAAACGGAATGCATTGAAAGATCGACGTGGACCCGTGCACGTAACATGCAACACGAAACGTCGTCGCAAATCCTTCTTTCGCACTCCCGGTGATCATTAACCCAAGGTGATACAACCCGGCCGTAAGGAACGCGATAACCGACACGATGACCGGCATCAAAAACATCGCCACGAGGTAAATCGGCACTATCCATTCGACCGGAAACGTCGGTGCCTGCTTGGTCAAGTGCTCGGGGTTAGCGATCGAAAACGCCAGTTGATAACCCAGCGCGATGATATTTCCCGCGGTTCCCAACATGAGAAAATACAAAAACGGCCGGAGGATAGTTTTCGCCTTCGAAAGATGGGAAAACGTCACGCCTGGACTTCCGAGCGATTCCTTGACGGTACCAATCACACGTTGAAGAAAAGCCTGATCACCCTCCGACTCCCACGCGGGCATCACTCCACGCTGCGGCTCAATCGCTGATTCCAGCATCACTGCGGGGACGGGCACCAGAGGATCATTACTAGATAAAAATTCCTGCACCGTGACAACCGGCAGATCAGTCCACTCGGATATCGGCTTCCATGCATCCATACCTTCCTGCCAGGCGAGATCGGTGGATTTGAAGCGGCCGGACTGTAATCCTTCGGCGATGGCATCGGGCGTGAATTGCCCGAGTGCTTCGCGGTTGCGGTTCAGATGGATCTTAGTCATTGCCGCTGCCTAACGCATCCCACACCGCAGGGCAAGCCTGCAAGCAAATGCCGAACTCATTCTCCCCGGGCCGGAGCTTGGATTGAGTTCATCACTACAAACAAGACTTGCTCCAAAACAGATGCATTTGTTTTGAAAATATCGGTCGATCCGGAAGGTGGCAGCCACATCGCAGGGGGCAAGGCCGGCGAATACGTCAGGTCTTCAATCCCCACGGTGATAGAAAAATCCTTTCGTTCGACACGAATCTGTCTGGGTACATGCCCGGCAGCGACCCAGATCGTCGCGCGAAAGTCCTCCGCCTTGGTCGCCTTGGCCAGTTCCGGCATCAGCCCGCCCGAGATCACGCGGCAAGCTACACCATTCACATCTTCAAACGCCTTGCCGTCGTCGAGCGTGAACACAGCCGGCAGGAAAATCGCCTGCTGCGCGGTAATCGGCAAAAAGAGCGGCGTATTCGCCTTGGACGTCGGTGCAGGAAGTTTGTCTTTAAACTGAGCCAGGAGGAACTCCACTTTCTCACCGGGGATCGCCCAGACGATGGGACCATTACGACAAACGATTACGTTTTCGCCTAAGACCGGCGCACTCAGTCGCACTTTGTCAGGAAATTGAACCGCTGCTTCCAGCGTTGCTCCGGAAAACTCCTTGGGTAATCTCCCCGTGACTTCGCGCACTTCCAGCCGCATCGATAAGGCTTGGTCACCCGATTTCCCTCCCACGAGCAGCACGGATGCAATCGGGGCCAGCATTTTACCGAGAATATCATACCGGTTCTCCGCTGGCGGCTCCTGCGCCAGCACGCCGCGACCAACCAAAAGCACCAAGGCAACACACAAAACCGGGAAATCACGCAGAGGAATCATTTGCGCTGGAAGATAGTGGCATGTGCGATCCGGTGCAAAAACTATCGCTGCGATGCTTTTAACGTTGCGCCCGGCGGCACTTTGGCTTTTCGATAGAAGGAACAATGATGGCTTGGGAAGCAATATTCGCCCAGCAAGGCACGGGGCTCTACTACGCGTTCACCGAATCCACGGTCGAGGGGAAAATTATCCTACTCACCCTGTTTTTCGCGTCGATTTTTAGTTGGTCTGTGATGGTGACTAAATTTCGCGTCCTCCGATTCGGAGAACACCAGTCCGAGCGATTTTCGGAGATCTTCCACCGCGACCGCCAACCGCTCCGCCTCTATGAATCCGGCGAGCGTTACGATGGCTCACCGCTCCACCACATCTACGCCGCTGGCTGCGCTGAGCTGTGTTTTCAGATGCTGGGGTCCACTGAGGTAGACGAAACATTCCGTGCACGCCTTGATTCCGCACCCAAAATCACGCCTGCCCAGATGCATTCCGTCACGGCCGCCATGGAGCGCGCTGTCGGCGAATCCGCGTTGGAGTTGGAATCCCAAATGAACGTCCTGTCGATGGCGGTCAGCGGGGCGCCCTTCCTCGGGTTGCTCGGCACCGTGTGGGGCGTCATGGACGCCTTCGGCGGCATCGCTGTCGCTGGCAATGCCAACCTCGCAGCCATGGCGCCCGGCGTCTCGGGGGCATTAATCACCACCGTCGTCGGACTGCTCGTCGCAATCCCCGCGATGTTCGGTTACAATTTTCTGGTCACGAGCATTCGGTCTCTGCTCGTGCGCTGCGACAACTTCGCTGCGGAGCTCGCTTCAGAAATCGAACATCGGTTTGTCGAATACGGCACCCGCGAATCCCACCGCGGTAACTAACCCACCCCCGATGCGCCGATATTCCAACCGCGCTCACCTGACAACGGTCGCCGAGCTTAACGTAACCCCGCTGCTCGATCTCTCATTTGTCCTATTGATCATTTTCATGATCACGACCCCACTCATCGAGAACAGCCTCGACCTCGTCGTGCCCACCAGCTCCACTGCCAAGGGGGCTGTCGATTCCGCCGAGGTCCAGATGGTGTCCATCAACAAGGATGCTGAAATCGAACTCAATGAAGAGCCACTGACCATCGCAGAACTGGAGGCCCGGCTCACAGCAATGAAGGGGGATCAGCCAGGCATCGCCGTCGTCGTACGGCCGCACAAGGACCTGCCAATCCAAACATTTATCGGTATCATGGATCTGCTCCAGCGCGTGGGAATAACCAAGGTCGGAGTGATGACCAAACCCGAAGACTCCTCCGCGCCGTAATCTTCCGGCCCGCAATGAAACGCCGACCGATCAGGAAAAAGTTGGACCCGAGAGCGCGTTCTCGTCGCCGGCAGTTTCAATGGGCGTTTGTGTTGGTCCTAATGCTTCACGTAATCGCTATCGGCTCGTTCTTCTGGATGTCGAAACAACGCACCGTGGAACCGCCACTCGGCGAAATCGTATGGATGGATGCCAGCGCCTTTGTCCAAAACATCGAGCTGCCGCCCGAGGTCGAAGAAACTCCGGAACCCACTCCCGAACCCGAAAATAATCCAACCCCTCCACCCACGCCAGAACCCACACCGCCGCCAACACCCGAACCCACACCGGAACCCACACCGGAACCCACACCGGAACCAGAGAGCGAGATCCCGCTCCCAACTCCAACCCCGCTCCCAACCCCAACTCCAACTCCAACTCCAACTCCAACTCCAACTCCAACTCCAACTCCAACTCCAACTCCCAAACCTACGGCTACTCCCACGCCAAAACCCACTTCCAAACCGACGCCGAAGCCGACACCCAAGCCTTCGCCCACGGCGACACCCAAGCCTTCGCCCACGGCGACACCCAAGCCGTCACCGAAACCGTCGCCAAAGCCCAGCCCTTCTGCCACTCCAAAGGCCACTCCGAAAGCATCTCCGAGCGCATCACCCAAGGCATCTCCGGCGGCAGCAAAACCTGCCAGCACTCCGGCAAAAGCCACTGAAGGTTCGGCAACCCAGGGGGCGGGAGCGGACACGCAGTCTGGCGGAGGTGGCACCAGTGATTTCGGGTGGTATCATGAGATGATCCACGATTCGTTTTTCCGGCAATGGGATCAGCCGACATCGGTGATGGAAGCAAACCGGCAATTTGCCACAACGCTTCGGATCACGATCGAAAAAGATGGCAGCATATCATCAGCCGAAGTCGTCAACTCCAGCGGTAATGTCGTGATGGATGAATCTGTGCTCGCTGCCGCAAAACGCGTCAAACGCATTGCTCAACTTCCCAGCGGCATCTCGAAGGGGGAATCATACACAATCAATATCGCTTTCGAACTCGATCAGAACTAGCGTCTTTGAGACAGCTTCTAAAATTATGTGGAATTCCCGTTGGCTTCGTGCTGCTGTCCTTGGTGTCCTTGCTGCCTCATCCCTTCAGGCAGCTGACACCCCGCAACCCCCTCCCGCTCCCACAGACATCCCGGATCGGCAACTGCCGGCGGTGCTCGCCGACTGGCAGTCATGGGCACTTTGGGATGAAAACCCATCGCCGCCACACTTCAATGATGCCGGGCAAAAGATTGCGGTTTGGCCATCCCGGATGGTCCTCAATGCCACGGCAACCGGCGCGGAATTTTCTGTCACGTTGCGCGTATTTCACGACGTCCGCACGGCACTGCCCGGCGGAAACGACCACTGGCCACAGGACGTCACACTCAACGGCCAACCCTCACCTGTCACTCCGCAGGATGGACGCCCATCCATCCGACTCACACCTGGAATCTGGGAAGTCCGCGGCAGATTCCAGTGGGCCACCATGCCGCAGCAACTGCATGTCCCTCCGGGTATCGGACTGCTCGCCTTGACGGTCGACGGCAGTACGGTGCCATTTCCAGCGTGGGACGCAGCGGGCCAGCTATGGTTGCGTCGCGACCGTGTGAGCGACGAGGCGGAACGCGACTTTGTCAGCGTGCAGGTCTATCGTGTGATTGAGGACGGAATCCCGATGTGGCTTCGCTCTGAAATCGAGCTCACGGTGAGCGGAAAAAACCGCGAGGAGGCTATCGGCGCTGTGCTCCCAGCCGGATGGAAACTATCCTCAGTCAACGCACCAATCCCCGTATTTGTTGATCAAAACGGGGAGATGAAAGCCCAAGTCCGCCCCGGCCGCTGGGTCGTGCAGGTCGATGCCTTTCGATTGGACAGCCCAGCGGAAGTCGCCTATGCGGGTGGGATTAAACCTGCGGTGTCCGATGAGTTGATCGGATTCCGTGCACGCCCCGAGTTGCGTCTGGTGGAAGTGACAGGTATTCCCGCGGTGGATGTATCACAGACAACGTTCCCGCAAAAGTGGCGCGATCTTCCCGTTTATCGCTGGGAGACGCAGACGCCGTTTGGACTCGCCGAGCGGCAGCGCGGCACGGGGCTTCAGCAACCCGCCGAGCTTACCATTTCCCGGCAACTCTGGTTGGACGAAGATGGCGGCGGGATCACCGTGCAGGATCAAATCACCGGTGGCAGCCAGGAAATCTGGCGGCTGGATGCTGCCCCAGGCCTGCTCCCGGGGTCGATCCAAGTCAATGGTGAAGGCCAGTTGATCACACGCAATCCCGAGACAGGCACACCCGGCGTGGAAATTCGCACGCGAGATCTTAGCATGATCGCCATCGGCCGCGTGGATGGCGTTTCGGAATTTTCAGCCACGGGATGGCAAACAGATACAGGCGGCCTCAGTGCGACGCTCATGTTGCCTCCCGGGTGGCGGTTGTTTGCCGCTTTTGGACCTGACGAGGTGGATGGGGAATGGATCTCATCGTGGTCTTTGCTGGATTTGTTTTTATTACTGGTCTTCTCGGTTGCTGTATTTCGTATTTGGGGCGCTGTGCCTGGCGTTCTGGCCTTCCTTGCCTTCGCGGTGTCATACCACGAACCCAATGCCCCGCATTTCCTCTGGCTCGCACTGCTAGTCCCACTAGCCCTGCTGCGCGTGATCCCGGCAGGCGTCGGACGAAATCTAGTTCTCACGTGGAAATGGCTCACCGTGCTCGCGCTCGCGTTCGCATTGATCCCGTTCCTCAGCCAGCAAGTCCAACAGCTCATATATCCCCAATTGGAATCAAATCGAAACGCCGACATCATTCGTCCAATGAGCGTAAATGAGTCGTCGGTTGATGCTATGCACTTCGAAGCGCTGGCGGTCACAGCCTCCGCGGATGCCGCACCGCCATCAAGAAGCGCCAAGGCGGGCGCAGACGTTTATTCCCGAGGCTCCGTCGCGGACAACTCGTCAGCAAAAAGCAACCTCGCCTACGCCGCCGGTGCCCGCATCCAGACAGGCCCAGGAGTTCCGGAATGGGGATGGCGTGCCATCACCATGCGCTGGAATGGCCCTGTGCAGGCGGACCAAGTCGTGAACCCCATTCTCATACCGATGGGAGTGGAGCGGGTCATCACGTTTTTCCGTATTGTCCTCCTGCTCCTGTTGGCAGGGCTCTTGCTTGATGCACGGCGGCTGACCACGTTTCTGTCCCGACCTAAATCCACCGTCGCAGCAACGCTCCTCGCGGCATTTGTTCTCCTGTCCGCCCCGCAGGCCCTGGCACAAATTCCCGACAACACGCTCATCGAGACCCTTCGGCAGCGACTCGTGCCGCCATCAGATGCATTTCCCAACGCAGCCGAAATCCCATCTGCCACGCTCGCAATTGCGGGCAATCGTATCACCGTCACGTCAGAGATCCACGTCGCTGAGGATTGCGCCGTGCCACTGCCAGGCCGCCTGCCATCCTGGTCGC
>Ga0105055_10002643_pt1 | contig 27644 bp, 23 predicted proteins | sample BON03_FD_78090 | JGI IMG/M metagenome (GOLD analysis project Ga0105055, IMG submission 78090) | Freshwater microbial communities from Lake Bonney liftoff mats and glacier meltwater in Antarctica - BON-03 | ecosystem: Environmental > Aquatic > Freshwater > Ice > Glacier meltwater | place: Lake... | reverse complement strand
GCTTTAAGGGAGGTGGAATTTGATGGAATGATAATGCCTGACCATGTGCCCCATCATGAGGCAGAAGGGGCAGGTTCTCAAGCATTTTCCTTCGCCTATGGGCACATAATCGGTATACTACAAGCTTTAAAAGAAGAGGCCTGATTTCTTAGAATTCGGATTCATGGTGCCTGTTCCGACTTTAATCGGGAAGTGATTCCATCACGTAACAGAATGTCTATCGCATATTTCGGGTTGAATTAAAAGCAACTATCAATACTATAAAATAAGTGACAATTTTAAATTAATAAAGAGCAACTATTATGAAAAAAGTAGGATTTATAGGATTGGGAATTATGGGTAAACCCATGGCGATCAATTTAATCGATGCAGGCTACAGTTTAAATATTTTAGACAGCAATAAAGCTACTAGAGACTTAACCCAAAAAGGAGCAACTGCTTTTTCCACCTGTAAAGATGTAGCAGAAAATTCAGAAATTATTATTACCATGCTTCCAGATTCTCCAGAGGTAAATGAAGTGGTTTTTGGTGATAAGGGTGTTTTGGCTGGAATCAAATCGGGAAGTGTATTTGTAGATATGTCTACTATCGCACCATCCACGGCTAGGGAAGTGGCAGAAGCCATGCTTATCAAAGGAGTGGATGCTTTAGATGCTCCTGTCTCAGGAGGTCAGGTCGGCGCTGAGACTGGAAACCTTTCGATAATGGTTGGCGGAAAACAATCGGCTTTTGACACCGTGAAACCACTGTTTGATGTGATGGGCAAGAGCGCAGTACTTATTGGAGATGCAGGAGCAGGTCAATTAACGAAAGCCTGTAACCAAATGATCGTTGGAATGACCATACAAGCTGTGGCTGAATCTTTCACATTGGCCAAAAAAGCTGGCGTAAACCTCGAAAAAATGCGAGAAGCACTTTTGGGTGGCTTTGCACAAAGTAGAATTCTTGATTTACATGGACAAAGAATAATTGACCGAAACTTTGACCCAGGGTTTAAATTAAAATTGCACCGAAAAGACATGAATATAGCCTTAATGGCGGGAAAAGAATTCAAAGTGCCATTGTATGGATCTGCTTTAGTGGCAAGTCAAATGGATGCCGCTTTAGCTGCGGGATGGGATGAAAAAGACCATAGTGCATTGGCTTTGTTGATGGAAAAATTATCCAATGTGGACTAAACCTTCATTTTCTTAAATTATGAATAAAGATTTTTCAGGTAGAGGACCGATCATTAAAGAAATGATCATTACCCCTATCGCGATTACGGATCCGCCTTTATTAAATGCAGCTGGATTACACGCACCTTATGCTTTGCGCACAATTGTGGAGTTAGTGACGGAAGATGGAATTATTGGGATCAGTGAAATACCTGGAAATGATGCCATCAATAGTTCTTTGGCTGAGGCAGCTAAAATCATCATTGGAAAAGATGTTTATCAATTTGGCCAACTACAACAGGCGCTTAATGCCCATTTTGGTAAAGATACTACAAGGGACAGGGGAGATGCACCATGGGATCAGCGAAAGCTTGTTCATGTTTTTTCGGCCTTGGAAGTCGCCTGTCTTGACATTATTGGCAAGGTGGTTAATCGGCCAATTGTAGACCTTTTGGGAGGAAAAATGCGAGATGCCGTACCCTTTGCTGCCTACTTGTTTTATAAATACGAGGGAGCTGGGGGAGATTTGGGATTTGGGAAAGAAAAATACGCTACAGGTTGGGATGCTGCCAGGCAGGAAGCAGCTATAGATCCAAAAGGAATCGTAGCCCAGGCCAAGGCCATGTGTAAACACTATGGTTTCCAATCTATAAAGTTGAAAGGAGGGGCATTTGAACCTGAACAAGAAGTTGACGCAATGTTTGCTTTGCATGCCGAATTCGGAGACAATATGCCTCTTAGGTTTGACCCCAATGCCATTTGGAAACCAGAAACAGCTTTGAAATATGGTAAAAAAATGGAGCCAATTCTAGAATATTTGGAGGATCCGGTACGTGGTCAGGAGGAAATGGCCAAGTTAAGACAACGGATTAAAACGCCTTTGGCTACCAATATGTGTACCACTTCATTTGATGAAATACCTTCAAGTATTCAATTGGGAGCTGAGGATATTATTCTAAGTGACCATCACTTTTGGGGTGGCTTAAAGGCTTCTATGGAATTGGCAAAGCTTTGTAGCACTTTTGATCGAAAACTATCCATGCATTCCAATAGTCATTTAGGTATTTCGCTGGCGGCTATGGTACACTTAGGAGCTGCCTTGCCGGAAGTTCCTTATGCACTAGATACCCATTATCCTTGGCAGTCAGAGGAAGTGATTACAGGTGGAAGTATGGCTTTTGAAAACGGTGCTGTTGAGGTGCCAAATGGTCCTGGATTGGGGGTAGAATTGGACCGAAAGGCTTTAGAAAAACTCCACCAGCAATATCTTGACAGTGGATTATCCAAAAGGGACGATCAAATAGAAATGAGAAAAGTGCAAGCAGACTGGACTTTTCAAAAGGTAAGGTGGTAAATAGACCTCTAGGTTTATGTTTCACGTATCCCATCTTGGGTGAGGTACTAAATGTGTTTTTTAAATAAACTGACTGAGTATGAAAAAGTGGATGACGATAAAAGCCTTTTGTGTAATTTCTTTTTTCTTACTTCTAACCATACAAAGTGAGGGGCAACAGATTAGCAAGGAAGAAATGCTATTCCTTACCCCAGAGTGGAAAGGGGAACGATTTGAAGATGGCCGGCCTAAAGTTTCTGAGGCAATATTAGAACGTATGAAAGCTGTGACGCACGAAGAAGCGTGGGCAGTTTTAAAAAATGAAGGCTATAAATACCAGTATGCGGAAAACTGGGAAACGATTCACCCGGACAGTGTATTGGTGGGCAGGGCACTTACAGCGACGTTTATGCCTGGAAGGCCAGATATCCATGACGCCATTGACAAAAGAGGAAAAGCGGAAGGAAAACGTGGACAAAATAGTTGGCCTGTTGATCTTTTAGTGCCTGGAGATGTTTATGTAGCCGACCAATTTGGCCTTCACATTGGTGGACCTACAATCGGTGATAATGTTGGGAATGCGATCTATGCGAAATCTGGAAATGGTATCGTGTATGATGGAGCGATCAGAGATATCAATGGCTTGAAAGCCATTGGAGGTTTTGTGTCCTACTTTAGTAGTTATCATCCTTCGCATCACAACCAGTCAGGAGATCTAAATACCATGCTAATTGGAATTAATAAACCTACCAAAATCAGACAGGTAACCGTTATGGCAGGGGATGTAGTATTGGGCAGAGATGGGGCGGTTACGTTTATTCCGCCCCATCTGGCTGAAAAAGTTATCCTTACATCAGAAGTAGTTCGTCTTCGGGATATGTTTGGTCATAGTAGGCTTAGAGAGGGGATTTATACGGCAGGGCAGATAGACACCCGTTGGTCGCCTGAGATAGAAAAAGATTTTTCTAAATGGCTTAACGATCATATGGATGATTTGCCTATTCCTAGAGATCAAATTCGAGAAATTCTTCAAAACAGAACTTGGTAAATTAATCTCTTTTATAGTTTGGGTCTTGCAATAGATTGGTATTGAATGGCCCATTGGCATGGAAATTTAAAGTGGTGAAGGTTTAGCACCTTTATAATGATTTCGAGTAAAGTAAAAATTGACTGACTTTTAAGTTTATTGACCAAATTTTAATTAGTAACGATTAACCCAAAATAATTTATCATGACTAAAAACATACACCGAAGGTCCTTTCTTTCCAAAGCGGCATTGACAGGGCTAACCGGAACAGCCTTTTTGTCCAACTATGGTACAACGCTCTCTGCTGCTGTGGATAAAATGCCCACCCATTCTAATCCTTCTTCACTCAAAATTACAGATGTGAAATGTGGTTATGTACGAGGCGCTTTATATGTTAAAATTTACACCAATCAGGATGTTGTGGGCTGTGGTGAAGCAGTAGACGCCATCCACGGTACTTACCACCTGGTCAAAAGACTAGGCGGACAAATTAAAGGCGAAAACCCACTCAATCCAAACCGACTTGCGGAACAATTAAGAAAAGGCGCATTTTTTGGAGGTGCTCAATCCGGTGTATTTGTGGCAGTTCTTACCGCAATAGAGACTGCCCTTTGGGACATTACAGGCAAAGTATTCGGTGTGCCTGTTTACCAGTTACTAGGCGGTAAATTCCGAGATAAAATCAGGGTGTATTGTGACACAGCACTTTATACCGCCACCAATCCAAGTCCCCAAGATTATGCTGAAGCAGCTAGGGGAGCTTTAGATAGAGGCTATACCGCAGTAAAGTTTGATGTGGACGATGGTGGGGATCCCAACAAATACGATCGGTTCAATTGGACAGCAGGGCCTGCTGAAATTGACCGTATGTACAATGCCATTGCTGCTGTGAGAGAAGAAGTGGGCAAAGGAATAGATATCTGTGTAGACATGCACGGTAGGTATGATTTTGTAACGGGAGTCAAGATGGCCCAAATGTATGAAGACCTTGACTTAATGTGGTTAGAAGAGCCAATCCCTGCTGATAACCCCAATCTGTATCAAAAACTCACCCAACAAACCAGCACTCCTATTTGTACAGGGGAGAATGTTTACCTGGCTTACGGTTTTGTTAATCTACTCACTGAAGGAGGAGCAGATATAATCATGCCGGACATACAAAAAGCTGGTGGTTTGGGAGAAGCCCAGCGAATAGCAAACCTTTCAAATTTATTTTATGTACCCTTTAGTCCTCATATGGTTGCCTCATTTTTAGGGGCGATGGCTTCTTGTCATGTATGCGCTTCCGTTCCAAATTTTCAAATTATGGAATGGCAAATTTACATGGACACGGATCAGATGTGGCAGGACATAGTGACCTACGACGGTGAGAGAACTTCGGATGGATTCATTGCCCTCTCCGAAAAGCCCGGGATTGGAGTGGAAATCAATGAGGAAGGCATGAGAAAATATGCAGTTAAAGACATTCCTTTTTTTGAATAGTATAATTAATTAAACAAATAACTATGAAGCCAATTAACAACCCAAAATTTCGTAACCTTTTCGATGTTCCTAATTTACCAAAAAAAGAGGTGACGCAACAATCAACTAAACCTCAGGAAACTGAAATTCCTGACAGAAGGTCATTCCTTCAAAAGGCAGCACTAGGAGGCTTAGGCCTTGGTGCATTTATGTCCATGCCAATCGAGGATACCCTTGCACATTCCATGCAGAACGTCAACCGGAATTCTAATCCATCAGATTTAAGAATTACAGATTTGAGAATTGCAGAAGTTGCAGGTGCACCTATGCGTTGCCCGATTATCAGAATTGATACCAACCAGGGGATATATGGATTAGGAGAAGTGCGTGATGGTGCCAGCGCCAGATATGCATTGGTGCTTAAAAGCCGTATCTTGGGAGAAAATCCATGCCAGATAGAAAGGCTTTTTAAAAAAATTAAACTTTTTGGAAACCATGCCAGGCAGGCAGGAGGTGTCTGCGGGATTGAAATGGCCCTGTGGGATTTAGCTGGAAAAGCTTATAATATACCCATTTATCAAATGCTTGGGGGTAAATACAGGGATTCCATCCGCTTGTATTCAGATACCACTAAATCCAATGATCCAGAAGTATTTGCAGACCGTATGAAAGCAAGAAAGGATAAAGGTTATACCTTTTTAAAAATGGACTTCGGCGTCGAAATGGTAAAAGACAATAATGGATCTGTGGTCAACACCAAAGCATTTGAAAAAGGAAAGGCTTGGGATTCCGAGTATGGGAGTTACGGCCGAACTGCACATCCCTTCACAGGAGTTCAACTTACAGATAAGGGAATAGCTGAAATGGTAGAATTCGTTGCCGCAGTTAGAGATAAAATTGGTTATGAGATACCTTTAGCAGCGGATCATTTTGGCCACTTCGATTATAAAGAATGTATCCGTTTAGGTGAAGCATTAGAACCTTATAGATTAGCATGGCTTGAGGACATGGTCCCTTGGTTTTATACAGAGAAATGGAAGCAAATAACGGACGCCATCAAAACACCAACACTAACAGGCGAGGATATTTTTCTGAAAGAAGAGTTTATCAAATTGATTGATGCAAGAGCCATTGATATGATTCAGCCTGATTTGGCATCCTCAGGAGGAATATTGGAAACAAAGAAAATCGGTGATTACGCAGAAGAAAAAGGAATACCTATGGCCATGCATTTTGCAGGAACACCAGTTTCCTTTATGGCAAATCTCCATTGTGCAGCTGCAACTGAAAACTTTATTGCGCTGGAACATCATTCTGTGGATATCCCATGGTGGGAAGACATGGTGAAGAATATTCCCAAACCTTTGGTTATTGATGGTTTTGCTAAAGTGCCGGATGGTCCTGGACTTGGTATAGAACTAAATGATGAAGTCATCAAGCAACACTTACAAGAAGGTACTGAGTACTTTGCACCGACTGATGATTGGAATACCGACCGCTCTAATGATAGATGGTGGAGTTAAATGCTAATCTCAAAAATTAACGATCTAATAATTTAGATTGAAGACTGGTTGTTTTATTACTTTCTTTTCTAGAAATTCACATTTTAATACCATTAAACCCGATTATGATGAAGAAGATTACGCTTGCTTGCCTCGTATGTTTATCTGCTTTTACTTTGGAGAGTTTCTCCCAACAAATTTCACCTACAACAGATCAAATCAAAGCATTGACTGTAGAATGGGATGGGGAAAGGTTTCCTGACGGAAGGCCAAAAGTTTCAGATGAATATCTTGAAAGACTCAAGGCCATATCTATGGAAGAGGCTTGGGGAATTTTGAGAAACAAAGGATATAACAATCAGTTTGAAAACGATTGGATTATTTTAGATGAGAATGAAGTAATGACAGGTAGAGCTGTAACCGCTCAATATATGCCTTTTAGAGAAGACGTTAATAATCTCGTAAAGAAGGTAGGTAAAGAAGAGGGGAGAGCCCAATCCGGAGGAACCAATTCCTGGCCTATCGACGGTTTGGTTGAAGGTGATATTTATATCGCTGACAGCTATGGCAAAATTGCTGATGGTACCTTGATTGGTGACAATTTGGGAATTGCCATTCATACCAATTCTAAAAGAGGTGTCATATTTAACGGATCCGTTAGAGATATGGCTGGTTTAGATAAGATTGAAGGTTTTAATCTTTGGATTAAAGGACATGATCCGTCTTACATTCAGGAAATGATGCTTACTACTATTAATTATCCTATCAGAATAGGTAGGGCCACTGTTTTACCTGGAGATGCAGTTTTAGCCAATAAATGGGGCGTTGTATTTATACCTGCCCATTTGGTTGCTGATTTGGTGATTAATGCAGAATTTACTGCGTTAAGAGATCAGTTTGGACATCTTAGACTTCAGGAGAAAAAGTATACTGCAGGTGAAATTGATAGTCGATGGAGTGATAAAATTAAAAGTGATTTCTCGACTTGGTTGGAAAGTAAAAATGATCTTCCAATGAGTAAGGCAGAACTTGATGCCTACTTAAAAGACAGAAACTGGTAAACCATTTAAAAACCCTCCTTTGGAATTCCTAGGGAGGGTTTTTTTAATGCCTTATTGAGTAAAAGCCAAGTTGTTTAACTAATATTCAATTAAACCATTTGCTGAGATTTATAGCTTTTAAGGTGATCCCATCACGAAATAGGGCGGCTATTGCATATTTCTGGTTAAACCTATGTATAGGTGCTTATTGGTTGTTTGATTTTTCTGAAAAATCTCGAATAATTTGGTCTAATTCCTGTGATGAATCCATGATGAAATTTAATATTTCTTTAAGTTTGTCTCCTCTATAATCCATACTTTTCTGAAGATTTATGAGCCCCATAATTCTAGCAACAGGAGCGCAAACCATGTACGATTGTTTCCATACAATCTCTCTTAGCTTTTCATTTTGTTCCTATTTGATTGGGAAACTATCACCCCCTTTGGAATCTTCCACTCTTATGATTTCTGTTACTACATATTCGCTTGCCCCACGCCAAGAAATTGGGTTGAGGTATTCTTTGTACCTAAGTTCTACAAATTTACCCCCTGAGCGTTCTAAAATTATAGCCAGAGAATCTCCTTCTGCGCTAAAGCGAAATTCATTGCTTTGAAGGGCTCCAGGGTTAGGGCTTTGAAATCCATCTTGAACTAACCTTCCTTCCCAGGTCTTGAAAATAAACCCTTTCTTTTCAAAGTAGTTCAGATTACCGGCTTTCACCCCTTCAGCAAATACAAAATAATACCTCCACCAGAATACACCAACAATAATGATAAACACCAATACTGAAACCGGACCAATAAATTTTTTCATTTTGATTTTAATTGAAGTTAACCGAGGCCAAATATACTAATAAATCACAAATTTTGTATATTCAGACATTATTGTACAAACCCAAATTTATATGAGTACTACGCTGATTATTATAATAGTTGCCGTCGTTATTGGCTTGTTTTTAGTTTCACTTTACAACAAGCTTGTAGCGTATAAAAACAACAGAGAAAATGCATTTGCAGATATTGATGTTCAATTGAAGCAAAGACATGATCTGATTCCACAACTTGTAAGTAGTGTGAAAGGGTACATGGACCATGAGTCAGGTGTATTGACCCGGGTAACTGAGGCTAGATCTAAGGCGATTAATGCAACCTCAATTGATGGGAAAATTGCTGCTGAACAAGAATTAGGAGCCGCCTTACAAGGCTTGCAAATTCAGGTTGAAGCTTATCCGGACCTAAAGGCCAGCACCAATTTCTTGCAATTACAAAATGAAATTTCAGATGTGGAAAACAAGCTTGCAGCTGCTAGAAGATACTTTAACTCTGCCACGCGAGAATTTAACGTTGCGGTTCAAAGTTTTCCGTCCAATTTAATTGCTGGAATGTTTGGCTTTCATACAGAAAAAATGTTTGACGTGGGTGAGGTTGAAAGAGAACGTCTTGACAAAGCCCCTGATATTAAATTTTAGATTGTAAATGGCAGAATATATTGGTATTCAGACCCAAATCAGGAGAAATAATGCACGTTCTGTCTTACTATTAATAGGTTTTCCACTATTGATTTTGGCTGCGGTATATGCTTTTTTATACCTTACCATTCCCCAGGAGGAGTACAATGTTTCAATTTCTGAAATGTTTGTGGATACCATCCCTGGGGTACTTATAGCCGTAGCCGTCTGGTTCGTTATTGCCTTTTTATTTCACTCTCGAATGATAAGTGGTGCTGCAGGCTCAAGGCCTCTTGAGCGAAAGGAAAATATGCGGGTATACAATTTGGTAGAAAACCTATGTATAAGTAAGGGAATGAAAATGCCAAAAGTAAATATCATTGAAGACCCAGCTTTCAATGCTTTTGCCAGTGGCATCAATGAGAAAAGTTATACCGTAACGCTCACCCGAGGAATTATGGAAGCGCTCAATGATGAAGAACTTGAAGGCGTAATCGCTCATGAGCTGATGCATATAAGGAATAAGGATGTTCGCCTTTTGATCATTTCCATCATTTTCGTGGGAATTTTCTCTTTTGTTGCCCAAATATTATTTCGGAGTATGCTTTTTGGAGGGGGTAGAAGGAGAGGAAAGGGTGACAACCGTGCCATGCTAATTGCTATGGTCATTGCCATTGTGGCCTATTTGTTGAGTATGCTTTTCCGTTTTGCGCTATCCAGAAAAAGGGAGTACATGGCGGACAGTGGTGCTGCAGAAATGACGAGAAATCCACGGGCTTTGGCTTCCGCATTGCGGAAAATAGCTGGTAACTATCAGGTAAAAGGAGTGAAAAGTGATGATGTTGCCGAATTGTTTATTGAAAACAGACCAGATAAATCATCTGGCATAATGTCTTCAATTTCTGGGTTATTTGCAACCCATCCTCCCATAGAAAAGCGCATTGAGATTTTAGAGAATTTTTAACATCGAATTATACTGTATTTATAAACCATGGATTTTATTGATTATTATAAACTGTTGGGTATAAATAAGACTGCCACACCAGAAGAAATTAAAAAAGCTTACCGAAAAATGGCCAGGAAATACCATCCCGACCTGAACCCTGATGATAAGGAAGCGCAAAAGCATTTTCAGGCGGTAAATGAGGCCAATGAAGTACTAAATGATCCTGAGAAGCGAAAGAAGTATGACCAATACGGTGAAAATTGGAAACACCAAGAAGCCTACCAAAAATCAGGTAATGCCGGAAGAAGGGAATCGCAGCAACAATACAGCAATGCTGATTTCGAGCAAGCCTTCGGAGAAGGAGGTTTTTCAGATTTCTTTGACTCCATGTTTGGGGGCGGTGGTGGTGGTAGAAGGTCATCCGGTTCTGGCATAAAATTCAAAGGACAGGACCTGCATGCCACGCTTGAACTTCAATTGCGTGATGTCCTCGAAGCGGACAAAAGAACGCTTGAGATCAATGGGAAAAAGATAAGGCTTACCATCAAGGCAGGAGTTGAAGATGGTCAAACCATTAAAATTAAAAACCATGGAAGTGATGGTGTAAATGGAGGGCCTAAAGGTGATCTTTATATTACTTTTAAAATAGCCCCTGATCCTGAGTTCAAAAGAGAAGGTTCAGATTTACATAAAGAAGTTGACATCGATTTGTACAAGGCCATTTTAGGAGGGGAAATAATTGTTCCCACCCTTACCGGAAAAGTGAAATTAAAACTAGCTGCTGGAACACAAAATAGCACCAAAGTGAAATTGAAAGGGAAAGGTTTCCCAGTCTATAATAAAGATGGCGTCTTTGGAGACTTGTATCTGACCTATGTGGTGACAATACCTAGTACACTTACAGCAGAGGAGAAGAAACTATTTGAACAATTGGCTAATCTTAGAAACCATGAATAATTTAAGTGATGAGCATGTTTCACTGGATCAGTTTTGCCAATCCTGCAATATAGAATTGACATTTGTCTATTCGCTCGCAGCGCAAGACCTGTGTGAAATAATTGTTATTGAGGAAAAAAAGTACGTTTTACAAGAGGATTTAGCCCTCTTGGAAAGACTTTCAAGGTTACATTATGAAATGGAAATAAATTTGGAAGGTTTATATGCTATCGTCCATTTACAGGAAAAAATTGAAAGGCTAAAGGACGAAGTTAAGTCTTTAACAAGAAAATTGGATAGCTACTAGTAAAGCCAAAAAAGTAGGTCGTACCAGGCTCGAACTGGTGACCTCTGCCCTGTCAAGGCAGCGCTCTGAACCAACTGAGCTAACGACCTAAATTCAGATGCAATTATACATGATATCGTTGGATTTGACAATACATATTGGGTAAATATCCTTTAAAATAAAAAAGGATAACCCGGATTGTGTACCTAATATTGCCAATTGTATATTTAAGGGATTAAAAAGTGAGCACGAAAGAGGTTTCCTTAAAAGGTACAGAATGCACCCTAATGTTGCCACCATGCAAATGCATGATCTGTTTTGATAAACTTAGCCCAATACCTGTTCCTCCGTTCTTGGTGGTGAAAAAAGGAACAAAAATTTCATCCATCTGATCAGCTGGAATACCAGGCCCATTGTCCTTAACTTCTATGTATTTTCTTCCTTGCGCGTTGATGGCAGCCATTATTGTCAGCTCACCATCATTTTGTCCCTCAACAGATTGGATAGCATTTTTTGAAAGGTTGATCAGCACTTGTGCAATTTGCTTTTCGTCAATGTAAAATTCCAAATCTTCAGGTGCTACCAATACCTTAAATTCCAGCTTTCGACTGTTATTTTCCATCCGCATCAATACTTTCAATCGCTCCAATAATGTTTTAATATTTACCAAAGATTTATCAGGATTTGGAAGATCCAGAAAACTTCGGTAGGACTGAACAAAATCCATTAAATCCTCCCCCTGAATTCGAATTACATTTAGCCCTTTTACCGTATTTTTAATTTGATCCTCACTCAAATTTTCCCATTGTAATTCTCCCTCTTCAATTTTAAAATATTTTGACAATGACTCTGAAATTGAAGTGATAGGAGTGATGGTATTCATGATTTCATGGGTAAGCACCCTTATCAGGCGGACCCATGAGTCTGTTTCTTTTTCATCCAATTCTTTATTGAGATCTTGAACTGTCACCAAAAGAAGGGCTTTGCCCTCCAAATTGATGGGGACAGCTTTGAAAAACAATTGGTTCTTTTCACGTTCATTTACCAATTGGTAATACTTTTGTTCAAAAGGTCCAATGTTATCTATCAGCTCAAACAATTTTAGATCAATTTGGCGCAGTTGTTTGACGTGCAATAATGGTCTGAAGTTTAGCAGTCTTTCCAGAAAGGGGTTTGAATATAGAATATGTCCTTTTTTATCGATAGTCATTATACCAATATCTATCTTTTTTAAGATTTCCTGATAATACCGTTCCCTGATTTGCAACTGCAACTGAACGTCCTGGATCAATTGGTTCACTCGGTTAAGACTGGTATTTAGTTCCTTAAATGATTGAATAGAAACCTTTTCTGGAAAGCGAAGGGTAAAATCTTCATTTCTAATGGCATCAAAAAAATAAGCGATTTTCCTGTTGGTTTTATTTATATAAGAGATAAGAAAGTATGTTTGAGAACCGATACTTATAAAAAATGCCCATCCAACCCAAAACCATTGAACCATAAAAAAGTAAGCGCTTCCCAAGGCTGCTAACGTGATCAATAGTACCCTCATGATCATTTGAAAATAGAAATTTCTGCTGGCCATCAGTCTCTGGATTTTTTTATTTTATTGTACAATGTTTGCCGGGAAATGCCAAGGCGTTCAGCTGCCAGGGTATAGTTCCCGTCACATTCTTTAAGCGTTTTTTCTATCATCAAGGCTTCCATTTCTTCCAATGAACCTGGGAAAGAATCAAAAGAGGAGATAGCGGCTGAATTTAAAAAAAAGTCTGAAGGTTTTAGCACATTCCCTTCGCTCAGTATCACTGCCCTTTCCATGGTATGCTGTAACTCTCGAACATTTCCTGGCCACTTGTATTTCATCAGCTTTTCTTCGGAAGATTGGTTAATGCGCAATCCAGGCTTCCCATATTTATGCATAAACTTTTCTAAAAAATATTGACACAAAACCATTATGTCCTCACCTCTTTTCCTCAAAGGGGGCACATCGACATGAATGGTGTTGATTCGGTACATTAAATCTTCCCTGAAAAGCCCATCACCCACCATCTTTTCCAGGTCACAGTTCGTCGCACATATCAATCTTATATCTACTGAAACTGACTTATTTGATCCTACTTTTACTATGGTTCTATTTTGAATAGCGGAAAGCAACTTGGTCTGCATTTTCAACGAAAGATTGCCGATTTCATCCAGAAACAAAGTTCCCCCATCCGCAGCCTCAAATTTCCCAGTTCGTTCTTCCTTGGCATCCGTAAATGCTCCTTTCATGTGACCGAATAGTTCACTTTCAAAGAGTGTCTCTGAAATGGAGCCCATATCCACACCAATAAAAATTTCTCCACTTCTTTTGGAACAACGGTGTATTTCTCTTGCAACAAGTTCCTTGCCAGTACCATTTTCACCTGTCACCAAAATGTTGACATCCGTTTGGGCTACTTTTCTTGTCAGCTTTAAGGCAGATTTTATGGCTTCAGATTGACCAATTATAGCATGATTGTGTTGGTTAATTACCTGCTTGAGGTTATGTTCCTTTTTTTGAAGTTCGATTACTTGTTTTTGAGATTTTCGGAGTTGGTGTGCTGACCTGACGGTAGCCAGCATGCGTTCATTACTCCAAGGCTTCAAAATAAAATCTACCGCTCCATTCTTAATGGCATTTACTGCCAGGTCTATGGAACCATAGGCGGTCATCATTATCACAGAAATGAACGGTGCCTTCTCCTTGATCTGATTGAGCCAAAATAGCCCTTCATTTCCAGAATTTACTCCCCCAGAAAAATTCATGTCCAGCAAAACAATATCTAAATCAGCAAAACCAGGATAAGACGGAATTTGATTGGGATTGGAAAGCGTAGCTACATGTTTGTACTCAAACTGTAATAAGATATCCAAAGCACTTAACATGCTCTTGTTATCATCAATCACCAGAATTTTAGCATCGATCATCCTTATTTCAAATTAGTAAATAGTTAAAACTACAATTCAGATTGTCAACCTGCTAAAAAGTGTCAAAATTTTTGACAAATCACGTACAATTATTTTACATATGGGTTTAAATTTTATGAAATTTATGATGTATATAACTGTAAATCAATGATCTAATATTTATGGCATGAGGGTGGTATAGGTGTTTGTCAGAAATATTAAAGTATGGCACTAAAATTAAAAGCATTTCTACTTCTACTAAGTTTTTTTACCTTGAAGGTACAAGCACAAGCATCCTGGTCTTTGGAAGAGTGTGTGGCTTATGCAATGGGACATAACCTTGAAGTAAAGGATTTTGAATATGTTTCCCAATCAGGAAACGAAAATTATAGACAATCCATTAGAAACCTTCTTCCACGGATAGATGCCTTCACTGGGTATAACGTAAATTATGGAAGAAGTACTGATCCATTTACCAATGATGTGGTTACCAATGAGTTTTTTTCCAACGGTTATTCCTTAAGTTCATCTATTGATTTGTTTCAAGGGTTTTTAAAAATCAATGCCATCAAATCCTCTCGATTTATTTACGAGGCGAGCCTACAGGAAACCTTGCAACAAAAGTATTTGCTGGCTTTTCGGGTGATGCGGGCATTTTATGATGTTCGTTTTTTTGAGGAATTGGTAGAAGTTGGTAAAGGACAAGCGAATCTTTCGCAAGCAAACTATGATTTGGTGAAAAGACAAATCGAATTGGGCTTAAAAGCAGGAGCTGATCTTTATGAATCAGAATCCCTTTTATTGTCAGACAAACTTAACCTTACCCGAAGCGAGAACAATTTAGAAATAGCCAAGCTTCAGTTGATGCAAGCCATGAATCTAGCCGACAGAGAAAACTTCTCAGTAGAAAACAAAAAGAATGTGGCTGGTTTTCAGCTGATTTTTCAAGCCATCCATACCGATTCCATCTACCAGCAAGCTGAAAGTTTTTTGCCTTTGCTTAAAGCACAAGAATACCGAGTAAGTGCAGCCAGAAATCAGGTGGATGTTTCCAAGGCTTTTTTGTATCCTTCGCTTACCCTTTTCGCAAATATTGGAACAGGCTATTTCCAAACCACAAGGGATTCTTTGGGTAATACGATAGAATTTAGAAATCAGATCAGAGACAATACCTATAGAACCATTGGCCTGAGTTTAAATATTCCGATTAGTAGGGGATGGACAACAAGATCACGAATAAAACAAAGTAAAATTGAACTCCTAAGGACAGAAAACAACTTGGAAATTCAAAAACAAGAGGTATACAACGATATTCAGCAATTGGTAGTAGAAAACAAAGCTTTGAAAAATGAATATACCCAAAGCCTTCAAAAAGTAAAGGCCCAAGAGCTCACCTTTACCATTGCACAAAGGCGGTATGAAAAAGGCCTAATCAGTATATTAGAGCTTACAAGTGCGAAAAATTTATTTTCTGCTGCCCAGAATGAAAATTTGGAAGTTGGCTTGCGTTTAGAAGTGAATAACAGTACCATCGATTTTTACAGGGGATTGTCCCTTTTTAACATTCAATAACACTATGGATATTATACTTGAAAAGAAAAAAGGGTTAAGGCCTAAACACTACGGATACATTGCTTTGGCGGCCTTGCTGATTTTTGCAGGTTATCAGCTGTGGTTCACCAATGCCGTTTCCACATTCCGAACGGAAAAGGGTAAACTGTCCATAGCGGAGGTAGTTGATGGGAAGTTCGATGACTATATCACGATCAATGGTAGTGTAGCACCCATTGCTACGATCTATATGGATGCTTATGAAGGTGGTCGTGTTACGGAAAAATTGATTGAAGAAGGGGCTATTGTTGAAAAAGGGGACATTATCCTGGTCTTGGAAAATAGAAGCCTGTATGAGCAAATACTTGCCAGCGAAAGTAACTTGGCCTTAAAGCAAAATGACCTCCGTTCAACAAAGTTAACATTTGATTCCAGACAGGTGGAAGGAAGAAAATCACTTGCTACAGCCAGTACTAATCTACACCGGTTTAAAAGAAACTATGAGCAGAACAAGTCGCTATACGAAGAGGAATTGATTTCTAGGGAAGAATACCTTATAGCACAAGAGAATTATGAACTCTCTGAAAAGCAATTTGACATCATAAAACTACAAACAGAACAGGACAAGGAATTACGTGAAACTTCGCTAAAGGGCTTAGATACTGATCTGGAGCGGATGGAAAAGACTTTGTCTATGGTTTATGAACGATTGGATCATTTGAATGTACGGGCACCAGCAGACGGACAATTGGGATTTTTGGATGCGGAAATTGGTCAAAGCATCGCTCAGGGAGAGCGCATAGGTCAGATCAATGTCTTGACTGACTATAAGATTGAAGCAGATATAGACGAGCATTATATTGACAGGATACAAAGAGATTTGATGGCCCTATTGGAGCGAAACGGTAAAGATTTCGGTTTGCGGCTTAGGAAAGTTTATCCTGAAGTTAGAAGTGGAAAATTTAGAGTAGACCTTGTTTTTACGGATGACAAACCTGAAAATATTAGAACAGGGCAAAGTTATAATATCAAACTTCAACTCGGTGAGTCTTCCGATGCCATGTTACTGCCCAAAGGAAGTTTTTTCCAAAGCACGGGTGGGCAATGGGTCTTTGTTGTGAACCAGGACGGAGACGAAGCGGTAAGGAGGAACATCAGAATAGGGAAACAAAATGCCAGGTATTATGAAATATTGGAGGGATTGCAACCTGGAGAAAAAGTGATCACCAGCAATTATGACAATTTTGGTGACGCCGATCGAATAGTTTTGAACTGATTACTTGAATATGGGCCTTGTGCCTAAAATTATATAGATAAAACACCTGACCAAATGATAAAATTCAATTGAAAAGTTATGATAACCATTAAAGATTTAGTGAAAAGTTTCCGGACTGAAGAAGTGGAAACCCTTGCCTTAAACAAAGTTAACCTAAAAGTTGAAGCGGGAGAGTTTGTGGCCATTATGGGACCATCGGGATGCGGAAAGTCTACTTTGCTTAACATCATAGGCATGTTGGACAACCCTACCGAAGGGAGCTATAATTTTGCTTCCAATGAGGTAGCTGGGCTTAGAGAAAACCAAAGAACGCAATTGCGAAAAGGCAACCTGGGTTTCGTTTTTCAAAGCTTTAATTTAATAGACGAATTGACCGTTTTTGAAAATGTAGAGCTACCACTTATTTATTTAAAGATGGACAAGGCAGAACGCAAGGAAAAGGTGATGAAGGTTTTAGAACGAATGAAAATTGCCCATCGTGAAAAACATTTCCCCCATCAATTGTCGGGTGGTCAACAACAGCGGGTGGCAGTAGCAAGGGCAGTGGTAACCAAACCCAAATTGATACTGGCAGATGAACCTACGGGTAACCTGGACTCTAAAAATGGCTTACAAGTAATGAACCTGCTCACAGAACTTAATCAGGAAGGCACTACTATCGTGATGGTGACGCACTCAGAACATGACTCTCACTTTGCACATCGGGTAGTTAACTTATTTGATGGTCAAATAGTGACTGAAAGCCAAAACAGGGCCATGGGTGCTGAAGTGTAGTGTGTCAGATTTAAAATTTCTTTTTATTTTCTTCTCCTAGACTAGAAAAATTCAATAATGTTTAAGAACTACCTTAAAATTGCCTGGCTTAGTCTTCTTAAAAACAAGACCATATTCACCATCAATACCCTAGGCCTAGCTCTGGGTATAGCTTCATGTGTCATCATTTCACACTTTGTGATAGATGAATTGAGTTATGATCAGTTCAATGACAAGGCAGACCAAATTTCCAGAATAGTCTTTAGAGCAAAAATAAATGGAGAAGAAATAAAAGAAGGAGTGGTGATGGCTCCAGTCGCTCAGGCCCTTAAGGATGACTATCCTGAAGTGCTGGATGCTACAAGGATCCGAAGACTGGGGACGCCAAAAATAACTATAGGTAATCAGTCTTACAGGGACGGACGATTTGCTTACGTAGATCCAAATTTCTTCCAGATTTTCAGTCTTCCTATTGTTGAAGGAAATACTGCTAACCCATCCACTCATGGGCTTAGTGAAAATGATAAAAGTTACTATTTAACCGAACAGATTTCCCTCCGAAGGAGGAAATAAGGGAAGGACAAAAACCAAAAAATTATGTACAGAAACTATCTAAAAATCGCATGGAGGAATATCCGAAGATATAAACTTCATTCCTTTATTAACATTATTGGATTGGCTGTTGCTTTCTCCATAAGCATATTGTTGTTTTTGGTGGCTTACTTCCACTTTAGCTTCGATTCATTTCACAAGGATGCAGACCAATTGTTTAAAATGTCCCGCTTTACCAACGCGGCACAGGGGATCAATATAAGTTCCAGTATGCCATTGCCGCTAGGTTCAGTTTTAAAAGATGAAATTCCGGAAATTGAGACTGCTGTAACCCTACAAAGAGGCATGCCAGAAAACATCCAATATGGGGACAAAAACATAGAGAAGATTGTATCACGAACAGATGCTGAATTTTTTGAGATTTTCAATTTTCCACTCTTTGCAGGAGACAAGAATACGGCGCTTTCTAGCATTTATAATATCGCTTTGAGTGAAAGTACTGCCAAAGCAATATTTGGAAATAAAAATCCGATTGGAGAAGAGTTGAGCGTAGGAAAATCAGGAGAACAACAATCCTACACCGTGTCTGCAGTAATTGAAGATGCTCCAAGAAATTCCAGCATCCGTTTTGATGCGGTGGCTCGAATTGAGTCACTACCTGATTTTGCCGTCAATAAAAACAACTGGGAAATCAATTCTCCCAATCTGTATGTTAAAATTTCCAAGAACAGCAACCAGCATACGGTTGCTGACAAGTTAGTCTCTGTTGTTGAAAAATATTATCCAGACCAATTGGCCCTGCTTAAAACCGAACATCCTGAGGCAAGAGAAACCAATGATCTTTTGAGCCTAAACCTTACCGCTATCGACCAGGTTCATTTTTCAGGTGAGCGAGGTGCTCCAAAAACATTGATATATGCCATAGCAGCTTTAGGGTCGTTTATCTTGTTGATCGCTTGTTTCAATTTTGTAAACTTGAACATGGCACATTCCTTTAAAAGGAGTCGAGAACTTGGGGTTCGTAAAACTTTAGGGGCTTTTAAAGGTCAATTACTGTTACAATTGTGGGGCGAGGCATTTCTTCTTTATGCCATAGGTTTTGTACTAGGATTGGTTCTGGCAATTCAAATGGTGCCGATGTTCAATGCTCAGTTTGGAGGAGGTATTCAAATTGACACCTTGTTTCAACCTGCTTTTATAGCCATCATTGTTGGGATCTTTTTGCTTGTTACATTGATTGCCGGAGGCTATCCAGCTTTAAAAATGGCCAATTTCGGATTGGTGGATATCCTGAAGGGAAACGTATCAAAGAATCGCCCTGGTGCGCTTCGCAATTCTTTATTGGTGAGTCAGTTTGCAATTTCCAGTTTGCTGATATTTGTAAGTGTAATTGCTGGTCAGCAGCTGAATTTCTTAAAGGATAAACCTATTGGTTTTGAAAAAGAACAGGTCATCAGTATTCCAGTAGGAAACAAGGAAGAAGGTAGAAAAGTACTTTCCCGATTGCGAAATGAACTTGCCAGTGATCCTGACATCGTTTCGGTATCAGGAGCGGGAGGCAATTTGGGAAGGGGACGAGACCGAGTAACTTCCAGAGAAAATATTGATTTTGTTTACAACCAAAACCGCATTGACACGGATTGGGTCTTGGTGGATTTCGACTATCTAAAAACATTGCAAATTCCCATCTTAAAAGGAAGGGATTTTAGTACCGACTTTGCCACGGATACCATTGATGCTGTTGTGGTTACCGAAAGCTTTGTCAAGGCCATGGGCGAGACAGACCCAGTTGGTAAATATTTTGGCGGAAAAGACGAGCAATCAGGTAATCGGATTATAGGCGTAGTTCCTGATTTTTATTCCTATTCTCCTTCCGATAGGTCCTTACCAATTGTTATGCACCTGTCTTCCACTGACCCTTTCAATTATATATTCCTAAAAGTGCAATCAGACAATCCGAGTGCTATTATGGAGAAACTTTCTTTAGTCTGGGAAAATATAACCACTGATGCTGACTTCAAAGCCTCTTTTTTGGATGAAAACCTCCAAGCCTGGTACGAAGTAGAAAGTGTTTTGACCACTACTTTCGGTTTCGCCTCTGGGATTGCCAATTTCCTCTCTTGCTTGGGTCTGTTTGCCATTTCGCTTATGGTCATAGAAATCCGAACAAAAGAAATCGGCATTCGAAAAGTAATGGGTGCTTCTGTTAAGGGAATTGTAAAAATGTTCTCTTTCCATTTCATAAAATTGGTTTTTATCAGCCTTCTAATTGCTACTCCCTTGGCCTGGTTTGCCATGCAAACCTGGATAGAAGTGTATGAACACCGCATAGTCATTAGCCCTTTTACATTTATTGGGGTGGGACTTATGGTGACACTTGTTGCCTTACTTACCGTAAGCTTCCATGTAATTAAAGCAGCCCTAACCAACCCCGTAAATAGTTTACGGTCGGAATAAAATAGTATAGATTTCTCAGGTTTCAGAGACTTGTAGCATCTTCAAAAATTGACAACCATGTTTAAAAACAACCTAAAAATCGCTTGGCGCAATATAAAACGTAACAAAGGCTACAGCTTCCTGAATGTTAGCGGTATTGCTATTGGTCTAGCTTCTTTTTGGTTGATTGCATTGTATGTGGCCGATGAACTTAGTTATGATCGTTCGTTTTCCAATGCAGCGCAAATATACAGGGTCGCACAACACGCAAGTTGGGACAATGGTAACATGGACATCGCCATCACATCACCACCTTTTGCAACGGCGCTAAAAAATAAGTTTCCTGAAGTGGAAGATGCCGTAAGAATAGGCATTGAGGGTGGTGATTTGATACAGTACGATAATAAAAGCATAAAGCAGAAGGGCATTTGGTATGCTGAGCAAAGATTTGGGGAAGTTGGTAGCTATTGCGGCTCTAATCGCTTTTCCAATTGCATGGTTTGCTATGGATAGGTGGTTACAGGACTTTGCCTACCACATAGAAATTAAGTGGTGAATGTTTGTGCTGTCAGGGGGTATTGCAGTTGCAATAGCCATGATTACCGTGAGTTTTCAAGCCATTAAAGCAGCTTTGGCCAACCCCGTAAATAGTTTAAGATCTGATTAATAAAGTAACACCGAATTATCGGGAGCATTAAGGAAGAAAGGAAAATTTATTTATTTTTTTCTTGATTAGCCAATAAAAAAAGCAAATTAATAACAATTATAAATTAAGAAATAATGCTGAAATATTACTTCAAATTTGCATTAAGAAACTTCAGAAATAATAAAATAATTTTTGGAGGAAGTCTTCTAACCTTATCCTTGGGTGCCTTGTGTATTTCTTTATTATATTCTTATGTACCAGATCAATTAAACATGGATGGGTTTCATAAGAATAAAGATAATATTTATGCAATTACCATAAAGTCATCACCCAAGAGTTTGCCAGAAGTTTTCGATCCTACTTTATATCAAATTATTGATTACAATGATTATCCTGAATTGAGAAGCCATACAATATTGCTAAAATATGCTGATGGAGAATTATCATTTACATATGAAAACACTACTTTTTCAGCAGAAGGATTGGTAACAGATAGTTTATTTTTTAAAGTTTTTGACTTTAAATTAAAAATAGGGGATGTAAATAACCTCCTAAATGACCCTGATGCTATTTTATTGACAGAAAATTTTGCTAAAATTATTTTTGGAGAAGAAGATCCTATCGGTAAAACCATAGATGTAGGTAACAGAAAGGTCAAGAAATTTACAGTAAAAGGAATTTTAGACAATGTACCTTATAATAGTTCTATAGAGTTCGATTTTATTTTGCCTCAACAATATAACGATCTTAATTTTTTCAGTAGAATGGGTGGTAGTTTTATTTTGGTAGATAATAGCTTTGATGAGACTTTATTTAAGGAGAAAATTATTCAATTTGAAGATAAATACAATCGATTTAAAGAAAGTACAATGAGTATTTTACCCTTTGATTATAGAGAGATAAACAAAAGTGGGGTACAAAGCCTTGGTATTTTTAGTCGTACAGTAAATGAAAAAAATCTCTACATACAAATTATGATTATGCTGATTATTCTCACTATATCTGCATTAAACTTTTCTAATCTACAAATTATAAATACCAATTCCAGAATTAAGGATACAGCTTTGAAGATAGTAAATGGTGCGAATAAAAATCACGCAGTAAAACAAATGTTAGTAGAAATGCTGGTTTTGGTTACAATCTGTACGTTTATAACAACGATAGCCTATGTTTCGGTTTTACCGACATTTACAAGCTTCACAAAAATTAATCTTTCACCTTCACTGTTGGAAATCATTAAAATAAATTGTGTTGTCCTTTTAGTAATAGCTACGATTGGCATGATTTATCCATTTATATTAGGAATCAGAATTCCTTTAATCAATGGATTAAGAAATATGGTTTTAAACGAAAAAAAGCTTAAAGGAAGGGGAATTATTGTTGTTTTTCAATATGCATTAGCCTTTTTATTGTTGATATCGTCTATGGTTGTGGCTAAGCAATTGTCTTTAATGCTGCATATGGATCTGGGATTTAATCAAAAAAATATAGTGAGTACTCAATTGTGGACTATACCAACAAATATTGAATCTAAGGAAGATGCAGATGAGTTCCTAACAAAAATAGATCTAGGCAAGAATGAACTAGCAAGTAATAGTAACATCAAATCCTTTGCTAAAGGAGATAAACCTATTGATGCATTTACGATGGATTGGAAGAAAAAGAATGATGAAAATGAACTTGAAACCCATTATATGTTAATGGTCTCTCCCAATTATGAAAAATTATTAGGATTGAAATTATTAGAAGGTCGTTTTTTTGACGATAATATGGATCCTTCCCATGATACTAAGGTTGTAATTAATGAAGCTGCAAAAAAATATTGGGATATTATAGATATTAACAGTAGTATAATGGAACATGAATCTTGGGGAGATTTTGAGATTATAGGTGTTGTACAAGATTTTAATTTTAAGCACCTTTCTTCGATAACCCAACCATTAATAATGGTATATATGGAGGATGTTGAAGACCCTTATCTTATTGAATTTCATGAAGGATCAGTGGAAAGTGGGTTAGACTTTTTAGAGCACTTTTTTAAGGATCAAAATCCTCAATCATCGTTTAGCTACACTTTTTTAGAAGATGACGTGGCATCACTCTATCGAAAAGAAAAACAATTAAGTATAAACTACATATTGTTTACGGTTATTGCGCTGATTATTTCCGTAATAGGACTTTTTACTATTGCTATTTATGATACCCGACGTAGGGTAAAAGAAATAGCCATCCGAAAGGTAAATGGAGCTCAGATTTGGGAAGTGATTTCCCTTTTGAATATAAGTTTTATAAAATGGGTTGGATTGGCATTTATTATTGCAAGTCCAATAGCGTATCTATTGATGCAAAATTGGCTCGAAAATTTTGCTTATAAGACTAACATAAGTTGGTGGATATTTGCCTTGTCTGGTGGGTTTACATTAATAATTGCCTTATTGACGGTGAGTTGGCAAAGCTACAAAGCAGCAGTTGCAAATCCTGTTAAAAGCCTCCGTACCGATTAAGTTTCACGCTAACACTTTACATTAAAGGAGTGAGAATAATTGTATTGAAATATTGAAAAGAGGCTTAAATAGTTTAATCATCAATTGAATTATTTCTAACTCGGTGGGATGGAGATAAGGTTAGAAAAACAAGGGAAATCATGTACAAAAACTATCTGAAAATTGCCTGGAGAAATCTTAAACGTAACAAAGGCTATTCGGCCATTAATATAGGCGGATTGGCACTCGGTATGGCTGTAGTCATTGTGATTGGCCTTTGGGTGATCGATGAGTTTACTTTCAATACCTATCACAAAGAACATGATAAGATTGCCCAGGTATACAATAGGGGTAAAAACCTTGATACAGGTGAAATCGGCTCATTTCCATCGACCCTATATACTTTGGGAACAGTTATAAAGGAAAACTATTCAGATTATTTTGCCCAAGTAATACGGGCTACCTGGGTGGGAAATTATGTAATTACCAATGCAGGTGAAAATCACACCCAAACGGGACAATTTATAGAAAGTGAAGCCCTGGAAATGCTCTCTCTGGAAATGATCAAAGGCTCTTATTCGAGTTTAGATGAAATGAATGCCGTAGTTTTATCTGAGTCAGCTGCTGTGGCCATTTTCGGTGAAGAGGATCCTATTGGCAAATCCATAAAGATCAACAATGAGATGGATGCTGTCGTGAATGGAGTGTACAAACAACTCCCTAAAAACAATAGCTTTGCCTATGTGAAGTTCTTCGCCAATTGGGAATTGACAGAAGCAAACGAGCCTGAAAGATTTGAACGCATCAAAACGGTATGGGACGATTGGTCTTTCCAATTGTATGTGCAGTTACAGCCTGAAATAGATTTCGAAACGGCTAATAATGCCCTAAAAGATTTGTACGCTAGTTATGGGCCTTCTGAATCTTCTGAGGGGTATGAGAAACGTGGCCTGCATCCCTTTGCTTATCCGATGGACAAATGGCATTTGTACTCTGAATTTGATGGTCAGGGCAAACCTACCGAAGGCAGGATCACTTTTGTTTGGTTATTTATTGCCATAGGTGGATTTGTACTGTTACTCGCATGTATCAACTTCATGAATCTGAGCACAGCACGCTCCCAAAAACGCGCCAAGGAGGTAGGCATTAGAAAAACAGTGGGATCCAATAAGAAGCAATTGATTTTCCAATTCTTGAGTGAGTCCATATTAATTTCAGGTATTGCATTACTATTTGCGTTGGTGTTGGTTTTGGTCTCCATTCCATGGTTCAATGAACTGGCAGGGAAAAATATGGAAATACCCTGGACTAACCTTATTTTCTGGTCGTCAATATTGGTTGTCACCTTGCTAACCGGACTGTTGGCCGGAAGTTATCCAGCACTGTATCTTTCCTCCTTTAGTCCTATTAAGGTATTAAAAGGCACTTTCAAGGCCGGTCCTTATGCTGCCGTTCCGAGAAAGGTTTTAGTGGTTTTCCAGTTTGCCGTATCTATAATGTTGGCAGTCGGTACTGTCATTGTTTTTAACCAGATAGAATTTTCCAAGGACAGGCCCATTGGCTATGACCGAAGCAATCTTCTTTCGGTCCAAATGAACAATCCCGAATACAATGGCAAGTACAATCTGCTACGTAATGAACTCATAAAATCAGGAGTAGTTGCAGACATGACACAATCTTCTTCTCCATTAATGGGGGTCTATAGCAATGGGGGAGGTGGAATTTCCTGGGTAGGAAAAGATCCTGAGATGTCTCCTGATTTTGGCATTATACGGGTAACCCACGATTATGGGAATACAGTAGGTTGGCAATTTCTTGAAGGAAGGGACTTTTCGAGGAACTATGCTTCGGATTCTTCTGCCATTATTATCAATGAAACAGCGGTCAAATACATGGGCTTAGAAAATCCGGTTGGAAGCTTTTTCAATTTTGGGAATGGTGATCGTGCGGAGATCATTGGCGTTACGAAGGATATGGTCATGCAATCACCTTATCAGCCAGTAAAACAGGCTTTTTTCTATATTGATTACGATAGGGTAGACTATATAAAAATTAAAATTAAGCCCGATGCTATTACAAGTGATGCCATTGCGAAGATAGAAACGGTATTTACACAAGTAGTGCCCTCTGCCAAGTTTGATTATGGCTTTATAGACGAAGCCTATGCCCAAAAATTTGAATCCGAACAACGTTTGGGAAATCTGGCTGGTGTTTTTACCCTTTTGGCGATTCTTATCAGCTGCTTAGGCCTTTTTGGACTGGCTTCCTTTGTGGCCGAACAACGTACCAAGGAAATAGGTGTAAGGAAGGTTTTGGGAGCATCGGTTTTAAACCTTTGGAAAATGCTTTCCAAAGACTTTGTTATTCTTGTATTGATATCCTGTTTGTTCGCTGTGCCCATTGCGTTTTATTTTATGAGTCAGTGGCTACAGAACTATGAATACCGCATGGATATCTCCTGGTGGACATTTGTCTGGGCAGTTGCGGGTGCATTGCTTATCACCCTCTTGACGGTAAGCTTTCAAGCCATCAAAGCTGCCAATGTAAACCCTGTGAAGAGTTTAAGAACGGAGTAAAGGAATAGTCATAGGAGAAGCTAGCATCAAAAAAATTCAGTAAGTCAAAACCAATCTCAACCACCAAACATGTTCAAAAACCTCATAAAAATCGCCTTTCGAAATATCAGGATAAACAAAGTGTTTTCACTGATCAATATTACTGGTCTTTCCATTGGCATTGCTGTGACGATTGTCATCGGTCTAATGATTTATTTTGACTTTAGTTTTGATAGATTTCATCCCAATAGTGACCGCATTTATCGGATAACTTCCCAATTTACTACTCCTGACAGCAAATTTTATAACTCGGGGGTTTCCGTCCCTTTAGCGGATGAACTTAAAGAGAGTGGAGTAGGAATCGAAACGATCAGTCCATTTTATATCATAAATCCATTTCGTATAGAAAATAAAGGGACATCACATGTATTTAAAGATCCGGGCAGGGTAGTGTTCAGATGGTAAATATTTTGAAATATTCAATTATCAGTGGTTGGCAGGAGATGCTCAAACTTCTTTTTCAAGTCCCAATCAACTGGTTTTGACGGAGGGCAGGGCAAAAAAATATTTTCCAAACCTTAACCCTCAGGAAATTTTAGGTAAAATTTTGGTGTATGATGATTCCCTAAATTTAAGCATTTCAGGTATAGTAGAAAATTTGGAGAACCGGACGGACCTCATTTTCGAAGAGTTTATTTCATATAGCACCCTTGGGAAATAGGGTCTGACCCACAAATTGGGAGATATTGGTTGGATGAGTACCAGCAGTTACTCTCAATTGTATATCAGGATAAGTGAAAAAACAAATGAAAGTAAAGTGCAAAAGCAATTGGACAATATTGCTGCGGAGAATACAGACAAAGAATTACTATTGAAGAATTAAAAGCGATACCTCAGGTAACTAATGTAAGTCTGGGTTGGATACCTCCTGCGTCCTATAGTAACCAGTCTGCTATGGTTACCTATGCGGAGGATGGCAATGAAATTCACACGAATCTTCAGCTACTGGCCGGAGATCTGAATTATTTAGCGCTGTTTGGGTTTATTTGGTTTGGTTATCCACACAATCGAAAGGAGAACAAAAGAAATTAGTATTCGAAAAGTCCTGGGAGCATCTTTAACCCAACTAAATTTACTTTTATGCAAGGAATTTTTGATTCAGGTTGGAATTGACTTTTTCATCGCAGTGCCCATTGCCTGGTGGGGCATGAACAGTTGGTTACAGGGTTTTGCCTATAAAACAGCCTTGAGTTGGTGGGTATTCGTACTTAGTGGACTTGGGATGTTGCTGATTGCACTGGTCGTGATGAGTGTGCAGACGATAGCGG
>Ga0105055_10002640_pt1 | contig 27666 bp, 17 predicted proteins | sample BON03_FD_78090 | JGI IMG/M metagenome (GOLD analysis project Ga0105055, IMG submission 78090) | Freshwater microbial communities from Lake Bonney liftoff mats and glacier meltwater in Antarctica - BON-03 | ecosystem: Environmental > Aquatic > Freshwater > Ice > Glacier meltwater | place: Lake... | reverse complement strand
GCATCGAATGCTTGAGGACTGCAAAGTGCTAGATATTAATATATGATTGTTACTTCCATTCACTTTCATCATCGTTGTCATCCTCATCGCCGCCAGTTACTGCAGCCCGTCTCGCACTTAACTTTGACTGTAACGATCCGAGCAGCCCGGACGACGTCGAGACTTTCTTATCGACAGCCTTTGGTGAACTTAGACGTCTAGTACCACCGGCAATATCAGCGAGGAAATTAGGCACTTCTCGAGTGGGAGCTTTCTTCAGTGCTGGCTTGTCGACAGGAGTTCCATCAGGAGCAGTTGGAACATGTTTTACCGCTTTTTTTTCTGGCTTGCAAGTTACAAACGGCAATTTGGTATCGTCAACGAACGAATACGGAATGAACCCAACAGAGTTCGATGACGTCTCAACCTCTAGCCATCCGACTTCATCAACTCCAGTAATAGCACGAACTATGTCACCCACTTTCACATTGGCCTCTCCTGGACCGTCAGCTATAAATTCTTGAACAACTACGCAGGCCTGGTCCTTCTTGATAGACTTCAGTTTCTCTTCGACTACTTTAACTTGCTCTTCGACTGCTTTAACTTGCTCTTCGACTGATTTAACTTGCCCTTCGACTACTTTAACTTGCTCCTCGGGTGATTTCACTTCGTCGGCTTCTCCTGTTGCAAGGCTGGAAACAAACACTGACACACAGCTTGCGACTGCAAATGGTAATACCATCGCGACACATTTAATACCCTCTTTTGATTCTTCGCTGTCATGATGAAATTTCTGCGATGAAATCAGCACATTGAAACCAAGAGCTAGATACAAAGTAAACCAACCGAAAAACAGGATGGGAAGTTTGCTGCGACTACTAATCCAACCTTTTTTCAAATTAGATGAAGTGCATTCAAATTTCAAAGCCCCAAAGGTAATTGAGAAAGAAAAACAAGTATGCAGAAAAGTATACCAATGACCGCTTAAGAGAATAATGTTCAATTAATCAAGAATCACTTGCTGTGTTTTCACTTACCTCAACAACATGCAATTTAGTGCTTGTCGATCCCTAAGCCAGAAATGGAAACCCAGATTAACCGCCCAGCAAAATGCAACACAACCATTAACGACGGGGATGAAAATATCCCAATCGTATTCAGTAGGCATATACGGTTTTTTCTTCAACGCAATTTCAACAACCATGACTAAGAAAAGGGGTATCAAGGAGCACAGCGTCCCAGTTCGGAAGAAAATTTGGTTCACCACAGGCTGCAAGGATCTGGCGATGGTTTTTCGCTGTTTGGAAGCAGCTTCGTTAGCCAAATTTTTCCCAAGAACATTGTTCCTTACGAACTCCTCTGCCTTAACGAACTCCTCTTGTCTAGAAAGTGCAATGCATTTCAGTCTCGCATCGGCCTTGAAACGAACCACGTCACTATTGGTCGTAGCAACCATACCAGGCACGTTAAGCTTCCACATCATCGCACACAAAAACATAAACCCCACAGAAGCCCCAATCGACGTCACAACGTAAGACATACGCATTGCAGCTGCCTTGGGTTTGTTGTTGCCTCGACTGCATCTACGTTTGAATGTCAGATTGCAATAAATGACGAATATAGTCGTCGCAATCAATCCAAGAAACGGCTCGACATCTTTCCAGGGTGTCATGTCCTTCCAAATACAAACTTATCGAAAGGGAAGCCCCCCTCAATTGTTTTGAAATCCCGTTAATTCCCGTTATAAGCGATGAAAGTGGAGAAACGTCTTTCGAATGCACAGAGAGCATATGCACAGTCCCGCAAAGACCATCGACCGGCGGATATTGTAAGTGAATGGCTCATCTATTGATTCATGGCTCATTTAAATCAGGATGAATCGCTGATGAAGGTTTTGGCATATAATGTAGTTTCTTCTGATATCACTCTGGCTTCCGAAAAACAACTTTTGGTCCTCTTCCAGACAATTAGGAAATGTCCTGAAATACTCGAAATATGTCTTAACATTTCAGATTCAAACACGATGTATCGTAAACTCGCTCGTATGAGTCTCAAGACACCGTTTGTATTTACCTCGCTGATGAATAAACACATGTGCAAAAGTATCAGCGTATTACTAAGCCACTCTGTATGTAGAATTTCAAAACTTGAGCTTGTGGGAGTCAAGCTGGATGAGGCAGCATGTCTAGCTTTATCAAAGGGACTCGAGCACGCAGGTTCGTTGCATTTCGTTTCTTTTAAAGACAGCAAGATGGGAGATAGCTCATTCGCTGCACTATCACATGGCATTTCTAAATCAAAATCAATTCAAGAATTAGACATCAGTAATTGCTGTTTATCAGATGCGGGTGGATCAAGTATATGTAGCATGCTACGTGCTCACACGAAACACCGAAATAACCTGAAATGGGGAGACACTTTAAGAAACACCGAGGATGAAGAGTCTCCTCTGATTGAGTTGGAAGGACTTCTTACTTTGAATGCATCTTATAATCAGTTGGGGAATCGGTTTGGCGAAGGACTCTCGATGGAGCTAGCAGCAGATGAATGGATCGGAGCCATTAACCTTTCTGGGAATCAAATCGACACTGGAGGATCGCAAGTAAGTTATACAAGTCATGAAGCAAATTGGAACTAACTCACCATGTAGCGTCTATTTCGCACTTTAATAGAATCCAACGTCGATATCGTAATACTCGATCTGCGTGACGGACCAAACAGCGCCATCGATATAGTGGACCAAATTGATGAAACTCTGAGACTACGAAGCACTAGTCCTTCAGGGGGGCTACTGAAAAGATCTGGCAGAGAAAGTTGCAGGATAATATCCAATTGCATTGTACGCTGGGAATGTGGGCACCAGGTGAGCTCAGCGATGGCTGGCGTAGTTGCATGCTTCTCAAGTGAACCAGAGATCAACATGCTCGGAAGTGATATCTTAATCAACAGAGAAGACGAGATGTTTGAAATCCCCGCAGAAGTGAAATCTGATCTAGCTTGGGAAGCTGCGAGTGAAAGTATTGAGATGCTGCAGAAAAAGAAATCTAAAAAGAAGACCAGGAAGAAAAGCAAGAAGAAGAAGAAGTCAACTGCTTCCACGTCAGCGCAAATGCTGAATCAATTGTCGGCTGTATTTCTAGAGCAATTGAATGTAGCGATGGAAGATTATAAAATTGAAGGAGATAAATCTTTTGAAGACGCGACTGGAGAGGTTCTCGAAAATATTTCAGGAGCTGTAGCGGAAAGACTAGCCGAGATGTGGCAAGACAACCCGCAATGATCTCTTTTTGTTTGAAATTCTAGTTTAAAATTAAATACCAAAGGGGGGAAGTTCTTTACTGATTCCGATTTTGCTGCGACTAATTTGACTTCATACATTGCCATAGGCGCAAGGGTCGCCGACACAGGGTGACAATTTGTGATGTGCAAAATGAATGTATAATTTGTAAGGTTCATTCTACCAGGTCTGCTTGCCAATGATATCAATACTTCTTCGATCGCGGAAGCTGTACAGAAGGCACTTGATGAGAATGAGGAACTCCGCGCTATACTAGGGATATTATTTGATGAACCCGCAGTCGAATTGATAACATCGAGCTCTACAAGTAGCCCATCAATTAGCTCTTTCCCACGTTCGCCAAGTAAGTTTCCTTCGAGTTTCTCACCGAAGTCTCCGAGTATCTAGCAATCGATTTCATCGTCAGTCCCGCCAACTGTAACAAAATAATCTAAATCAGAACTTATGCAAGGCAGTGCTTCATTTTTCAACTATCCTAGTATATGATTTTCATAGTCATTCGGTATCCACTGCTTGCAGTGCTGTAATAAATTCGATTTTGTTGTTGTTTAATTGCAGATTTCATCCTGAGGAATAAAGGATTCAATGTGTTTTAAATCTCCAGTGTTTCTAGGACGAAAGTAAGAAAACATTTGAATTCGCGATTCAAATAACCTACCGGGATGTAAACTAACAACGAGGCTGGCCCAGGGTTCAGTGAAGTATACATCGACAGTGAAAAAATGGTCGCCGAATAGTTTCAGCACTCGAGCGTGGAATTAGGATAAATTGCCTCAGCAAATCATCATTCGAACGCGCAAATAGTATTCACATACTCATTAATTTTTAACTTTTGGGGGCAACGAGCTATGAATGATAAACCATTCTTCACTCCTGACCCAATCGAAACTCTAAGCTATATTTTATAATGCCACTTGCGTTCCTGGTTTTGGAGGAAAAGATTTAATTATTAATTAATTAAATAACTGATTTTTAATCTTCGAAGATAATTGCCAGCTCCAAAAGCTTCTTGAGAGTTCTAAATGCTTCTGTAACGATCGGTTTATATCTGTATTCCCCTGTTTCAGTCATATGCGCGAGGGATAGCAATGCGTGAATGGTTTTTTTATCAATATCTAAAGTGGCCTTCAGGCATGATTTTATATCTTCGCGGGGAAGAACTCCCATCTTTTGCTCATCCATGTCCTCAAAAGCTTCAAGCAGATCGTGCTCTAAGGTATCTCGATCCCTGCCTAGTACATATCCCCATCCTTCACTGGAATGCAAGGTTTCAATTTGTACACGTTTCTCGGACATTATTTTTCTGTAGTTCTGGCATGCATGAATCATAAATGCGGCTTTTGGGGCGAATTCAGTTATGTCAATCAATCCAGCGTCATCTTCTTCAGCTTCTGAAAGAATCGAGCAAATCTGAACCAATGTAAGTCCCAAATCAGCTTTGTGAAGCACTCGCTGCACATGATGGTTTTGAAATCGACTATCCGAAGTTTCAGATTCAAACAATGATAAAATCTTTTCTTCTAAATCCTTTTCATCTTGATCTGGAGCCATCCACTCTTGCGCCGTCATTTCCACCAATAGATCCATGCACAATGGCTTAAACGCCTCATAGTCCACCTTGCCCTCCTTATCAGCATAGGTTTCAAACATAAGGACATTGATCTCTTTGCGGGTCATCCCAATTCTGATGTCCGTTAAGCAACGTGCAAATTCTTCCGCATCCAGAGTCCCATTTCCATCGGTATCAGCCTCTTGGAATATGGTTGTGAGGATTTCGTTAAGATCTTCTGAAGGCATACCATGATAAATATGCCCATGCGCATCCTGCTGGACTTTAGCCTTGACCTTTTCGTTTTCTCGCAATTTGCATTTCGCAATGATAGTCTCAATGATACTGACAGCAACAGGAATGAACTCAGCAAAAGAAACTTGTCCATTCTCATCCTGATCTGCCTCCGCCAAAATTCTTCGGATATCGTTCGTTTTAAGTCCGAGTTTGTTTCCAAGATTGTTGAAAACCATTTTGAATTCTTGTCGATCGAGGGTCCTGTTCCCATCGCCATCTTGTTCCTTGAAGAACTTGAACATGATCTCTTCTATTTCTTCTGGGCTCATAAGGCTAAGAGTGGCAGCTGGATCATCATCGATACCTGCGAGAACCGTCCCAGCCTCACCCATCACACCTAAGCATTCCACTTTCTTCTCGAAAAAGTCCATGCAGAACTGATCTAGGTTCTCCGGTTGACATCGAAGGAGTTCTCTAGTGAGATCTTTTAGGGTTTCTGGTAGCGCATCTGGCAGTGCAAATTCCTCTCGGTATGTTGATGGAACAGTGCGTGACATAGTGTTTGTAACTGGGAATGTAACGGATAAATTTTGAATTTTTTTCGTATCTTGCTTCCCATTTAACAATCAAATAGTTTTTGATTGGGAAGCTAGGAAATCGAATGAATTAATACACTTTATGCGTGTTAAACGTACAAGCGACAGAATATCGTAATACAGGAATCTTGTATCCATGCCTTACGTGATCTTAATTTCCAATTATTTTAAGAGTTCTATTACATTAGAATATATAGAAGAGTCATTTGATTTTCAATAAAAAAGTAAGTTGTGTAATCTATTTTTAAAATAAAAATAGTGTGTGTTGGTGTGTTGTGTTGTGTACGTACTTATAAGTTCTCGTTATAAAATACTTATTGCAGTCCAGAAAAGCTGAATCCTCCTGCCCCGGGTTGCTGCTGATTGTTGTTGTTGAACTGAGGGTTGGCTGGTGGTTGCCCACCGAATTGGAACTGCTGCCCAGAGGCATCTACTCCAGGTGTGAAGTTACCAGCGACCTCATCTCCTTCGGTATCGAAGAATGCTTGAAGAATCTTAATTGCCTTTTCAGCGATTTTATCTTCTTTGTGATGCTGCAATGTCTCCATGTAGTCTGCACCTTCTGCTTCCTCGATGGCTCTTGCAAAGTCATTCTCTCCATTGGTGTTTTGCTTTTCTGCCTCGCCTACCTTGAGAATATTATACAAGCCTTCCAAAGCAACCATCACAATCTTTGCATCATGCTGGTTGAGCAAATCGCAGAACGGACGAATACAGCCCTGACGAACCAAGTATTTAATTTGATCGTGACTGCCTCCTGAAGTGGCATTGGAAATAGCCCAGGCAGCTTCCTTTTTAATATCGAATTCCTCCATATCCAAAAGGTTAATGAGGATAGGAATGATATTGGCGTCAATAACGGCCTGAATTTGGTTCAAGTTGCCAGCTGTAATATTAGATATGGTCCAACACGCCTCCTTCCTGATTCCTTTCCTTTCGTTGGTTAGCAGTGCCAGAAGTGAATACAGTGCCCCGTGTGCAACAATACATTGTGTTTGCATGTCGTCGCCTGTGACAATATTACCAACAGTACGGAGTGCTGGAGTCTTAACAGCAGCTTCTGCATGCATGAGCAATTCAATACATCTTTGTGGTACACCTGCTTCAATAACAGCTTGAATGTTGACATTAGGACCATCGGAAAGGTATGAGAGTGCCCAGCATGCGTCTGTCAGAACTTCAGTATCTTCCGAGTATATAATCTGAGCCAATTTCGTTAGTGCTGGTTTGACCTTCTCAAAATGTGGAGGTGGTTTACCTCTACAGAAGTTAGACAATGTCCAAGTTGCATTTCTCAACATAGTGAGCTTTGCATTGGGTTCAATTAGAGCTAAGAGGGCTGGAAGTGCTCCAAACGAAAGAACCAAATCACGGCATCTACTTGAATCTCCTGCAATATTACCAAGCGCCCAAACCGCCTGTTCTCTAACATCAAGCTCAGGAGACTCTAGAAGCTCCACGAAAATTGGAACAGCACCAGAATCAATAACTATTCTGGTGTGTTCAGACGTTCCAGAGGCAATATTTGTCAATGCCCAGGCTGCTTCAAATTGAAGTCTAGAGTAATCATGTCTTTTCAAAAACTCCACAAATCGAGGAATAACTCCAGCCTGAATAACTTCCGTGATAGGAGGGTTTCGTTCGATGCTCAACAGTTTCCTGAAGTTCTTGGTGAATTCAAGGTGCTTCTCAGGGTCATGCGACGAGATCCCCTCCACGTAGAACGATATCTTGTCTTTCAGCGGCATGTTGATGTTTTGGTCATGATGACTAAGCGGCTCTACAACATCAGGAACCTTACGTCGTTGCCATAACCGATCTGACTTCTTCTGCTTACGAATCTGAACACTCGTTTGTTCACGTGACTTTCTAGCTTCCAGAAGGTCTACACCTCCTTTCACTGCTTCCTGTTGACCGAGATCACCAAAATTAGACATTGTAGTTAGAACCAAAGGGGAGGTGCTGGCGATAATATTCCTTGGTTTTCAATAGCGTCTCTACCACTAGCTCTTTCTACCCCTTTCCCTAATACATTCATATGTAGACCCTACATTATTGTTAATGCCCACTTACATTAAACTCTATTCTATCGTATTGAATTGATTTGATTTGGCGAATGTCTGAATGTATCTGAATTCTGAAAATGAACCACGAGTTGAATTTGGAAAGAATCAAATATTTGAATGTATCCAGAGACCAGTGAAATCTTTGAATGAACAAGGTTGCGGAATGTTTGAAAAGGATCTGTAACATACCTTCGCACCTACTTGAAAAGAAACCGTGACTAAACTGCAAGCTAAATAAAAAATTTTGTATCAATTTTACTGAGAAATAATCCCGGAAAATTGTTGATTTCAACTCTCGAAATATAAAGTGCTCTGCTTTTGGTTTTGAACTGCCATTGATGTTAGGAATCGTATTAAGAGGAAATACATCGTCGATGTTTCTCGCATTGGTTTAAGTGATGACGCAGACGAAATTAATCAACATATTGCAACCAAATCGAAAACATTTAAATATATTCCGTTCTTTCACAAAAGTATCATGGTATGTCTAAATTAAAATCCAGAAATCTCCCTAATCAAAAGAGCCAGGATTGCGATCTTTCAACTAAAATTTATTCCAAAATAGAAGAAAACATAATATAGCAGAATACAGCTACCATATACTCTCAACATATCTGCAACTTAAAGCAGTATAAATGAGAAGAATGAAAATTCAATTGCAGGTAAAGCTGTCGGAGGAACCCATTCGGGGTGCCATGTATTTGAAATTTCTGAATGTTCTGTCGAAAATGTGGGACTTTATCCATATTAAAACGATTGTTCTCTACTACTCAAGTAGACTATCCAGCTTTGGCGTGGTAGTGGATCTTGGTACAACAGCAACCACGTCTCCAGGTTAACAGCACGAGATAGGTCGACCCAGAGTAGGTCGCTCTGTTAAAGTAGTGGCTCGCCTATTTCAAGATGACAAGAGTAATGAATATGATCATGGCCATCACCGGAATATTTATATTTCCCATGTGCTCATGGCGCCGCCGTCCATGTAGAGCTTTCTTGCAATTATCAGCCTCGAACGTCTCGGAGTTGTGCGACTGTAGACAAGATAATTTAATGCGTTGATTTACGGCATTTTGAAAGTGCAGCTGCCTTTTTTTGTTGATTGAAAGCGATGCCTTCCTGTGAGATGGAAGTTTTTTACATTTACCTGAAAAATATATTTTGTTATCGAAAGTTATCCGTTACAGCCAACTTCGGAAAGAATATGTTCGTTGAGGCCTATAGTAGTAGATAGGTAAGTCCTATAGAATCTCTATATACTTTGGTCCGAACACTCGTCGCCACTTGTTCATGCACAGCAACGCGTGTGGCATTAATTAAAACATAATGGGAAGTGGGGCATCGTCGAAAAGAGAGATATACAGTGTTGGACAATCGATACACGGTAACCAAGCAATAGATGGTATCCAAACAATAGATGGTATCCAAGCAATAGATGGTAAACAAGCAATAGATGGGAAACAAGCAATAGATGGGAAACAACCAACAGATTGCAAAGGCAAACAACTAAGATTCGAAGAAACGACAGAGCCTAGGATTGAATATGATATACACAAAAGAAGTTTTTTTAATGAAGCGGTTGCCGAGATCATGGATTTACAACCGGAGAAACCGGTCCACAATATTTCGAAAGTAATAATGCGACGGTGCCATGATTTCATATCAGATGGTCACATAGCATGCGGGGTATTTGTTAGATTGGATTTAGTAGAGCCACAAAATGAACCATGTGGTGAGTTTGGTTTCACTGGAGTTTCTCTACAAAACCACCCAAAACTTTCCCTCGAGCAACTTCAGAAAGGATTTTCGACCCATGCAACTCAAATTTGTGAGCACACCGCGAAGTCAATGGAGAAGTGTGTTCAAATTTTTGAAATCGATGGAGTGGCAACCAAGTTTATGGCTATTCCACTTTTTATGTTTGATTCGAGAATGAAGCGATTGTTACAAGTGAATGACAGATTGAACGATCCACTATTGCTCTTGAGTAGCGACAGCAAGGTAACGAGCCCTGAAGTTGGGGCAGTGATAGTAATATGCATAGATGAAGACGTAGACCCGATATCTGCTTCTATGATGAGGAGCTTGGAAGACATGATGTTTGTTGTTGGCGAATTTCTCAAAAACGCCCTAATCCAAGAAGCCAGACAGGCCTATTTATATCACAGACAACAAATTATGGCTGCTCAAATGGATACCGACCAAATTCTGGACAAAACAGAGGATAATGTTCTCGTGGTCATTCGTGAATATGAGAGTTATATGCAGGAGATCCTGGAAGTTGACGCAGTGTATGTATTTCTAGCGAACGAAACGAAGAATCAATTGTGGTGTCGATTACGTAATGGAGCAGACCTTATTATTGAGAAGAACGATGCAAATATTATAGGACGTTGTGCCATAAACGAAATAGAAATCATCCACAATTTCCAAAGCACTCAGGTTTTCGATGAAGACGTAACAATGTCCATCAATGATGGACAAGTAGCCAATTCAATTCTATGTTCTCCTATTTCAGGCGACTCCACCGCATTAGGAGTAGTGGTAGTAATCAACAAAAAGCGAGTACAACTTAGTGACTGGGGCCGCGGTCACAGAGGCACTCGACGAGCGTCTGTCGGTAGCTACATGGAACAATTGGATGCAGATAAAGATTTGATTAAAGCTTTTGCTAGATCTCCCGTTCAGCGAGGTGAGAGTGACGCAAGAGGTTATTTCACTCATACCGATGCGAATATTGTAGGCAGTTCTCTCTCTTCGTTGGGCAACATGGTGGAACGTAAATTCTTAGATATATCTTATTTGGTATCTGTAAGCGCAGACTCAACCCAAAACAACAATCTTATTGGATTGCTGGGTCAATACGACAAACCGGAAAACGAAGAAGTAAGGCAAAATATCCCAATGAGGAATAAGTTGACTAGAAATGTAACGTTCAAAGGCGATGATATGAAAGTCCTGCTTCGAAAGCGATCGATGAATGTAGTCAACACTCCAAGTTTTGAAATCGATTCCTGGGACCTAGATGTAATGGGACTTGCTCCAGAATTCGGCCATGACATTGCATTTCAAATATTTAAAAAGTACGACTTGCTAAGTCAATTCGATATTGACCGCGACACACTGACTCTTTTCTTCCAACAAGTTAAAGAATCGCATCTCGATAACCCTTATCACAATTGGACTCATGCTGTTAGTGTTTTACACGCCAGTAACATGATTCTATCCTCTGGGGCTCTTGATTTTTTGAAATATTCAGATACACTTTCGCTATTGGTGGCAGCATTATGCCACGATGTAGGACATCCTGGCACCAACAACGACTATGAAGTGAAGTCAATGAGCGAATTAGCTGTTGTGTATAACGACGTTTCGGTGCTGGAGAATTTTCACGCCTCGAAAACGTTCCAAATTCTCAATCAGGATTCGTATAACATTTTGAAAAATATGGAAGATAAAGGACGACGACGCATTCGTTCTTCTATAATCCGAGCTATTCTGGCCACTGATATGCAAAAGCATTTCTCATTTGTGTCAACTTTGAAATCCAAGTTTCAAGTCGTCACCGCAGCCATTGCGAGCCAAAAGGAAGGTCAGAAATCGGGATCTTCTAAATTCGATTCCTTGAAATCCGTTTCAGCCAAATTCAATTCGCTTAAATTGAGATCGAGTAAAGTCGGAGGAGCAGCTATGAAATTGAAAATTCCTGGTGGACCGGAAGAAAATTCGAAACCAGCGGCTCGCAATAGTTCTATATTTGTAGATACAGGTTCAATGAAAGATTATTCTGCCAAGGTGAACTTTCAAGCAGCTGCTGACGTGTTCAATAGAAACGAAAGAGAAAACAGAATGTTGCTTCTTGAATGTATTATTCATGCTTCTGACTTACACAACCCTCTGATGGAATTTGAAATTTCTCGCAAATGGAGTCATTTAGTAGTGCAAGAATTTAACTGCCAATACAAACTTGAGAAGGAAAACAATCTGGCTACTCAAGAATTTATGGCACATCCTCCCCAAGATGAAGTTGCATTGGCTAAACTGCAAATTAACTTCATTGATTTCGTAGTGGCTCCACTATGGACAACAGTGTCTGATTTCTTTCCTCCACTAGCTGAAAGAGTGACACAAATGGAATCCAACAGAGAAAGATGGAACCAAGTCCTCGAAAAACAGAATAGTTCAATTAAGAAGTAGATTATTTCAAACTCATTTATATTATATGCTTTGCTGGTCAAACTCTCTTCTTTTGCCACCTTTGGCTGCCAATCCGGTTTTTCTAAAATTAGTTTTTGAAGCTTCTTCTTGTTGTGCTTCTTTCTTCAGGTTGTTCATCTCATCACGTAGTCTGTCGTTTTGTTCTTTCAATTGTTCAATTGTGTATTTGTGATCCAGAGCATCTCCTTTGCCTCCACGAAGTCGCTCTAATTCCGCCATGTTTTCAGCCAAACGTTTCTTCATATCGTCCAACGATCCTAACATAGGGTTCACTTGATAGTCAACCTCTCTATCTAGAATATCCAATTTGTGCTTTTCCTTTCCTGCTTCAATATCCGCCTCGTTCTCTTTAAGCTTTTTTCTATACCTGTGCAATCTATACGATGCGTAGATACCGCCTACTAAAACCAATACGATCAAGATGATCAATAATGCTAACCCCCAGGCTTGGATTCCCTCAGGTACAGGTGGTTCAATCGACACCACAGCGCTGACCAATGGAATGCCTTCTGGCTCAACATTATCAACAGCAGCATCAAAGTCCCACGTTGCTGCTATTCCAGGAGGGATATCGAAGCGGAGTACCCATGAGCCACCACTGATGGTCACTGATTGTGGATACAAGATATCAGAACCGTTCACTCGAGGAGTGGGAGCAGAGTAAATACCATCATTCGCACGAAGCAAGTATGCTTTGGTAAGTTCTGCACCTGGACGGATAGATACGGCAGGCTTCTGGCATGAATCTCTTTGTACTACATTGAAGAACACTGAGGCTCCCCATTCAACAGAATCTGTTACCGTGCTCACCACAGACGTGTCACTAGGTTGCTGAGAAAATTTAAACGTTTCGACATTTACAAGCGATTGAACTCCACTAGCTGAAGAAGACGAAGAAAACCCAAACCACGAGAATCGACTACCAAGTATAGCTTCGAGACTTGTGCTCAGTGTCAAACTATGCACAATTGATGTTCCAAGATAGAACTGCATTTGATTGGTGCTGTTCAAATAAGCAACTTTCCCTTGGTTTACACTTCCATCCAGAGTAATTACAGATCCAGTTGGGATTGCAGAGCACGTTTCTTGTGAAGCAGCTCCGTTCATCTCTGCTACGCAAACGTATTGCTCGCATGGATCAGCAGGGGTGTTACGATTGTAACAAAGATCCACAAATGCAGCAACAGCTTTAGAAGCAAAGGATCCGCCAAAGCCAACAGCATGGCCTCCACCAGATACAGTGTTTACTAGACGATCAGTTTGAACGATGAAAGCTAAGCCATCAGCTTGGTCTTTCACTGTGAAATCGAACTCCGACATAAAGCCATCAGAAATTCTCTCTTTCTTCGTGATCCATGCAGCTGAAGCAGACTCTGAATAGTTGAAAACAAGGCCTTCTGAAGTCACTTTAGCAGGAGTAATAATCTTGAGCACCGCATCTATATCTGCTTGTGCAAAGGTGAATGTTTCGAAACCTGGAATGGGATCAGATTTATCAAGCACGTTACATTCTTGGGACGCTGCAGTCCAAGCAAGGAGTGCCAACAACACTGATTTCATTCAAAAGTTTTGCCCACAAGAATGGAATTCTCTAATGCATTCAATTTTCATGCTTCAGTCCTATACAAATTCATTCAGGTGCACACCTTTCGCAGTTTGCACCCATTCGTTACTCTTATTGTTAACAATAACAAAAGAGTATGTGTTTTTTATGAACCGGTGCATCTGTTGTCATTAATTCTTTTTGTGCCCCAAATTTATCATCGAAGAGTTGACACACGCCATATTTTTTCATTTTGAAACGATTCGAAATTTGGAACTGTAAAATGTACCATGTTATTGGCATTTAAAGTTTAAACCTGGGTTTGGAAAGTTTAAACCTGTTGGAGAGGTTTGGTTTTCCGCAGGTTTTTATTTATATTCCTGCATCAGAATTTAACAACGTTCGAAGATTTTATTTCAATACATTTCGAAATCCTTTTTTTCACATACCACCCTAGTGATCCGTTAAATACACTGAAATTTCTACTAGGTGGTCCACCGTTTCGACAACTGTTTAAAGGAACGAACGGATTGAGGATGTTTCGTAGACTTGCAAGTACCATGGCGAAGGCAGACATATTCAAGCCCGAGAGAGATCTTCACCTCCCAGAAATCGTTCACGCCTCTCTTCCCAAGACGCTGACTGAGGGCAGGCGACTACTGTTAGTGGGTGATGTGCATGGATGCGCTCTGTAAGTATGAAATCCTTGCATCTTCTTGAGCTAACCATTCATCCAGAGAGCTGAATGATCTGCTGGGAGAAGTCAAATACGACCGGAATAATGACGTGGTAGTGTTCGTGGGTGATCTAGTGGCCAAAGGGCCGTACTCGAAGGAAGTGTTAGATATAGCTCGAAGCATGCCGCGAGTATACGGGGTGCGGGGAAATCACGACCATTACGTTATAATGCACCAGACTAAAGACTCTCATCCCGACAGTGAACACATGAAGTTAGCCAGAGATGATCTTGGTGACGACAATCTGGCTTGGCTGGAAAAGCTTCCTTTCACATTGCACATAGAGCAGTATGATGTACTAGTGGTCCACGCTGGTATCGTGCCTGGTTGTTCTGTTCAAAGCAATTCCGTCGACAACATGATTCACATGAGAAATGTCTTGCCTGATGGCACAGCGACAAGCAAAGCAAACGAGGGAGTTCCTTGGCTAGACGATTATGAAGGTCCGTCACATTGTGTATTCGGTCATGATGCTGTTAGGGGTCTTCAGGTGCATCCAAGAGCTACTGGATTGGACACCGGATGCGTGTATGGAAACATGTTGAGCTGCCTCATGATCCCACAGTGGGAGATTGCACAAGTACCTGCGCGTGAGATTTACGTGGCTCCTTTGAAACCTATGAGAGAGCAGTCAGATGATGATGTTCCTGCTGCCGTGTCTGCTTGATTCATTGAAAACGAAAACTATTGACCCATATAAAAGACAGTTGAACCAGTTTTTTACTTTCCTTCATTTGTTCAGAGGCAGCCTTTAATTTCAGGATCGAACGCGGAATCAGAGTTTGAATATCTTTCAGGAGACGTTTATTTAGTACTAATAAATCATTTCTAGTGCTTCCTCATAAGGTCTTCTTATTAAATCAATCAGGCTAGTTTTTTCAGCAAGATACTCCTTCTCTTATCTTTAATAGATCAGCTATTGATGATTCTTTTCCACTGCTTGTAGTATTTTAAAACGATTGATTTTGGTAGCGTTAAATAGTATGCAATTGTACAACAGATACAGCTTGTAGGAACATCGAATTGAAAATTCGAAATAGATACCACGTATCAGAGGTACTTAATATTGTACTAGTGTGTTTCGATCTTCGTGTGGTTGGTAGTAAGGATGAGTGAGACGGAGAAAGATATGGTAAGTAACAGACAAAACATACTGACATTGTAGCACCGTTTACTAATCGTTTCATTCTAAGCTCTCTAGAGGACCATTGTCGGTACTCATGCACAGCGTCAAAACGAATTCCCAAGTTCTAATTAATCTCCGAAACAATCACAAACTGCTTGCACGAGTCAAGGCATTTGATAGACACTGCAACATGATACTGGAAGACGTTCTTGAAATGTGGACCGACGTTCCGCGCAAGGGAAAAGGGAAGAAGGCAGCTGAAGTCGTGAATAAAGATAGGAAGATTAGCAAACTCTTTCTGCGAGGGGATTGTGTTATTATGGTTTTGAAGAATCCCAATATTGCATGATTCCGACACTGCGTTTTAATTGTGCTAGGGTCATCTATTGTATATCGCAGAATAATGTCACTGTTTTTAATTTTAAAGTGCTTTTGCACAATGTTCTCCTTAGGTTTTAGTTGAAATTGGTTTGTGATATATCTGACACGTCAATATTCACTTTAAATGGCGAAGCAAGATAGTATTGATACAAGCGATTTGGAGTAGTTCGTGAATTGCAGATTTAAGGTTGCTGCCGCTATTTAACCTTGCTATCCCTGCTATTTCTTCCAATTTGAAAAAGAAGTATGCATACCAGATTCAAATTTTAAATGATAGAAAATGGATCTTGACCACATTTAAACTTTCATACATAAATGGCATAAATGAGTATATTGTACAAATGTATGTCTAAAATATGAGGGATGCAATTAAGGAGAAATATAATGTGAATGCAGTGATTCCACATAATGTTCTTGATTCTGATTACCTCACGGATTGCCATCAGGATCTTTTCTTTCATCAAGATACTCTACTGCATGATATAGATACTCTTCGATAAGAAAACACATGTTTATTAAGAAATTAGCATTTGATGGCTTTTATCCACTATTTGTAGTGCTTAAACAAAACAAAAATCGATTTTTAACAACAAAAATAGATATTTTTTTTAAACTACTAGTAGTGGATAAAAGCCATCAAATGCTATAAAAGCCATCAAATGCTAATTTCTTAATAAACAAGAGTATCTTGTTGAAAGAAAAGTTCCTGATGGCAATCCGTGAGGTAATCAGAAGCAAGAACATTATGTGGAATCACTGAATTCGCATTTAAAAACAACAAAAATCGATTTTTTTAAAGCACTATGCATACTAGTGGATAAAAGCCATCAAATATTTCAACGGCACTTTTTCCTTTCACTGATGGGACGTGACGACCTAAAAGCTAGTTTAAAAACGAAGACACATTGCAGACTATCCACTCAAAAGCAATCAATAGAAAGAGAAAATATAAAAGAACATCGACATAAAAGAAAAGAGGACTATGCAGAGAGGCTCCAAGTTCACCGAGAGATGGTAGGCGAATACAGATGCAAAGAACATAAGTACCAATCTTTTGTTGACAGAATCAAATTGCTAGGGAGAATAGAAAAGGAAGAGAAGTGTAAATCAAAAGACTTAGAAACAATTGAATCTCAGAACAAGCAAATGGAAGCCAAATTGGATTTCTTAAGACGTGAGAGAAACGAGGCCAGGCGAAATTTTAGATTGTGGAGCGGTGAGTTGGAATTCGAACAAGATTTTGTGTCAAAAGAAGATTCTGTTGAACTGTTGGTTCGTGAGAAATCCAGAATGGAAGGTGACTGCATTGACTTGTCAAATCAGTTAGTCAACGACCATAAGCTTAATGGTCTTAACGAATCTCGTTTTCGATATTTGAAGCGAGTTATTACAATGCACATTCAGGGAAACAGATTGAATTTTGCTCTACCTAATTTGGTCCGTTTTGAGTATTTGCAAAATGTGAACTTAAGTGATAACACGATCGGTGACTATGGATTTCTGCAACTTCTTCAAGGCGCGGATCTATTCCATATTTTAAAAACGGTGAATTTATCCAACAATCAAATCAATGGAAAACTGGTAGCAATAGGAAACTTATTGAGTTCAAGTAGCATCGAAGAACTAAATCTTTCCGGTAATTTGCTGGGGCTATCAGGAATTGCTTTTATAGGATCGGCGAGTATTGAGTCTTCCAATATAAGAGATTTAAACATCTCCAGAAATCGCCAATCACATTCGAAGCGAAGCGATACATCTCCTATAAATCACTTTTGTGAAGCGTTATCAAAAAGCAAGTCTTTGACTCATTTGGACATTTCCTATAACTATCTTTCTAAGGATCTCGTATCGTTAATATCCAAGTCACTATTAAACAATAGAGTTTTGACAGGGCTTCATCTCACAGGAAACTTCGGTCGTGTAGATATAAGAGGATTTGTTGTACCCATAGATTCATTTAATGATGGCGAATACTCACTGAATTGCTGGCGATGCAATAATATGAAACCAGTGCGATTCGAATTTTTTTGCGATAAAACTTCAAAGGAAGAATCTTGTTGGCTACAAGCGACTGTGGCTGTTCATTTAGCAAAGAACAATTGGGATCCAATTGAACTTTTATACGATGCAAGTGGCCAAGTGCACGGAAAGAACAGGTGGAGCATCGATTTCATGCTACCAATCAAGGATAACGTATTCTACTACTTCTCCGTAAACAACAAGATCAAACTTGGATCAAACCAATTGGTTGCATCGGTGAAGAATGTGCTTGTAAGCGACGATTTGACATTGCAAGTGGGACCGACAGGTCAACAGAATTTTCTAGTGTACTCGGAAAACTACTACAGCACACACCTCGAATGGCCTCAAGCCAAACCGAGATTGCCTTGGTCAGAGTTTCATTCTGAGCTTAATCGTCATCGAAAGTGGTGTATTCAAGAATCCATATTCGCCTCTCAACTAGCTACGTTCCTAATAGAGGATTTTTCAGGAACAGAATGCAATCAAGAAATCAAGAAATCGTTCGGCAGCATTGTTCAATGTCATACAAAATACTCGAGCGAATGTGGAGGTTTAAAACTAGGGGATTTTTTGTTATGGGTCACGTCCGAGGAAGATGATCTCGTTTCTCTCCGATCTGTTTTTTCGTCTCTGGCTACGGACGAGCAGTTGCTACCGAAATCACAACTGGTTCATTTAGTATACAAGCTAAGTAAAGTCCGATATAATAATTGCTCGACACTTGGAATCCGAAATGTTGTGGATTCACTTTTACGAAATTTCTCGACCACAAGAGATTCTCCAGAAACTTTTCGAAAATGCTTTATGTATAATCAGAGTGTAGACGAATGGCTCAAGACAAACATTGGCCTATTAGGCAAAATGTTCCACAGCTGCAAAATGAACATGATCTTATTCGCAGAAAAACATTATCTTACAGGTCATCTGTTCCACGTAGCTCAAGTGAAATCTATTGTGAAAAATTCCATATTGAAAAACAGTGATAGTTTCACTCTTGGGTCATTTGTGGACTTCATGGAATGCTTTTGTAGAATGGCTTTTGTCTTCCCTTCCATTCCAGAGCATATTCTCAGCGAAACACCGAAATGCATCTTTCAATTCATGGTTGCATTTGACTTGTTAAGGCCTTCCATAAATCCTCCAAAGAATCTGATTCCAAATCTGAATTTACTGTTCGCGTGGTGCAACGAAGGCGGACTGCTGGCCATCGAGAATCAAATCAACCTCGATAGATCCATTCAGAAATTCATGCTCAGTAAATGCAGACTGGAAAAAGAATGTGCTAAGAGAATGAACGTTGACCCTCTGCATCCGCAGTCATTCCCTCAAATAAAAACAATCTTAGATAGCTGCTGCATGATTGGAACAGTAATTAATGGTTCCACGAAAGTTGAGGCATCTGGCGAACTACTCCAATTGTATCACACGCTTTCGAACACGAAACCGGATGCTTGCACTGCGATCCAAATGGCGATACTTGAAATCGTTCTCTCGTAGAAAAAATATTTTTGATTAATCAAAGTTAATTAAAGTCATGGGAACTCCATTTTCGGCATAGAGCTGTTTCAACTGCACAGGTGTCAAATCCACAACCATATGCTGAGAATGGTCCAACGGATCTTTACACCCTGCACAAACCCTTATCAAAGGCATCTCCATGATCTGTTCGTCTATTACTAATTGTACATCTCGTTGTACATTGTTGACAGCACTCAGCAACGTAATGCATCCCATTTCATGTGAGAAACATTCTTTAGCACCAGACGCTAGTCGCATGTCTTTTGCGCCCAACTTCTTCTCGATGGCTTTCATATTGGCTTCTCGGTCTTGTTTCACACAAACTAAATAGTTTTGTTTAGGTTTCTTTGCCTTGACAAACAAGTTATGCGTCGAGTGACCCAATGGTCTCTTTGCAGTGAGATCGGGATTTTCTTCCAGTCGCGGTACAATGCCCATTGCATGCAGCTTTGTCCATAATCTTTCCTGTGCAGCCTCGTGAGAGAGATTTAAAGATTCTACTACTGCAGCTGGTGTCTCTGACCGATCGAACGACAATACCATTGGTACCCGAGCACTTTCTCCGATAAACTTAAGGAGGACGCTGGCCGGCACACCAATAGTAGCCTCGTTGGTCAACGGATGAAACCACAGGGTATTCTCTGCATCAGAAATCATTTTTTCGTCTAGAATGATGTTCACTTTGCATGCACTGTCGTTAACCAACGCAAATGGAGTTACATTGCCTGCAGTCACACAAAGGGCATCTAATAAGACATCAGCATTCGCCTGACGCATCTCATTGTTATACCCCAGATGTTTTGAAATCGCCTTAATGTCCACAATCGCATTTTCTGGCACGCAAATCAACCACAACATCGAGTCCCCTTCTCCTCGCGGTTTCTTCGCTTTGAGAAATAAATTCTTGCACACAAAATTCCCAGCTGGACTTTTGAAATCTCTTGCTTCTTGGGGCATGCTCTTCATATCAATAGCAGCTGTGTGGTGTAAAACAGGCGCATTAACAGCACCCAGACGTTCAACCATGGTTTGTACTGCCGCGATCTTATCGTCCTTGCCAGCATCGATACTCACAGCTGTCAACTCAAAGGTAGTCGACATATCCACAGAAGAAGGTTTCTTCTTATTTTCCTTTTCCAACTGCCTCTGGTTCTTTTTTTTCTTCGCATTCGCATTTAGAGCATTCGCGGCGTTAGCAGCCCCTCGAACAAATCCTGAATCACCGAAAACATCAATTTGACTCCCAATCCTCTCTCGTTGCAAAAGGTGTATCTTGGGGGATAGGTCCGCACAAGCATTTGCCCATTGGTCAATAGAAGAATATTCAGCACGCTGGTTCTTCAGCATCAACAGTCCAAAGAACGGGTACATGGCGCTCATTAGGAAAGCATCGTCTTGGCTTGGGGATTTACCTCCTAAGAACACGGATTTTGAAACTAGCGAATTGACTTGCTTCAAGTTCGATATCACATCATCGCGAGATAGTAAAGATTCACGCAGCTTGCATTGCATTTCTGTGTGAGCGAGACCTATCACCGCACAAACTTCTACCATTCCTTTGTCCTTGTCCGATAAAAGTCCCTGGAAAAAATCGTGTGCGCTCTTCAGATTCGGTTGCACTGGTAACGCATCTGAACCACCTCCTAAAGCTTCTGCCATCGCGGTAAAAGAAAACATAATATTATGAGGATGATCTCGTGAAATGTTCGTGGTTGAAAAAAAAATAGAGTAGACCCTTTGAATTTAAATGTTTTATGATTGCAATTTAAATCGAGCAGCTGGATCTGTCCAATTGAAAGAATGTCCACATTTGCAAGTCATATGATCACATCCAGAAAATCTAAAAATGACCACTTTACAAAGCGGACAAACTCGTGCAGCATTTTTTGCCCATTTTCTTGTCAATGGACAACGGTGCATCTGCTCAATGTGTGTTTGGTGTTCATTCTTAACTTTAACATGCATTTCAGCCAACGAAAAACCATGGGATTTCAAAACATTGTCTGATAATTGATGAACACAACTGTTTCCTGGGCATTTAATAACAAAACTGCTCCTGAATTTAGCATGTTCCAGGTATTGAAGGAAACAACTGCTGCATATATGGCAACTGCGACTGTGTAATTGGGCTTGCTTCGCTCTTGTGGACTCCTCCATACATATAATGCAAGTGAATGCAAGGCTGAGAAAGTACTTTCGAGCTGCTCGTTGCAATATCACTCTGTATGGCAATCGTATAGCCAGCAACTTTCTGTACCATGTTCGAATCGTAAATGCGGCGAGCGCAATTTTTCGATTCCGTGCTTCGACTTTTATCTTTGCTCGGGCTTTTACTTTTCTTTGAAATTCAAGAAACCGCACATGTATCTGAATCCAATGGAATGGGATCGACAAAACCGTTCTACCTTGCAAACTCCGAGTGTCTACTGAATACCTCCATAGGTTTGTGTGGACTGATACCCAGCCGTTGTAATTCCGACCGCGTAGTGATACACAGCATCCAGGATTAACCACCAATAACGGTCCACACTTGTCAGAAAATACTGAGATTTTTTCATAATGGTTATTGAACAAGATCAACGATTCTTGTTTTCGACTCCTCCAGCCGCTGGTTTTTTTAACCTTTCTCGATGTCAGACTGAGGTCACTATTAGAAGTACCAAGTATCAATCGTGTGGCGTCTTTCCAACTAAAATGATTATTGCAGCAAGTACAAGTGGATGACATGATTGTTGCACCATAGCAATGAGGACAACTACGGATCCATTCTGCAATTCTATCACCAGTAGAAAGGAATTTGAGGCTTTGGGCGCCTTTTTTTAAATCCGCAAAAGAATTTTTGTTGTTCACCAAAAACGAGTTGCGGAACAAGAATAAACACTCTGGATGGAGAGGCCCATTGCATTTGCTATTGGGACATGCCCAGGGTAGCCTGACACTCGAAACCACACAATTTCGACATACCCGGTGGTTGCAAGGATTAAGATACAAGATACTAAGAGGTATAGATTTGTCACAACATGAGCAGATGCCTTTTCTATTGTAAAACCAACATCGAATCCAATTTTGAAGTTTGATTACTTGACGCATTTTGTGGAGAAAGTACTTTCGCCACGAATCTTGAATCATCGAGGCAGCTGCTACATATCGGGAATATGCAAGGTGTCTATCTTTGCATTCCAAAATGGTAATTTTCAATCGTTTTAAAAAGCTTTCATGCTTCCACAACTTGAAATACTTTCGAAGATTTGAAGTTGGTTTTTGCTCAAACGGATCATCGGTTTTCGTCACGAAAACCATTCTTGAATCGAGTTTTATTTCGATTGTTTTTCTTCTTGCACCGTTTCTTATTTCTAGAAAATCGAGTGTTTTTCCCGCAAAATCTCGACAAGGGATTTTGAATTTCTCCAGTTTGTTGATTTTGTAGCATGGGCCACGTCCATCAACTAATACCATTAAATCCACCATAGAGTATACAATCAAAGTATCTTCTTGCGACGAAACCTTTAATTCCCTTTTGATACATCTGAATATTGAAGTTATGTACGCGATCAATCCGCTCCCCATCTGAAGGAGCTCTCTAATTATATTTTGAAAAGTGACATGGCATATTTTCACAAACTTTCCTTTGCATGAGTCATTACTACGATTTGTTATGAGTTTACTGTAAGTACTGGTTCTATAATTTTCTATAGCTTGCTCCTATTGAAGTTATCTATGTTTTACTCTATCTTCGGATAACAGGAATGGGACCCAGATTCAACAAATTGATTTGTCAAATCCGAATATCATGGGCAACAACATAAGCACGATCGAAATGGACAACAGTACCATGGCCATGGCAGTAGGAGCTACGATACTCACTGTATCTATCCTACCTTCCATATTCTCCGGAGTGCCGACATACAAAAAACCAGCTGTGGTGTCCAAACGTCCGACTGAAACTCCAAAGGAGTCATCCATTGAGCTTCGACAGTATTTTCGACAGGGTGACACTTTCAGCTACCAGTGGAGAATGGCACAGCTCCAAGGAATACTTCGCCTTATCGAGGAGAACATCGATGCTATGTCAGCAGCTGCCAAATCAGATATCAACAAACCGCAGGCGGACATGTTTTTAGAGAAGCAAGCGATGATTGCAGACATCAAGCTGATGATGAAGGGATTGAAGGGCTGGATGAAGCCACATGCTGTGGGCATGCCTCTATGGATGATGCCTGGAAACTCTTGGGTACAAGCGGACCCTTTGGGTACCGTCCTCATCCTGGGCCCATGGAACTATCCATTCACTCTTACATTGCTGCCGCTTGCTGGTGCTCTTGCTGCTGGAAATTGTGCTGTTGTGAAGCCGAGTGAGTTGGCGCCTGCGCAAGCTGCGATCATTGCGGAGTTACTGCCGAAATATGTCGATGGTCGGGCTGTTAGAGTATACACAGGAGGTGCCGCTTTAAGCGAGGAGTTGGTGAAACAGACATGGGACAAAGTGTTTTACACTGGTGGCGGTGTTGTGGGTTCTTTGATCGCCCAGCAGTGTGCAAAGACCCTGACGCCTGTGGCATTGGAACTCGGGGGCAAGTCTCCGTGTTTCATCGCCAAAGACGCCTATTTACCAGCGGCTTCCAAGCGGATTGTACAAGGAAAGTTTGTAAATGCAGGACAAACATGTATTGCTCCAGATTACGTTTTGGTCGAACGAGCAGTGTTGCCCCAATTCATCGAGGCGATTAAAAAGCAAATCGTTGTGAATTTCGGTAAGGATCCTCAAGATAGTGAGTTTTATTGCCGTATCATCAATGATAATCACTTCAAGAGAGTAACGAATCTACTGAAAGGTGAAGATATTGTATTTGGAGGAGGATTCGATGCAGCCACCAAATACGTAGCTCCAACATTAGTCATGGTGAACGATGACTCGTCAGAACTTATGACCCACGAGATATTCGGTCCTATTCTTCCAATCCGAGTCATTGATTCTATTGACGAAGGCATTGACTTGGTAAATTCGCGCCCAAAACCATTGGCTCTGTATGTCTTCACTGCTTCATCATCTGTTAGCAACTATGTCCTTAATCGCACCTCGAGTGGTTCCGCCTGTGTGAATGACACTGTATTTCAGTATCTGAATCCCTATCTTCCATTCGGGGGAGTCGGTCCATCTGGTCAAGGCGCATATCACGGAGAATCAAGTTTCATTGAATTCTCGCACAAGAAATCTGTTTTGTTCAAGAGTAATTGGTTTGATGCCCCCTTAAGATACTTGCCTTACGTGAATCAAAAATGGGTACAGAATATCTTCGAATTTCTAATGGGGATGGGATAACCAAATTCAAAAACTAATTATTATAAGAAGAAACTTATCTTGAGAAAATTCGTTGTGTGAACCCGACATAATCTCCATCAGCCAAATTCTCAGAGAGATAACTAGAGAGGTCTGGATACGAAGAAAAATTCTTTTGAAGTTTTTCCAGGGAGATATCATCTCCTTCACTGATGATCTTGAATGCAGCGATGATGTCATCTGGAGTATCACCAGCCTTCAGCTCCTCCACAAAGAAAGCAATGAAATCATCCATGGTGAATGTCATAGATGCGCTCCTAGAGTTCATTCGACTTTCGAGGACATCATCTTCTAGATCTATACCTGCACCTAGACATGCCTCTTTCAGATCTGCCAGTCTCAATTTCCCGTCATGATCTTGATCAAATACACGGAATACTTCTTGAATCTCCTTCAATTGTTCAGCTGGGATTTGCAGTGATTGTTCCGCCATGAGTTGCGATGTAATCGCATCTTCGGACCGCTGGATGGCCTTCGACAGTTGTTCTGAAAGAGCTCGGAGCGAGTAAATGGTGTGGGAAGTGTAAGGGTTCGCTACCACGTTTGCCTCCACGCATTCTGTATGGGCTACGTCTAACTCGCCAAGCTTATCAGTGCCTGATACTTCCTGGTGAAATTGGAACAGGGCCGTTTGCTGTGAGCTTAATGACCCTGAGAGACTGTCCATCTTCTCACGGTAACTGTCGCAAAACTGACCAAATGCATTGGCCAGGGTGGCGAAGGATCGACTCGCTTCATCCTTCCTGGTCTCATTGTGTAGCAGCTGTTGCAAAGCAGTTCGTCGATCGCCAATAGCACCTTTAAGGGTACCTAGTCTCGATTGTTGGTCTTGACAATGACTTGGAGCGTCTGCCTTCTTGCAAGAAATAACTTGAGCCAAGGTCGTCATATCACCCAACTGCGAGGAAATATCCCCCAACTTCAATTCAAACACTCCAAGGGACTCTTCAAGTTGCTTGATTTCAGACACACTGGATCCTGATATTTCTTCTCCAAGTCGCTCCTCCAACTGGTCCACCAAGAAGTCAACTTGGTCAATGCCATGCAAATACTCCTTCAGTTTCTCAACCAACAAGAGTTCTTGTTGCAGAGCATTTTCGAGTGATGCTTTGTGCGCAGCGCCCGAGGACTTCACGGCATCCATTTGCGCAACGAGACCTTCCATGCTCTGTTTCATCCCTGAAGCTGCTAGATGGCCTTCAGTACTGGCTGCTTTTCCAACAATGGCTTCAAGTTCCTGAACTACCCCAGCGTAGAGAGTGAATCGATTCTCAAACGTGTTTTGCACTTCAAGATTCGCTTGGATATCTGGCACCGATGTACCAAGATTGTTAGCAGAAAAAAGAACAGCTTTTTCATCCAACCATGTTCGAACTGTAGCTGATTTAGCATTAAATTGTGCCACTAAATGATCTGCGACCATAAACGCTAAATACTTGTCCAGCAAAGTTCGTTCGTAGGTTTGTTCCAGCGCTTCCAGTTCGTCCCATTCGGAATTCAAAGATTGCTGGGAAATTGCAGGAGCGAATTCTGGGCGCTTGTTATTACGCTTGCTGCTGTTAAGCGAGGTGATTATACCATCCGATTCAGCTCGTTTAGAGGCCATGTCTGGTTTGACGGATTTCATGTACATGGAGAATGAGTCTAGTTTCTCCTTGACTTCTTCTGTAGTGGTACATGCATCTCCCAATGAGTAGAGAGATTTCGATTGTGAGATGAAGGTGGTAACAGTCTCAGAGCCACTATTGTATTGCGAAATCCAGTCATCGTGTCGTCTAGTCACTTCCACTGCATTCTTGATAGCTTTCAATTTGGACTCCAATTTTGCCTGGCCCGCGAACAACTTGAAGAACTGACTCAAGTAAGCCACTTGCGACTTTTCGTCAGGCATGGCAACCACATCTTCCGCATCCAACAATCGTGCGATGTTAAGACTAGTCTCTGCCACTCCAAATGCATTCTCACAGTTTCCAAGTGAATCGGCAGTATTCAGAGAATCAAAGTTTACTAGATCTGGTCTGTATCGGTGAATCAGCGCGTTGAAAGCCAAACCATCTTGCCAGCTGTGCGTAAAGTCCTTGACATCCACTCCCGCATATCCTTTGGTAGATCTTTGAAGCCACAGTAAAAGACCTGCTTTCCCATCAGCACCAGACACTTCAAATCTAAGGATGATGGTCCACATCAATCCCAAAATGATCTTCTCATTTCCTTTCAAAATATCAGACGATCCCACGTTAACCAGCGGTATGTTGTGAGCTTTGATGAAATCGAGGCATTGGTTAAGGTTCTCCAGCTTTTGAATATCCATTTTCGGGTTCTTGTTGATACGTCCAACCTTCTCTTCAGATATTTTTTCCAGAACATTTGCAAGAAGAATTCCAGAGGCAAGATCATCTACCAAGTCGTTTACTTTAGTGTCTGGGGGAAGGTACTGATTGGCCCTGTGCTTGAGGTAAGAGGATAGCAATAGGACAATGACTTACTTACCACCGAGTAAAAGTCTTTCTCTGGATTCCAATCCATGCATCCCTATCTTGAGTTGTATGAACGTTAGACATTTTGTTTTTGGAACGTACCTGAAATTGGCAAAATTAACGATGGTGGTGATGTTTATTTTCTGAAATTAACAGTCTCCAAATTGGATGTTTTGGTATATACATTGTCTTCGAGCACCCATGTTCATTGACTTTTGTGCAAAGTACGAAATATTTACCAAACCGAACGACAAGATTCCGGTGACAAGTATTCCTTTCACTCCCTGTGTAATGAGGTTAAACAATATTCATTGCTTCCCAATTCCACTACATTAAACAAATTCAACTTGCCTGAACTTGTATCGATTGAACAGAAGAAGCTAAGTTGATGCGAAATTTCAACTTTTAATTAAAATTATTTTTCAACACAATAAAAGTTGATTATTTTAATTAAAATACTTCAAGTAATGGACAGAAGCCATTAAACGATAATTTCTCGAAAAACAAGTGTATCTTGTTTAAAGAAAAGAGCCTGATGACAATCCGTGCGGTAATCACAAGCAACAACATTATGAGAAATCACT
>Ga0105055_10002638_pt1 | contig 27680 bp, 26 predicted proteins | sample BON03_FD_78090 | JGI IMG/M metagenome (GOLD analysis project Ga0105055, IMG submission 78090) | Freshwater microbial communities from Lake Bonney liftoff mats and glacier meltwater in Antarctica - BON-03 | ecosystem: Environmental > Aquatic > Freshwater > Ice > Glacier meltwater | place: Lake... | reverse complement strand
TCCTCGTATCCGTGCCCCATCCAGCACCAATGCCAATAATGAAAGGAATCAAAATATGACCAGAACCTGTCGCAAAATTTTGATACTTCAACTTCTTTAGGTCCTCCTTCGAAACTAAAACCTGGTCAGGTGATAAGTTTTCCTCAGATTTCGCAAATGGATCAACAAAGGAAACATCTACACCTAAATTGAAGTTTTTTCTTAAACCCAACAAAATCGATTTTTTCCAAAAACGAAAAACCTCACAAATATTCTTTCATTGGGTAAAAATGAGAGTATTCTTACATGTCCATTTGAAACCACGATAGATAACTTTTTGATTAAAATGGTTTCTTTGAAAATAGTTGTTAACGTTGGATGCACGCACCTGTAATATGAAATATATACACAGTATCCCGAGTAGTTTGGAATACATAGTAATACCTTATGTATTTCAAATAAACAAGTGTATTAAAGACCAAAATAGCAATCATTTTGCAAATACGACTAGTTCGACGTGGTATTCACACTGGCATGGATTCCTTTATGAATCGATTGAATAACACCTTTATGAAAGAACTAAATGAAGATCCAGCATCTGTTTTGCCTAATAGAGATTCAAGAGCCGTGACTAGTGGGCATTACGTTCGTGTGCTTCCTAAACCACTCGCGTGTCCCACGGTGGTCTCAGTGCAACAGACACTATCAACTGAACTTGGCCTCACTGAATTCAATGACGAATTCGCACGATTGTTTAGCGGTGATGTGGGTGAACTTTCCTGCTGGTCAACGCCCTATGCAGTGTCTGTGTACGGTCAACCGATCCCTGAGCCAGATCAGTTTGGAGGTTACGGGTATGGTGATGGTCGAGCGTGTTCCATTGGACAATTTCAAATCGAGAATAGTGAAATAGAGCTTCAATTGAAAGGCTGCGGACCAACTCCTTTTTCGAGACGGTTTGATGGAAGAGCGGTGTTGCGATCGAGTGTGCGAGAATTCATTGTGTCCGAAGCTATGCATGCCATGGGGGTACCTACCACCCGAGCCCTTTCATTAATTGTGTCTGGTTCTGACAGTGTACCCCGAGCTTGGTACGCGACGTCCATTAGGAGCAATGGTCGTAAGTACCCGCCTAATACCGTGATAGAAGAACAGTGTGCCATTACCTGTCGAGGTGCTTCTTCATTTCTACGAGTAGGACAGATTGAATTGTATCAAAGACGATTATTGAATGGAGATAAAGGTGCTCGCGAGGAGTTTGAGATGTTTGTTGACCACGTTACTACTCGGGAGTTTAAGGAGGCAACTCAACAATGCACAACCCGCAGCCAGCGAATAATCGCAATGCTGAAAGAATTTTCAAAACGTCAAGCGAAACTAGTATCAAACTGGATCAGAGTGGGATATGTGCAAGGGAATATGAATACTGATAACTGCTTGTTGAATGGATGCACCATGGATTATGGTCCGTTTGGTTTTGTTGGCAAGTATCATCCGACCTGGACTCCTTTTACCAGCGATCCTCAAGCTAATTTTGGATTTGAACGTCAACCTAAAGCAGCTCACGTGAACGTAGCATCGTTGGTAGAGGCTGTGTCGTTGCTGGTGGACGACGAGCATGCAAAGTCTTTAGAGGAGATTTTTAAAGTTGATTTTCCAACTTTCTTCGTTGCCGAACGAAATGAAATGAGGCGATGTAAACTGGGACTAAGCTCGTGGTCGGAGGACATGGATTCTTTATTATGGGACTTGGTGTATAGTGCACTTGATGGCAAGGATTACACAATATTTTGGAGGGAACTTTCATCCATCGAAGATTCGTTTTTCAATGCCACGGACCAAGATATAATAGATCGTTTCGAATGTGCTGCTTATGATCCTGACGATTTCGAGTCTCAAAAAGAACTATGTGCCTGGGTTCGCAAGTGGTTTGAATTTACATCTAAAGATTCACTTAGTGAACAAGAACGCCATACGTTAATGAAACGGCACAATCCCAAATACATTCCAAGGGAATGGATGCTGGTAGAAGCCTATGAGCAAGCTCAAAAAGGTATTTATGGTCCGATTGAAGTTCTGAAACAGGTGCTTTGGAATCCGTACGAGGAGCATTCGCAACACCAGGATAGGTTTTATCGAAAGACCCCAAGCGATCATCTATCCAAACCAGGCAGTGCATTCTATAGCTGATCCTCATAAATGGCTGTGAACTAAGGCAGTCGATTTATTTTACCCCATTTGCTATTTCTTGTAATGACGTCCCATTCTAAATTCCGTCTCGGAAGGTTGTGGTGATTGAGAAAAGAAAGAAAATATAACTTGTTTTTATTGTGGTATTACTGCATTTTCTATATTCGAATCGTTAAGTTGAATACTCGTTTGGGAACGCAACAACGAGTCAATCGATTCATTTAGTCTGATGCTAGCTCCGGAAGGCAACGCGTCGATTGTCTTTACCATTGGTATTTTTGAACTGGGGTAGCGCACTTTCAAACAAACTTGCATTATTCCGAAAACAAGACCCAGGGCATTGGGTGGAATAATTAATGGTTGATCAGTTGCGATTCCGTATAAGCTCCAACATGTACAATTGCCAATTTGAAATATCATAAAGGGAAGGTTTAGTGAAGCCGAATCTTTTTCCCGGATAACTCGCAAAGTAGTAGAGAGGGGAGACATGAACATTGCAACTGCTGCAATATTGCCCAAAATACCAACTATTTGCATCGCGGTTTCTTGATTAAGATATGTCACCCAAAAAAACACTCCAGGACATGCCAAAAGGAACCCGAAAGTGCAAATTTCCACACGAGTCTTGTTTTTGACATTAGAATCAACAGATAAAGCAGTCATTGTATAATATAGACCCGTATATAAACCTATTGTGTTACCACCAAATATGTAAAAGTCCCTTGCAATTATACCATAGGCCAGCCAAAGCAATGCGGTAATGAGCATAAAAGGAAATACAAGTGTGTTCAGCGGGCCAATATCTCTTCTGCGCCGTGCTTCTAGAACTGCTGGCAACGGTCCCAAGGCGAGCAATGACTGGAATATCACTGCCACCCCCGGGAAGAGGTGGTTAGCAACCAAATCATTCATAAACGGAAAAAAGGCAGTCCGAAGAAGAAGAAGTTCATTTCAGGGTAGGTCCCCACAAGGAGGTTGGACTCACCTATGTGGCGCTCTGTGTTTCGGGATGATTTGCTAGCGGGTAAAGTAGCTATTGTCACAGGAGGTGGTTCTGGTATTGGCAAGGCTATTGCTAGAGAGATATCTCTTCTGGGAGGCATCGTGGTGATTGCCAGTCGCGATGAAAGCAAGTTGCTTGGAGCTGCGCTGGAATTGAACCGTGAGCGAGTGTTGGTGCATGTGTGCAAGTGCGACATAAGGAGAGAGGAAGACGTGGTTCATTTGATGGCATACACTGTGAAGAAATTTGGTAGGATTGATTTTCTTGTCAACAACGGAGGTGGGCAATATCCAGCTGCCGCAGAAACCATTACAGCAAAAGGATGGAAGGCAGTGATAGACACAAATTTGACGGGGACCTTCTGGTGCTGTCAACAAGCATTCCATTACTACATGAAGGACCATGGAGGAGTCATTGTGAATATGATTGTAAACTATTTCAATGGGTTTCCAAACATGGTTCATACTGGAGCTGCTCGAGCTGGTGTCGACACCATCACAAAAACATTAGCTATAGAATGGTAAGTTTGCATGAGTTAGTTACGCTGCTCTGAATATATATTAGGGCAGAGTTTGGAATAAGAGTGAACTCGGTGGCGCCTGGAATTATATACAGTGATACTGCTGAAGCGAACTACAGCAACAAGGCCAAGCACGAGTTGAATGTTTTTGAAAATCATCTTGCAAGCTCATGTTCCCGAATTCCCGCTAGGCGATTGGGAAGTGTCGAAGAAGTTAGCTCTATTGTAAGTTGAAAGTATTTTTATGTGCCAACTTCATTATTAAAATAAATCATAGGTCGTGTTTTTGCTCAGTGAGGCTGCCAATTACGTTACCGGAGCAACATACCGAGTCGATGGTGGACATTCAGTAGTTAGCTCGTATTTTGATATCCAGCCCACAGTACGACCTCCAACTGAAGCGTTTCCTGTGTATGGAAAAACTCTTCCTGCCTTCGTCATTGCGTCACCTGAAACTGTGGGGAAATTCGACAACTCTCCATATCCAGAAAATGATCGAATGAAACAACTAATGTTGAGAGGGAAGCTTTAATGAATTATGACTGTTAAATATATTCATAACTGTCTTTTGCAGTTTCATTCTCGAGACCTATTGGAATGAGTCCCATGCTTTATCTTTCGAAGTAGAAAACGGTATATAAAAGATTCAATGTAAGTATTCATCACACCAGACTTGGCCAACAAGAACACATTTACAAGAGTGGTCCGAATCAATAAATTAGAAGAATTATATTTTATAGTTTGGACACCATCGCAGAGTTTCTCTTGAGTATTTGGACTGCGCCTCCAACCATTTCATCGATAATTTCTTTCGCACTTGGAGTTTCTCCAGTGATAACTCCAGCAACTTTTCCCATTAGAAGAGGAGTCATGTTAAGTTGATCCTGGAAAGTCATTTCAATTCCTGATTTCTTCTTCTTCTCTATATCATCATAAGCAGGAATGATTCCTCTGCTGGTTAATTCCTTAATCTCGTTAGGTCTTCCGTTTTCCCAGCTATCAATATACTCTGTCTTAAGAACCCGCATAGGTCGTCCCGTATAGATAATCGTCCTGATAGTATCCGTAAGGTTGGCGTTCAGAACCGCTTGTTGATGTCTTGGAGGAGCACCGGCTTCTTTGGAAACAATGAATCGAGTCCCGACCCATACTGCGCTACAGCCTGCACTCAAGGCCATAGCTAAACCTCTCGAATCAGAGATACCTCCGGCTGCAACTACTTCAACTTGCTTTCCTGTGAAAGGTGATAGCTTATCCTTCACTGAATCTACAGCAGCTGCCCATAGAATGGAAGATGGTACTTCCCCAGTATGACCACCACCTTCACCTCCTTGTGCACATATTATATCCACACCTACTTCCAACGCTTTCACCGCATGTTTTGGGTGTCCGATCATGTTCATGCATAAAATTCCAGCCCCATGCAGTTTTTCAACGGCCCATTTGGGTGGGATGCCCACTGCAGATACAAACAAGCTCGCCTTTTCAGCGATGATAATATCGATCAACTCAGGCAATTGTCCTTTGGTGTAATCCATATTCGTTTTTCTTGCGTTCCCTCCAACTTGAGGCAGAAGCAAATCAATACCAAAAGGTGCGTTCTTATCTTTCAAAAAACTCTTCAGTTCCGCTATCTGAGTTCGAAGCATCTTGGGAGTATAACCCACTCCTCCAATGATTCCAACTGTTCACTGTGTAAGGGCATGAATTCAGAGTTTCATATTTTACTTACGTCCTCCAGCATTCGTTACTGCCGCAGCCAATTCAGGACCTGCAGCAACATTCATGCCAGCCAGAAAGACCGGGTGCTTGATGTTGAATAACTCCGTAAGTGGGGTTCGAACTCCTTCCATGTTGTGAATTTGATGCATGTCGGTCAAGTTCTTCTCATTCCGACCTTCTAGGATGTATTTCCGACCTTTTCGAAACAGCTGCGGGGGGCTTTTTAACTTTTTGAAAATGCTGGTGTGTGATGATTTTGTGTCGTGTTCATTCGCAAATGAATTGATTGAAAGTGCTGAAGCATGGGTAGGTGACAACGGAGGATGGGACTCATTCCGAGAGCAGGACGGAAATTACCGTGAAGCTACTGTAGATCTTGAAGTGGATCGATTGCCATGTCTGAGGCAATTACTAATCGAGTCCTCCTTCGTAGATAAGCTAAAATTGCTCTATGATGAGAAACTAAATTGCGATATTGCCGCCTTTGATGATTTATTTCTCGTGAAATATGATGCCCATCTTGGTCAACGTGAGCTACAAGCCCATGTCGATGCTGCCGACGTATCTTTCATTTTAACTCTGAACAATACCTTTGAGGGGGGCGGGACCTACTTTGTGCAATCTCAGCAATTAGTGAGAGGTGGTATTGGGAGCTTGTTGGTATTCCCCAGTCACATGCGACACGAAGGAAGACCAATCACAAAAGGTGTGCGATATCTCTTGGTAGGTTTTTGTTTCGTTACGGCAAGCAATAGGAGTAATGTACTTGATCTCGAATTGCGACAAGTGCTAGCTCCATTTCCCGCCCAAGTTTATGATTTCCATTCCTTTCATATATCAGTTGAAGATCTTGATGCACTTGCACAAGATGGAGGGTCGTACTGGATAGACAATATCGACACCTTATTACTTTCACCTCTTGAAGCATTTTGTTTATCTGTGGTAAGGTTTCATTGTGGTTTCGAAAATGGTGGTGCTGAGTTTTGGGTGAGGCATCAATCGGGCAACCTCTCTATAGATTTCCACCAAGATAGAGAAGAGCATGGAAATCCATTCAGGCATCCGCTACTTGCCACTGTAACTTATTTCAGTAATAACGGGGCTCCTACTGTAGTACTTCATGATATGCAATCGGTTATTTGCTACCCGAAAGTTGGACGTCACTTGGCTTTCAAAGGAGATCTAATGCATGGGTGCCCATCTGTACTAGCTGCTGATTCAGGAGGATTTCGAACAACATTGCTTATTAACATATGGAATGAACGACCTGAAGGAGTGGAACATCTTCCTTTGGAGTTTGGCGCCTTCCAAAAAGTTCTACCTGAGAAATTGGTTGGAGCCGGCATTGCGGTCGCACCTATGTATTCGGAACAATACAAGAGACCTGATTCGTATGAGTCAATGTTGCGAGGTATACGAAAATCGAAAACGCGGATTCGAAATGAGTTTTCGAAATCGCCCATTCTATACTTTTCGTAATTTGTGGATTGAAAATTTCAGTGCAGGCTAGTTACCGTTTATTATATGACTCTGTTAGCATGGGAGAAGGATGAAAAGTACACCCACCAATCCAGAGCTCGTCCCCGTTGTTTAAAATCAACTTGCGGTTGATGGCACTCAAGTATCGCAAGTCTCATGAACCAGAATCGGAAGAGGTAGCACAGGAGACAATTCCTAAAGAAGAAGAAGAGACGGAAGAGCCCACTCTTGCTAAAAATCCTAAACTGAAACAGGCAGCTGGATCAGAAAACAACTCGTTGTTGGTTCAAACATTTGCTGGATTTTTACTGATTTACCTGATTGCGGATATGGTGACTATCGGATTTTATGCTGATAGCTCATGGTTTCTTGATTGGTGGGATCTCATCGGGACTGTTTCATACATCAAGTGCAGAGCAAGCCAGTACAGTCTTCGGAATCCGAAAAATCTAAGGCCCTTCTGGATCCTGTATTTGGTCATCAATTCGTTTATCTTATTTGAGGGGAATGGGATAGTGACGAAATCTATATTGAGAAAAACCATATACCTGCCTGTATTTCCTGCTGCTATTATCAGTCACATTATCTGGGGCTTTATTCCTGTACACTTTTTCCCCGGGGATTATTTGGCCAATCTGTGTGAGAAGAACGATATACATCAAGTCATTGTATGTGTATTCTGGGGTCTAGGAAAATCTCGAAGTTTGCTCAAGACGATGACCATTGCCTCCTCTGTGAACCACTACCATATTATTCCAATGCTTGTGTTAGGTATTGTCTCATTTGAATCCTCTACCATTATGAGCAAGTTTGATGTGGGATTAACTTCATATCCATTCCACGAAGCGGCAAAAAACTTTCCAAGGGGCCTTTTGAAATGGATCACTGGGACAAGTGTCATGTCTTCCGTTTTCGCCAGTGCGTTTGCAATCACTGCCGTTAAAACTCGAGGTTTACCATTTGTATGGCTTGTATTTTCTATGCTTACTTTTTGTGCGTGCAGCTACAGGTACTCTCACGGGTTGTTGGAGAAAGTTGTGAAACAGGGGTTGAATAACCCTAGTTTTATGCGATTCGTCAAAGCACTCGGAGAAAATCCTGATGAGTTATCGGCGATTGTTCCTTCTGGTCCGGAGTTGATGCATATGTATGGCGATGCCATAGTCGAGGGAGTTAATGCGACCAAAGAAATCACAGGGAAAGAATCGGATATGGTCGTCAAGTGGTTTGATGGAAAAGTCCCTAAACGGAAGCGTAGTCCTAGCTCAAAAATGAAGGACCAATAACTTTTAATTCTTTATTATAAAAAGGCAATGTATGTTTTATAGAATGCTTTTGTTTTCGAACAGGTTGCTATGTATCTATAGAGCGCGTGCAAATAGAACCATACTGGAACCAAGAATATAATGAAATATATTTTCTCTGCGAACTCCAAGAATGTATCGATGACGATCAGCTCCAACAAGAAGGCCGGCACTGATGAATGTGGCGACTGCAGATACTGTAGATACATCCCATTGCGAGTATAGCATACCAATGAAAGAAATTACACATACTAACGTTGTATATAATTCAGATTGGGGCTTTTCTGCGGATCCCCTGATGTAAGTTGCTATGCAAAAAAGTAGAGCAGCAGTACCGACCCATGTCTGCACCCCCAACAATGTTTCGGGAACAAATCCGTTCTTGATCATGAAGCCTATGCCTATCAATGGGCATCCCATCATTCCTCCATATTCCGCTAACAACCCATTTGCATAGGCGAATGTTCGAGGAGCCACTCCGAAACGCAACGTTCCAATCGAACTTGCGATTGCAATGATTCCAATTCCAAAAGCTACATCCGGTCGCTCTTTCATGAGAGCCTCTCTCACTGCCATCCAACAGCAAACAGAGTTGAATCCATCTGATACGGCTATCGTCGGATATAAGTTATAGTCCATTGTATGCATACCTTTTCTGCTTTTACAAAGGTAGCATTTAAAATAAAAAGTGAAAGGGTACGAAGTAACGGCATTTTCAATTGAGGATGAATCGGTTTCTTCGTCAGGTGAGCGTTTTAACACAAAAGAATGCCAAGTTGCAATGGCGCAACCGAGCTGCTACTGGAACTCAAGTGTTTATTGGGGTGCTATTTCTATTGCTGTTATTGGTGATGGACACTGCCATTCGATCAAGCAATAGCAGCAACCAAGTCTTCTCTGATACGAAATACCCGAATGTTATATCTGCGGATGCATTTGTGCATTGTTCCCATTCTTGTTATGACTTTGTGTGGTGCTGTGATCACAATGACAGCATGGTTGATGATGTTGTATCGTTGACGAAAGGCGCAATTGGGACAAACTCAACTAAAAGGTTCCATGATTGTGATACACAGAGAGAATGGCTGTTCGATCATCCCAACACGACATTGGCTGCATTGTCGTTTATAAACGCGGACCAATGGAATGAGACTGGGAGTGTTCTTCGATATCAGCTTCTGTATAACAATACCAGACATTGCGCGTCTCTTGGCATATGGGGATGTGATAATCCTACGGCTGAAATCGCTATTCCACTTCAAACTGCTGTAGATGCCGCGTTTGCCAGCTACTTTTCCAACTCAACCCAAGTAATAGAAGCGAGCTTCTCGGATTTTAGCCATCCTGATTTACCATCCAATTTCGACGTTGTGGCTCAATATGGATCTAGTTTCCTCTACATTGCAGTTACCTTTAACTATGTGATCCAGCTGAGTTTAATTGTAGAGGAGAAGGAGCTTCATCTTAGTGAAGCAATGAAGCAAATCGGGATGGGGAGCTGTGCCTACTGGACTTCGTGGTTGTTGATATGCACTTTGATCAACTCAATGATGGTGATTAACTTGCTCGGGTTTGGTTGGTTATTTGGACTGGAAGTATTCAGGGAGACTTCTTTTGGACTCCTTGTGTCTTTCTTTTGGCTCAGTAGCATGTCATTCTCGTCGTTGGCTTTTTTATTCTCCACTCTTACGAGGCGAACTTCCACAGCCCGTCTATTTGGAATCGGGATATTTATCCTAACTTTTATAGCAGCACCTATCCTTGTACCGCTAGTAATGAATGATGGTAGTGAAAGTAACGATTTAACTCGCAAGTTACTGTCATTGTTGCCATTTTTCGCATTCTATCAGGTCTTCGGGCAATTTGTAGAACGTAGTTCCGGTTCCTCCGAATTAGGTTTGAAATGGGATCAACGAGTAGCGAATTTTCTACCATCTGATGCTGAAAATGCAAATGGTGATTCATTATGGTCTATTTCTGATTCCTTTCATTCAATGGTGCTCAGTTTTTTTCTCTTCACCTTCCTTGCATGGTATTTGGACCATCTGATGCCTTCAGAGCATGGTAAGCGCGAATCGTTCTTCTTTCTTTTCAAGCCTTCGTTTTGGATGCCTCAACAATTCGAGCCTAGTACTACTGCTAGTGCCGTTCGCATCACAGTTCCTCCCAGTGCAGATGATGAAGACGCAGATACCGATGTCAAGGACGAGGCTGTAAGAGTTCGCTCTCTAGTTGATGTTGGAGAGAAAGCAGTTGTGGTCAAACAGCTGACGAAAACATTTGCTGGGAAGCCTGTGTTTCATGCTGTTCGAGGAATAGAATATGCAATAGGTAAGTTCTCGTAAGAAAAGAGGGTTCCTTCTTATTTATAATTAGATCATGGCACGGCTTTTGTATTACTAGGACATAATGGAGCAGGTAAAAGTGAGTAGTTTTTGTTCTACAGGAAAAGAACTATTTGTACTAATGAGTTATAAGGTACCACACTGAACATGCTAACTGGCTTGAGCAACATCTCTGGAGGGGATGCATATATTTTTGGACATTCAGTGGTTAACGAGATGCACCGGATTCGGCCGATGATGGGAGTATGTCCACAACATGATGTCCTGTATGAAAAACTCACTGCTAGAGAGCATCTTCGCTTGTTTGCAGTTTTGAAAGGGCTGGAAGAAGAAAACATTGATGCGGAAATAAGAAAGTTGTTGGAGCAAACCTTGCTGGTAGATTCTGCTGATGTACCATCAGGAATGTTTAGTGGAGGAATGAAGCGAAGACTGTCTATAGCCATCGCGCTCATCGGTGATCCAAAGATTATATTTCTTGACGAGCCTACAACTGGGATGGTAAGTAGTGTGAAATGCAAGAACGGCAGTTTAACAAGTGTACTGATTCTATAGGATCCCGTTACCAGACGTGATGTGTGGGATATGATTGCACTAGCCAAACAGGGGCGAGTGGTTGTAATGACCACGCATTCCATGGAAGAAAGCGAAGCATTAGGCGATGTTGTAGCAGTCATGTCCAAAGCCCGAGTACAGGCGATTGGTACAAGTCTTCGTCTGAAGTCGAGGTTCGGATCTGGTTACCGCATTACAATGCTGCTGGAAGATGAGTCAAAACGAGACGAGGTACTTCAATTTGTTGATAAGTTTGCCCCAGGGACTACACTACGTTCTCAGGTCAGTGGAGTTCTCAAATTTCAAATTTCAAAAGATATTGATGCAGGCTCATTAGTATCATTCTTGAAGCAGCTGGAAGAGAACAAATCTACATTATACCTGAAAGATTTCTCCATAGGATTGCCAACACTAGAAGAGGTGTTTTTGAATTTGTCTAACAAAGATCATTTTATCGAAGAAGAGGAAGCTGACGATGTTGAAATGGTGGAAGAATATGCCTTCAAAGTAACTTCCTTCAAAACACAATTCTTTGCACTTTTGAGAAAGTCCATAACCTATCAAAGGAAGCAAAAGACAAGCTGCTGCCTGATACTGTTTTTTCCTATATGGATCATGACAATGCTGATTCTTATCGAGGCCCTACTCTTTCAAAGTCTTCGCCTTGAGATCCTCTGCGGAGCCGGGATACTAGCCGATGAATGTTTAGAAAAAGGAATGAATTTAAGCTGCATCGCTCAAGTATTTCCGTATCTCTCGCCTCCAATCACTCCAAAAGTATCAGTAGGAGAAATTCAAGATTCCGGGCGAACCGGAGGCATCAACCCAAACTGCAACCAGTATGGCTGTTTTGAAAATTTGGAGAAAGCCGACTGGATGGGAATCCCTTTATTTGTAGCCGACGAATCCGATCTAGGACAGAGTCCTGAAATGTTTGAACTACGTTCATTTCACGATTGGAATGCTGATTGGCAGTTTCTTTTCGATGTAGACACTTGCCAAATCGAATACGACAACAAATTTGATGAAAGGCTCCTGTGTGAAAATGCCACCCAAGTGTCGAGCTGTCAGGCACAAGTGCGAAGTTACCAGAAAGCCAAGACTTCCACTAGTAATTTTGATACCAGCAGTATGATGAACTTTTGTCAAGCTAACAGTCCATCATCAACTGCTACTACGAATGATGCGTCTGAGTATGTCGAAGCTGCAAATAGTGCCAAACAAGTATGTGATTTGAATTACTTGGGGTTGCTTTGGGGTCAGATGGGTCAACTGGATTTTAGTTCTTTCAATGAGACGGAATTCCTTCAAATGAGAACAGGAGTTTTGGGATCTTACACCTCGGAGATATTTTCAACTCCTGAAACGGATGATTTTCTTAGTCTTGTGAGCCGATTGGGAATGCAATGGTTGTCCTCTGCAAATCCTGAGAAACTAAGCAACGTGAGACAACAATTCAACTTAACTGATGCAGATATCTCTACTATGAAATCTGTAGTGAGAAGCCCCGTGGTCATGTCTGATTTGACCCTAGCTCCTTTTTCTTTCATTTTGCAGGGTCTCCTCCTAGATAGTTTCAACATAGCCACCACCGTAGACCTTTATTCAAAATTCGAATTCTATGCAAATCATCTAGATGCTATCAGAGGTATGTCATTCAATCATACCTTTACTACGGGAATGGAGCTGCGTGAACTTTCTATGTATAAAGCGTGGGGAGGTCGCGAGCTCTCCTCAACCTTGATGAAAGAAATTTCTCTACTGGAAGAACAGCAGTACTTGCGCCGACAGTATTATTCTCATTGGAGTAGCTACGAGGTGCATACTGCAAGTCAAGGAAATCTCAGCTACACAGCCTTCTTTAATAATTCTGGTACCAAAAATCGAGGCAACGGGAATTGGCATGCGTTGATATTGGGAATGGACAACGCGTTAGTGCGTAATCTTACTGGTCATAACTTGCATGTCAAAGTAGGAGTCATTCCTTCTGCATTTGAATGCAATAGAGACGCATGGCTTGCAAATAACGGAACGAAACTTGAATGCAACTCATTGCTACCATCTATATTAGTCAGATCTGTGCTAGACTTCATCGGTATTTCATTGTTTCCCTACCTCCTCATGATTCACATGTTTATTATTGTGAGTATTCTGGTTTATGAAAACGAGAAAAAGTTAAGAATGATCATGAAAATGATGGGACTGCAAATGAAGGTGTACTGGTTGGTGAATTACCTGTTTTATCTATGTCAGTATTCTATCATGATTGGTATGATGTGGTTAATGGGAATGGCGGCTGACGTCCAAATGTTTACATTGCATGATAGCATCTTGGTTTTTCTCTTTCTCTTTTCCTGGGGGAACTTGATGATCGTCTTTTCATTCTTTTTGTCATTGTTTTTCAAGAGTTCTCGTACCAGCACCGCTTTTGTGTTTCTACTGATCCTTATCGTGAACACAACCGGACTTAACTTGTTAAGTACATTGACCTCCGATCCGAACAGCAGTGAACGTGCCTTCTCAGTGATGATGTTTTTCCCTCCTCTAGTGATGCTGCGAGGGATGCTTTGGCTGGGATTAGCTGGAGCATTTAAAGAGGCAATAACTGTTGACAATGTCAGTAGCTACGGCGGAGGAACCTTTATGTTCTGTATCTCACTCATGTGGATCCATATTGTTGTCTTTGGGTTTCTTGTGTGGTACTTAGACAAAGTGCTCAATGTCGGATTCGGAGTTTCTTACCATCCTCTGTTCTTTCTTCAAAAATCCTTTTGGTTTCCGGAAGAACGTCAATTGATTGAATCACTAAAGGATATTCCTATGCCCTCAACTGCGTCATCCGCAACGCTACCCGAGGATGTACAACAAGAATACGAACGGGTGGTGAAATCTGAGCCTGAAGCTGTTATTCAAGTTGTTCGGCTTTCTAAAAAGTATGCCACTGGAAAGGTTGCAACTAGGAATTTAACCTTCCAGGTTAATAAAAAGGAATGTTTTGGCTTACTAGGACAAAATGGAGCAGGGAAGACAACGTTGCTGGGTATGCTGACGGGTCTCTTTCCTCCTTCTGGAGGAGATGCCTTGGTAGGCGGCTTCTCAATTTTGTCGAATTTGACTCAAATACAATCGAGGATGGGGGTGTGTACTCAATTTGACCTACTGTGGGAATCCCTTTCAGGACCTGACCATCTCAGATTCTACGGTAGATTAAAAGGTCTTAAGGGTGCTGGTCTAGAACGAGAAGTGAAACGACTCTTACGTGAGGTAAATTTGACCTATGCTGGAGATCGGCCATCAGGCGCGTACAGCGGAGGTATGAAACGTCGATTGTCGACAGCCATTTCCCTGATAGGAAATCCATCAGTGGTTTATTTGGATGAACCTTCTACTGGATTGGATCCTGCTTCTCGACAGCAATTGTGGAATGTTTTACTCAAGGCCAAAAAGGACAAGTCTATTATCCTCACCACTCATTCATTAGAAGAGGCCGACTTGCTCTCGGATAGAATTGGCATTGTCGCTGACGGTGAATTCCAGTGTATTGGTACTGCAGCAGAGTTAAAATACAGGTTTGGCAAAGGATATTCGTGCACCCTTACCACCTCTGATAGAACGAAAGAAGGTCGCGACAAAATCATGGACTTAATACATTCGATGTTTCCCACTGCCATATTGCTTACAGAGCCACTGGCTGGTGTCTTCCAATTTGAGATTGACAGGAAGGAAGTGACCCTGTCTAAGGTGTTTGCTACCTTCGAAAGCGTGAGGTCAGAGTACGCTATCACAGATTGGGGCATAAGCGAAACGACTCTGGAGGAAGTATTTCTACATCTAGCTCAAAAAGCAAGTGACGCCAGTCATGAAGTCATTGTTGAGAACAAAAAATCATCGCTATTTCCGAAATGGCTCCGAGGAAACCCATTCAAAAACGCTGTCGCGCCAGAAGACTCGATTTCCAAATAAAATATAAATATGATGAGCATTTTTATGAAACGTCTAGACTTTCTTGGTTACAATACCATTGTTAAATCTTGATGTCCAACAGATCTTTCCATTGGCTTTCGTCTGCACCTCAATGTATCCTTGATCCAAAATCGTGAACACAAACGGACCGTCTGATCCAGAACAATAGCTTAACTCACTGTTAAACCGCGTGCCGAAATTACAATCGTTACACTTGACGTAAAAAATTCCCGAAGTAGCGTCAAATTCAAAGTAAAAATCGTATCCTGACAGGCCATCGGTTCCTGAATTCCAAACGGGTGCATGCTCCGGTCCATAAATCACAAGATTTCTGATGGAATTAAATTTCAACATCGGATTTACTTCGTCAACTTACCCATCTTTTTGAAGCTGCAGTGAGAACTTTTCGTTGGAAGACGTAAGTGTCCAATCAGCTGGTTTATTAGCACTACTCATCACAGACGACAGTGGAATCGCAAGCCCTTGAGATGACCACTGGGTGTTAAATTCCTTATCCAATACTTGCAGAAAGCCATAATCTGAAACTGCGAAAATCATTCCTGCGCTGCTTCCGAATGTCCCAGTATTCCATATTGCAGAATTAGAGTTATAAAGTACCAAATTTCCATCATCCTGAAATTTTAGTGAACAAGTAGCCTGACACGAAGTTGCCGTATTCCATCTTAAATCAGATCCTTTATAAAGAGCGACATTTCTATGTAGATGTATAAAATCAGTTTGAAACCTAATATCCAGGTCTAAACTCAACTTACCCATTTTCAAACGCAAACCTGTATACACTGGAATTCGAGGAAAAAGACGAACCAGAAACAACGTCATAGGGTTTATAAACGTAACTCGTCGAAGTGATACTTGATTCAACCTTTGTTGGCAACGTAGTTGTCTCGGAATCTTCCTTTCCTAATCCAAATGCTTGTGCTAAAATGGTCTTACTGCAATCACTACCAAATTCTGCGTTGCAAGTATCAATGGTACATAATAAAGGAACCTTGAATATCTCCACCAGCGCTTGGACCACATTCCCACAGACAACACTTAAAATGACAGTAAAAAGGCTGTTCAAAAGTGCTAGTTTCTTAGCCCATGTGTCATCATCCACATCTACTGCGAGGTCTCTGGTGGCTGTTGAGAAATCTGCCCAGCAAAACACATATAGTATGGTAGATATGACGTCATTGTCTACTGATGATTTAAGTTGGCACAATGCTGCAGTCATCCCCGATACCACAAATATGATATTATCTTTCAATCCTTGTGATATGCCCGCCTTCATACCTGCAGCATCATTAAAACTCGTCCCTACTACTTGGCAAACAGGGCTCTGCGACCATGCAGCTAGCAATGGTACTGATAATTGAATACCTAAATCAATGACAGCAGCAGCTATGTCAATTGCATAGCTGTAGATGCCACATTGGTTCTCAGAAAACCAATCCCAAATTGTGTCTTTAAACACTAAGCTCTGAGTGTCGTCGTTTTCACACCACGTGTTGTCAACACATTGCCTGAAAACTCGCTTGAGTGAAAACATGACTCCACCTCGTTCAATTCTGAGCAATTGAACTTTGGCATTCAGCCGCGTCAATGTCGTTTCACGAAGTTTGGCTTTTGCTTTCAAACAATCTTTTTCAGCGTCCGATTTGCCTTCACTGTTTTTGATTTCTGCCATTACAGCAGTCTCGTCCGTCAACAGTTTTTTGGCTAGAGGTTGGAGCAGTTCAATGTAATTATCCAAATACGTCAGCTCTTCACCAAGATCAGAACAGTCGATGCCGCAACAATCAGTGCTTCCGCACGAGTAAGTGTTCGATCCCAAGGCTGGAGCTTCGTCCACTGCGGCGCATAAAGCACATGCATCTTGGGGACAAGCATCAGCAAGGGCAGAGGTGAACAGCTTTTCCCGCATGGCAAGTTGGGTGCTCATCTCCATCCCTTGCAGCAGCTCTGAGCGAAGACTGGTGGCCACAGCGGAGAGTGGAAGAACGCATGATAAAATGAAGAAACGAAGCATCCTTTCAATGGGTTAATTCGGGTTTGCTTGGGCTTTCTACGTGTACACGCTTTTTAGCTTTTAAATTTCCATTTTTGTGTTTTTGATTCAAATCAAATATTTCAAAATATTTCTAATTAAAACTATACGACTTCAATCCTGAACCATAGTTCGCAAATATATTTATGAAATATGAATGATTCATTTGAGGCTTAGCTTGCAGAGACATATATGGTATGTAGTATGTACAGTTATAATACTACAGTTATAAGCAGTCGGTATAAAGTTTCGGCATAGAAATCGTCGCCACAAAAATTTAATCCAGGGTAAATACATTGGCCCGACACTTCGGGTTTTAATTAATTATACTGGGTACCGGTAAGTATTAAGTACTTGGCTATGTTGATCCAATCATTGCCAACAGAAAATCAATTGATGTTTACTCGTTCGAAAGCTAAAACCTCGACCTAGTTTCCCTCGCTTCAATAAATGTACACTTATAATTTTAAAATTAGAACAAGCCAACAAGGTTAGTTAGTGATACATGTTTCTGGAACTCTGGTTCTGGAAATCTTCGATGACCAAATTTCGTGAACGTGATTTATTGATTAAGGGCAAACCCAAATTTTAATTCCAAACAACAACGTTTGTTCCTTTCGATTTTGACATTGGAACCAACAGCATTCTGCACCTGCACCACCGCTCGTGTACCCAGAGCATTGAGAGCCGAGAGCACAACCTTCTCCAGTACCTTTATTTGTCGTCTGTCTCACCAGAATAGGACACCACCAAAGCCCAGCGTAATCTTTCATTCTCTCTTGGCAGGTATTCTGACAACATTCAGTTCCTTCACCTGCCAATGTATAGCCTTCACATTGAGCTCCAAGCGTACAGTCAGATCCTTGACTATGAGGGGCCATGAATTTTACCACCGCCTGATTGGGAATAAATTTAAATGATTCCACAAATTCACACTTGTAAGATCTACACTTACCGACGGCATCAAATTGACGAGACCATCCACAACATTTGGACAATAATAAAGACCTGCCCAATCTTTCTTCTTTGTGGCACATTGAAAATTGCAGCAATCGTTTCCAGCTCCGACCAGTGCAAAACCATCACATTGAATTCCGCTTCCGCATGATTCGCCAACGGCTCTATTCTGCAGTGAAACTAATGCCTAAATCGTTTTAACAAAACCCCTTTTCTATATAAAACTTACTTTATTTGCGTTGGCAAAGTCGTCAACTATATTTGGACAGTAATACATACCAGCCCAATCTTGCTTCTTCTGAGTACACACTCCCTCGCAACAAGCGGCTCCTTCTCCTAGCAGTGTGTAGTCCTGACACTCTACGCCTACCAAGCATTTTGCCCCTGGAGGATAACTAAACGATTCCTTCACGGCATCGAACAGGCGATCAGGACATCCGTAATATCCGGTAAGACCTTTTTGAGATTCGGTACATTGGAAATTGCAGCAAGCGAGCCCTGGTGACGTGAGACTAAAACCTGCGCAGTTGGTTCCGAAAACACACGAATCACCCTTGGCTTGATTGCTGCTGACAAGAGTCTCAACATCCGCTGCTGCATTTCCGATAAGAGTTTCCGCAGCTTTGCATGGATTGAATGCAACGTCCACAGCGAAGCTTCCTCCGGCAAGAGCTGCTATAGTCCCTTGTGATGAGGACTTGAAAGTGCAGCCATTCCTGTTTAAAATCACGCCACCCCCACCTCCAACTTGGTACCCGTATGACACATCCGCCTCACCACTTAAAGAAAAAAAGTTTGAAATTGCCAACTGCCCTTTAGCCTGAGCTGAAACAGCAGCCCCTGCATATGCTTTGTAATCCCAGTTATAGAATGTACGCAAAGAAAACACAGATACTTACCAGAACCCTTTGCACCGAATGATGATTTGTCCAAGCCTATGGTAGCCGTGGCTTCTCCACTGGCTTCAGCATAGGCAGAGGCAGTGGCGTGTACTATGCCAGACGCGTCAGCTTTGAGATGGCCAATAGTTCCTGTTGCTTCACCATGTAGAGAAACCGAAGCACTGGCAGAAACAGAAGCAGAACCATTGACTTGAGCTCCAGTAGCTCCAAGTCCCGCATACAATTCACCTTGTCCTTTTGCGTTACCTTTCACTGTACCTTGTGCTTGTCCGATCAAAGTTCCATCTCCACACAAACTCCCAATCTTCCCACACTTCCCATCCTGAATCGAAACCGCTGCATGGCCAGAAACTTGGGCTGCGATATTCCCATTGATCTCACCTGCGACTTGACCTTGTATAATCCCTTTTAGAAGATCACCAGATACACTTGCTGATCCTGTGGTCTGTCCTGCGGCAGTTCCAGAAGCAGATAAAGATCCAGAAACAGTTGCAACACCAACGCCTTCAACTCCCATCCTGGTTTTACCTTCAAGATCCATAGTCCCTCCAATTTTACCCGATGCGTCACCTGTCAGCCCTGCGGTTGCACTGATGTCTCCTTTAGAAAGATTGAACTCTCCTCGTAGATAAGGATTCACAGTAGCTGACGTACTTCCAACTCCATTTACACTCCCGGCACCATTCACATCTCCAGACACACCAACACCCTCAAACTCTGCGCCCATACTTCCTTTTACATGCTGTCGAAGTGATCCATGAACGGTACTGTCTAATCCAATTTCGTTTGGATTGGAATAAGCTCCTATATTGAGGCTAGTTTCAAGTCCTCCATTTTCTGAGACATTGACCTGTGTTCCTATTGAAGCAATATTTCCTGCAGACTCTGCGTGTCCACCTAAACTTGCATGCTGTAAAATTCCCCCGTTTAATGTTGCGTCAGAGCGAGAGGTACCAGCACCGGAATCAGACTTCGACCCCGCAATGGTTCCAATAAATCCGTCAGCACTGGCTTCACCGGATGCACCAGAGACAGCTTCATCAGTTTTCGTATGGCTCACACTTTGGTAATGTGTCACTTGCAATAGTGTTGCAACAGTTTTCTATAAACGCACTGTCACAAAACATCTCTAGAAGTTTTAGAACTATAAACTCACCTGGCGGATACCATGGCCTTTTGTCAAGTGGAAATCCAATCCAAATAGCGTTAAACAAAGCCATTGAATACAATCAAGCCGCATGGATCCTATAAAAACAAATAGGTCGTGACTGCCAAATGACAATTTTGTTTTCTATTACAATACGGTCAATACCACGCACAGTTGTACTTACCACTATTTCTCTTCGAATTGGATGCCAAAATTGCAAAATCGTGTTATCCTCGCAAGCTAGTACCGAATTGGCGAATTCATAACATCACCAAATGAAAAGCGAATTATTTATGGATATTGTCACGCAATACTATACCACTACGGATACTTTTATTTTACCACTTGGTCAGTGAATTATTTGTGGATTTATCCAGACAAAACACTATGAATACCAGGAATTTTCAGAATGAATTCGGCTACTTCCTCGAAATCGCAGTCACTCACCTTAGTTTCATATTCGAACGGTATTCCTTTAACTATCTAGATTTAGATGTTTCACTCCCTTCGTATCACTCTTCTGCTAGTCGTATGCTTTTCTCAGACGGCGTTTGTTCACTCAGAGTCCCTTCGAGCTCACGTTAGTATGGAGGCGGACGAGTTGTCAAATATCCCACCCGGAGGCACTTGTTTTGTTGGTCTTCAATGCGAAGGTTACATAGTCCCAACCGGGATTGCTTCAATAATGGCTGATGGAACAGACTGTTGCGAAGGCAGTTGCCAGAAGAAGGCCAAGGACTATGCTGGGAATTACTGGTGTCCAAATCTGGTAAAAGCAACTACGGATTTGGCGGTTGGAAAAGGATGCGTGATTGGAACTCAATGCTCCGGTTACACAAACAGTGGAGAAGGTGTCGAGTGCTGCTACTTCAAGTGTGCAGAAAAAGTTGAAACAAATTTACTTTTTACTAAATTATGGGCTTGCCCTATTAATTAATTAATAGTGAATTAAATAAACACAATATTTTGAATGAATTTCAATCCTCTGCCGAAATAGTAAAGGATGCTCAAAATAAAGCATTTGAGGCAGGCGTATTCATCGGAGTATGGCTGCCAATTTGACGTAGGATTGGAGAATGGCCGATATTTTATCACTTCTTGAGACGCTCGAATGGAATCGAGGAACTTTGTTTGCGACCTGCTGTTTAACTGACATGGAATCTGTTCAACGTTTTGATGCGAGGGATTCGGATGAAACATATTGATAGCAGTCATCGATACGTCCAGTACAAATTGCAACTTGGAATGGATCTCTTGATTCTGTTGACACGAGGAACACCACTTGGGAGTGGTTGGATTCTGTCTTCGAATTCCTGGAACCTTCCTCGCTTTCCTGGAACTTTCCTGTGCTTCTCGAAATGAGATTTATGGATTTCTCTACTTGACCCAGAAAAGCTAACGCTTGAAATTCTTCAATATCCAATTTTGAATTTGCTTCTCCTGCCCCAATTAACCTAATTAAGGCGCCAGGATCTATCTTATTGAAGGACAATTCCTATTTGTCCTCCACAAATGAAGTCAGAAGCTGCACCTGTGGACAATCCTCCCAACGATATGTACTCTAGCTACGTCAAAGGTGTATCAGAGAGAATCCCATAAAAATGGTACCCCGGCCGCATCTTGAACTATTTCAGTTTCTGCATCCGCTTAGTTTCTAGGTTTGCTCTTTTCATATCCTTTCAATGCATGTCTGTTACCTGATCGTTGTCCGGATCGTGTTGAGGGAATAGCTTTGGAAGGATGTTTCTTCATTTTTTTAGCTTCGTGCAGCGTGATAGAAAAGAATCTACAGTTGCTTGAAGATCATTTTATTAGGCGGTCAAGTGAAGTGTCAAGTACTTTCTATGCAAGTTCACGCAATCGCAAGATTCCTCGGCTTTTATCACCATTATCGCAGTACTGTGATTTATGATCGCCTCTTGGATAGAATATCTGATCGAAATTCTATTAATGCCACTTTTGACACTGTGGTTGATTAGGAAGACCAAGTAATAAATGGAAGCACCTTGTGCTTTAACGATCTCCTCTGCGTCGTTACTGGTATCATCGCATGAATTATTTGCCCTTTGATTTGATAGCATGATCCGGAATACTGGCACTGCATCTGCAACCTCATACAACCTTGTTTACAACGCATTGCGTGCTGGGATGAAACATAAATCTTCAGTATTACCAACCAATCCTTGCTCACATAGATCCATTTCGAAAATAGATCCGTTAATCTCATGTGTCTAATAATAAAAGTATGTCACGGGATGCGTTCAAGGTTCGGGACGAGATCTACGCAGATGGAACTAGCAGCCATAGTGCGCGATGTGAAATAAATTTACCCATGGAAGAGATGCGATTGTGTATAGGTCGTCAAAAACGTGGTATCATCAGATGCAATCCGAGTGCGGCCCATGTATGGTTATCTGAAAAGCGGAATGGGGCGCCATGGAGAGAGAAAGCAGAGCGCATGCAGCAGATAGAAGACGAGCGAGCAATGAAAGAGCACATGCATAAACGGCTCACGTTGCTTGCGAAACAGACATGTTTGGGACTGAAAAGGATGTATCAAACTCATTTCGATGTGGCTGAGTTGATTCCAATACTAGCAGATGCCGAAAAAGAGTCCCAGAAGTTAAAACCGAATCCTAAATCCATGGCCTTGTTGCAAGCGGTCCATAAGTTTGATTTAGGTGCAGTCAGCCATCTACTCAAGTCGTATGACAAGAATGATCAACCGCTCCCTTGTTTGGGAATTATGAATCGAAAACCAAGGTTTAACAAACCTATGCCATTATAGAATTATATACATATATTAAATAAACTTGAAAGAGGATGCTAAAAAACAAAATTGGAAAGCCAATAGAAATCGCGATTGATTCAAGAGAATCGGTATTCGATTATTTCATATTGATGACATTATATTCAGATGATGAAACGAGGGCATCTAAAAAACTGGAAGAAAAGAAAGAACTGAATCAAAATATATTGATCATCAATATGCAAAGGGCGAATTTGTTTCTGCACCAGGGAGTGTTTTCAGACTAGAGCAGAGATTAAAAAACGGAACGAAAAGCATCAGGATTTTAATAACGAGTCACATGGACTCAAATTAAAAAAAGAAATTGATCTCGTTTTTAGTCAGGGTTCAAGAGTAAACTGCGCAACTTGAAAATAGCCTAGAAAATACTTTTAGAAGCGAAATTTCCAAGTTGGAAAATAGAAACTAATTGATTGAGAAACAAATCGACGAAAGTCAAGAAAGCTGTAAAATGATATGCCATAAAGTTGCTGTTTTATTTTGTCTCAGCCATTAGGCTCTTTACTTTAAACAACATACTCGTTCTCTTGTTTTTTAAGAAACTACCGATTGTTGCTTCATTTGATCCACTAATTGTAGTATATTAAATTTAGATTGAAATACCAGTGATCTATTTTGGCTCCAAGTGTTCCACTAAAGATGACTGATTCAGAATAGAAACAAAATGCAGGAGGATTCTTTTGAGAAAGCATCGTAGTATTCACAGACACAGAGAATGCTATTGGGATTGCATATTGACGTATTCAAAAAGTTGTGATACCGGTATGTGAACCCACATACATTGATGCATATTATGAAAATATAAAATTCATGAGCGATACAGTGAGGATTCAATTATTTCTCACAATGTTGCTGCTTCTGATTCCGTCAAGGATGCCATCAGACTCTTTTCTTCAACAAGTTACTCTTGTTTTTTACGAATTTAGCGATTGATTGCGTGTATCTACTATTCGAAATGTTTTAGAATAATTGATTTTGGATTTGTTAATTAAAAGGGTACATAGAAACTGTATTTCGTGTTTTCTACATTTGTTGTGGCATGGGTGCAGCTACAAGCCACTTGTCGGAAACGGCAATAATATTGTAGCAGGATTGTAAATGACTGTTTGTCCATGAACGCCTCCATGCTCTAGGTTTCTTAGCCTCGAAATTATTCACCGCTAGCTTTATTACCGATTCTGTCATATTATGTCTGGTTTCGATTTGGTTTATGTAATTGTTCATGTCAGATTCTTTGGTGGCTAGAAATACTTCTTTGGCATTAAGAGTTCGTTGGAGTTCTTCCATTTCTTTTATCTTTTCTTCGTACCATTGAGGATCTACTCTTCCACTGCTACAACATAACTGACCCATTTCGTTCTGGCCAACGGACACTTTTTTTTTCAGCGCGGTAAATGGAGGCTTTGGTGTCGGAAGTTATCACCGGCTTGGCGACGGTATGCAGAATTTGCAAAGGGTACGGAACAACTGATTGCGTGCGGATGGAATTATGTGCCATGAAACTACTTCGAGTTATTTTATTGGTACGAACTACCATTGAGGAGAAATCGTTAGTTCAGTTTCAGTCGAGTATATCTAAAGTATTGAAGATAGTGAAGATATATGCCGAAACCGGACGAATTACCAGATCTATTCGAATAGATTATTTAAGCCTATCTTTGGGTAACGCGAGAAAAGAACTTGAATATAAACTGAACGACTTGTTGAAGCAATTAGACAAATCTCAAGTCCAACGAACGGGGAAAATAATTAACTATATTGATGGAGAATATAAATCGTTTGAGAGGGTTCGAAATATGCGTGTACGTGATTTGGCGGAGACTAAGCTGGGTGATTCTATATCAAGGAACATTTCTCGATTACGATTGTGTGTTATGGAGCAGCAAGAATTGTTTAAGACACATCACCAACTTCAAAATACGAGCAGCCAAAAATTAATCCGCCAAATGAAATCCTTGGGCATTGACAACTTGGACCAGCAAGTTTTTAATCATCATATCAGGTTGGTGCCGCTGGAGCACTCTCCAAGAGCGATAGGTCTCCAACAAGCTCACGTGGATACAATCCACCAGGCCCATATTAAAAAGTATAAAACCATTCCCGGAATACCCAGTCGTTCGTACGGTGAATTAAATGATAACAGACGGGAAGGCAAAGATCCTGCATTCGATGATTTCTGGGAGAATGATTTGTGGAGGACTTCTGATCAACAAATGCAAGTGCTGCAAGCGTTGTCGTATGTGTGTCAATGTGATGTGGTCGATGTCATTCAGGATCTACAAGGACTAGAGGGGCATCCGCTATATTTCCCCATCAAGCATCTACTTCATATCAAAAGACGAGAAAAAATCACCAAGAACATGTTGTACGCCTGGGTAAAACAAAAAAATTCTCCAAAAAGTGTTCCCCTCGCAGTACGTCAGACATTTCAAAACGAAAATACTTTTACCAGCGAAAAAGAAAAAGCTGAAATCGAGCAAAGCAAATGGAAAGAGCTAAGCAGAGTTATCTGTGATTCGCTTCGAGTTCACGATTTTGATGCTTTATACAATGAAACTCAAGGTATGAAAATAATTTTAGAGACGCTACAAGTATCTCCAGGAGATACTATAGTTGCAGATTGTACCGCATCGCTAATGGCTTCCAGAATCCAGCAATGTGTGTGCACTCGAAACACCAACGAAGCCCTAAATCAACTTTGCGAGAACATCGATATACCACAGGTTCAAGCTGTTTGCTGTGACGGGATCGCCGACATCGTGTCCAGCGACAATTACAATGGGGCTGCAAACGATATACGATCCCAGTTTATCCAGATGGGGGGTCTCTCCGTGCTTGTTAGTGCGGTGTTCCTCACAGACGATCCGTCACCTGTTGGGGCTGGGGCGGCATTAAAAGCCATTCACTTTATTGCCAAGAGTAAGCAAGAAGATATATGGCAAGCTCTTTTAGCTCATGATGTTGTATTGATTGCAATTCGAGCTATTCTCGCATTTTCAACGACTGCAGATGTTCCGTTGCAGCATGCTTGTGGTATCTTGGCCATCTTTTCGCAGCTTGAATGCAGTGCGATCGGAAACCAGGTGGTTGAGATGTGTGATGCGATGCTTCAATGTCCTATCAAGAGGATCTTTGCACCAGCGCATGTAAATATGTGTCAGGCTCTAGCACATATGGCGATGAATTCAGAACAAATCGCTCTGAAGTTATCGCATCGAAAATGTCTTGTGTATTTAGAGCAGGTTGTTACACGAGTGCCTGGGGATGTCAAAGTGTATCGAGTGGCATTGGCAGCATTTTCAGGAGTAGCTCATTATAACGCGGACTGTCTAGTGAATAGCATTGAATGCATTATGTCATGTATTGATCGATTTCCTCAAGACAGTGGTGTGCAAACGTATGGAGTTATGGTATTGGCGTCCTTCTTTCGTCGAGGGCATTTAGTTGCTGTTGAACGACATGGGGGACTAGGATCCATTATTGCAAGCTTAACCCTTTCAGATACGGATATTCATTGGCGGGTATACATGGCTTTGAGGGAGATAGTATATGTGAGGTCCAAATGCACTGAACAAACCTTCAAACTACTGAATAAATGCAACGCGATCTCACAAGTGGCACTGAGACTCAAGTCAACAACTGATGAGAGATCCCTAACTTGGGTGTACGGCACATTGCGGTATCTGGTGAGAGCCTGTAGTAATTCTCCTATGGTGCATTTGGATGGTTCCAAAGATGATGATGAAAAGGACGGCATTCAAAGCCTCATCAATGAGAAGATAGCATTTCAGAGGAACCGGGTGAATGCAAGAACTGAAAGTGAGTCGTTGGAAGAGTTTCTCGATAGGATTCAGCATGAAGAGGAAAAGTTGAAGATCTTGGATGATAAAATAGATAATTTGAAAGACACCAGTGAAGAATCAACTGGACTTGCAGTTGCTCAATATGAAATTCTCAAGCAACTAGATCAATTCGAAATGCTCAAGTTTGCCGTTCAATCTTTACCTTACGTAGATCAATCATGTGTTGGGTCTAGGGAAGCTTGTGCTATGGTTTTTACTTGGTTTCAAGTTCATCCGAAATCTATTTATCAGTTTGCGCCAGAAATAATCGAATTCGCCAGTCAAGTTATTCACAATTGTCGAGAAAACAATGCGTCATTGTTGAATGCTTTAAAAATAGTTCATACTCTAGGATCAGAGATCAACAAGCTATTAGCCCCACAGGTCAACAGGTTGGTTTACGACGAAGATAATTTCATGTCCAATCAAATAAATTCCAAGTCGATATCTTCTAAATGGACGGTATCCACCATTCCGAAATTTCGAACCTCTCGGGTGAAGGATAATATTCAAGCTGCAAAAATGTGTAATTCTTCGACTGACTTGAAACAACTCCTAGAAGACACTAAAACCGTCGTATCCCAAGTTGAGGATTTAGAACAGAAAATGTTTTGATACGCAAACTTTCATTTTTTAAATTTGAATAATATTTCATTCTCGTATTCCTCGGGGGCAGCAACTCAACTCGTGACGTATTCAATAATCCCATGTTCTCATTATTTGAATTTTTAAACGCAACAAAAATCGATTATTTTAAAGCACTACTAGTAGTGGATAAAAGCCATCAAATGCTAATTTCTTAATAAACAAGGGTATCTTGTTGAAAGAAAAGAGCCTGATGGCAATCCGTGAGGTAATCAGAAGCAAGAACATTATGTGGAATCACTGAATTCACATTATATTTCTCCAGATG
>Ga0105055_10002635_pt1 | contig 27684 bp, 27 predicted proteins | sample BON03_FD_78090 | JGI IMG/M metagenome (GOLD analysis project Ga0105055, IMG submission 78090) | Freshwater microbial communities from Lake Bonney liftoff mats and glacier meltwater in Antarctica - BON-03 | ecosystem: Environmental > Aquatic > Freshwater > Ice > Glacier meltwater | place: Lake... | reverse complement strand
GCCACCGAACGCGTGGTGGACATCACTCGCTACGTGCTCGCGCACCCCGACACTCCGCTCGTCTTTCAAGTCGTCGCCGAAGGCTCCGCCGCCTCGCTTCCCGGCCAAGCACCTGAACCCGCCACCGTGCACTCCGCCGAACTCCGGATATTCGGGCCGCGCTAACTTCGGTCTCCGCCCACCGGGGGTCAAGATGGAGTCAGGCCTATTTTTTAAATGTCGCTATCTAGACTGGGTGGGGAGCCCCATGGACAAAGCATTTGCGATGCAGGGATTGGTGGTTGTGGTTTGCCGTCTCAAACCACAGACGATCTTGATTTTCCACGCTGCAGATTTTGGAGAAACTAAGACCTCATCAGGCGTCTTTCGGGCGCGCCTCACCAACTTCTTGAGTTCCATTTCCCCTCCCTCAACTCGCGCACCTCGTCCCCCTGCCATCCTTTTTTTTCCGGAATCCCGGCGTATAGTGCTTTGATTTCCTTGCTGTAATCGACCGAGGCCAATGCCCACCCCGAACAATACTTATGGGGAGAGTTCGTCCTGTTTACTCGGACCGCTTTCCTCCACTGTCTCAGGATGTTCGGCGAATTTCCTCATTTCCTTCACGGTGTCCGGAAGCTCCGATGCACCCGAAAACCGTGCCCGACTCAAACATAGAGACGGATTCTTTTGAAAAACTCAGGGTGACTTGAGAAAGGATAATCCTTGAGGTCCTCGACGCCATGGATCCCCGTCCTGACGGGATTGAGGTGGCTGTAGTTCACCAAGCCCGGAATCGGACGCCGCCCTTCAATCAGGATACTTTTGTAGCGGCTTTGAAACACGTGTTCCCGCTCGCCATGATATCGGTTGAAGCGGTTGGCGGACGTCCCCTGCAGCTATTCCGTTCCACTCATCAAATTCGCCGCCGGCGTTTCGATGGCGAGTTGAAGGTGATCACTCATCATCGCGCAGGCGTCTAACAGAGCTTTCTCAAATGCAGGAGCTGCTCTCCTTTCCAAAAATAGATTTTTCCGGTAATCCCTACGACCGATCACGTGATTAAACGCACTCTCGAATTCCAATCTCGGTTTTTTTGCCATCAATGGGAAACCGTTCTGGGGTTCTACGTCGTCGCAATATTGAAATTATAGGTCCGACCCTTTTGAATTTTAAAGGGAGCTTGAGAGTGGGATAGCTGAGAAAGCGGTTGAATTAATGGGAAAGTGCCTTTCCGTTACGCATGAAACTCAATGACGCGCGGGCGTTTCTCATCGCCGCAGGGATTTGCTCCATCAGTATCCTTGCTGCGGATACCAAGGAGGAAACAATGCAACACCTACTCGATTTTGAAAAAGCTGAAGCTGGCCCGAAATGGTTTTCAGTTGACGATGGGGTGATGGGCGGAATTTCGAAAGGCCTAGTCGATATAAATCATGGCTCGCTGCATTTCCGGGGAGATCTTTCGCTGGAGAATAATGGCGGATTCTCATCAATCCGGACGTCCGGCGATTATGATTTCAGTGGCAAGAAAACGATAATACTACGCGTGAAAGGTGATGGCAGGACCTACCAGTTGCGGCTAGCGACAGACGCCCGTTACCGTGGTTCGGCGGTGTCCTATGGCACTGAATTTGCTACGGAAACGGCCAAATGGATCGAAGTGAAAATTCCCATTGAAGCGCTTTCACCAAGCTGGCGCGGGCGAATGCTCGACGGCCCTGCACTCGATCTTTCCAATGTCGAAGAAATCGGAATCCTGATCGGGGACAAAAAGGCAGGAGCTTTCTCGCTGGAGATCGATTGGGTCGCGGTGGAGTGAAGTGATCCTGCTGCGGGTTTGGGGTTTCCCTGCGGATTCATATCGGGTTGCGTGGCGGATCCGTTACCGATGATGAAGGTTCCGCTAGGCGTCTGCCCCGGTGAAATAGCTCCGGGCTCTCCGGTTTTGGAAATCGCGCATCCGACATGCACGGCGCGGGTGGCGTTGCACGGGGCGTATGTGATGTCATGGAAGCCGATGGACGACGAGGAAGTGCTCTACTTGAGTCCGGATGCAGTTTTTAAAAATGGAAAGGCGATACGCGGAGGTAACGGTGGAGGCGGGGGAGGAAGTGGAAGTCACGCTGGAATCGAAGAACGTTTCCGAGGTGCCCATCGGAGTCTCGGGGGCGCTGCATACCTAACTCGGTGTTTCCGACATCGCGCAGGTGAGGGTTGTGAACCTGGGGGGATGCGCCCATCTGGACACGGTTGGTGAGCCGGAGATGCGGAAACAAAAAGGGATGTGGCTTCCTTCGGAGAGGTGGCTCGCATTTACGAGAGCTCCAGTAGCACGCTCTTGGTGGACGACCTTTCATCTACCGGATGCAGACTGCCGAAAATCCTGCTGCATCGAGGCGGTGGTTGCGAATGACAGAGCGGAGCTCGTGATACCCGGCGGTTCGCATCCGGTGATGATGCGCATCAGCGTGGGGGAATGACTCTGATCACTCGGCTATCGCTTCGAGCAACAGCTCGGCGGCTTTCTTCGCTGACGCAGGGTTCTGACCGGTGACGAGGCGTCCGTCGCGGATCGCATTTTCAGAAAAATCCTTGGCAGGAAGCACGGTGGCGCCGGCTTTCTCGAAAGCGGTCTGGAGTAAGAATGGCACCGTATCGGTGAGGCCGACGGCTTCCTCTTCGGAGTTGGTGAAAACAGCGGTTTTCTTACCCGAGAGTAGCAGCGAGCCATCGGAAAGTTTGACGTTCACAAGGGCGGCAGGGCCATGGCAGACCGCGCCGACCGCACCATCGTTTTCGTAGATCTGGGAGGTGATTTTCTGGAGCACCTCCGAATCGGGGAAATCCCAAACAGCACCATGACCGCCGGCAAAAAAGATCGCAGAGTATTTCGCGGGATCAACCTCGCTAAGTGGGGTCGTTTTTTCGACTCCAGGCTTTGCGTTATTTCCATTGCCGAATTTTTTCCAGAACGCCGCGTTGGCTTCATCATCAAGTTCCAGGCTTTTCGGATCGAGGGGAGCGAAACCACCTTTCGGGCTGGCGAGCGTGACGGGATAATCGTTTTCTGTGAAGACCTCGTAAGGATGCGCTGCTTCGGAGAGGAAGAACCCCGTCAGCTTTCCCGTATCGCCAAGTTCAGCGTGGTTTGTAAGGACGAGGAGGATAGGGGCTTTCTCGGTGGCGAATGCGGAAGCGGCGAGGACAAGGGAGGAGAGGATCATTCTCATTTCATTAGTTAACCGCCGAAATACTGTAATGCAAGCGGCGACCAATGATCGCAGGGGTGGTGTTGCTACGTCCTCAACTACCGCTCGGGCAGCAATGGCTATCGGCATCCGCTGATGTGGAAAGATGCCACCCGAGCCATGCGAGTCGTCCGGTCGCGTGCAGCTACGGATGGGTTTGATCCGAATAAAGTTGTGGTTATTGGGTCGTCTGCGGGCGGACATCTGGCCGCAACGTTGCTGACCCGATTCGATCAGGGAAATCCTGACGATCCCGATCCATTTCAGTGGATGAGCTCCCGCCCTGATCTTGGGATTTTATGTTATCCCGTCATCACTATGGGGAATTCAACTCATGTAGGATCGCGCGATAATCTTCTCGGACATGACGCGAGCGCCGATCTTATCCATGAGCTGTCGGCAGAGGAGCACGTCCAGTCCACGACTCCACCTTGTTTCCTTTGGCATACATGGGAGGGCGGGGCCGTGCCTATCGAGAATATAATGCTATTCGCGCAATCGCTGCGCCGGGCGGGAGTGCCATTTGAGTGTCACATTTTTCAAGATGGCGGCCACGGGCTGGTTATGAAGGACGGACACGTCTGGACCGAGCCGTGCATTCAATGGCTCCACAAACGCCTGCGCATGTGATTGGAGCCCGCGAGGGTAGGAGGAGAGCCCTACGAAGATCCGCCGAGCAGATCCGTTTTCAGCGACGACATCACCGGTACACTCCCGAACCACATGCTCAGAAAGGCTCTTTGAAATTCGCGCCCGGGGATTGAACCCTTCATTAATCCATTTTCGAGGATTCGCGTTTCATCACCCACGAATTGAACGGTGTGAACCGTGCCCTTATTGAGCGCACCAAAGAAGGCAACAAATTCGGCTTGATCTTGTCCTAGGGTGGGATAGGTGACTGTGACGCTTGCCTTGAATTGCGCGTTCCACGCATCTGTGACCTGCCCTTGGGACGCCCCTTGCAAGAACGTGAAGTTAAATTGGAGAGGACCAGGCGAAGCTTGGACAGCTTCGGAACTGCGCAACGGCGACGGAGAGTAAAACGAGGCTACGTATGCCTTGATCGGAACGAATACGAACGTCACTGTGCGCACGCCAGCTCCGTTGAGCTGTAATGTTTGCCCGCTCACTGACAGGGTATCCGGGATGTCGATTCCTGCGACTACCTCGGCCGAGATGGGTGAAGTAAGGCAAGTGAAAACGAGGAATGTGGCACCTGTTTTGGAGAGCTTCATTTACCTTTGATATTGGAATTGATCGGGGAGTTGCCGGGAGGAAACACCATTACACCATTGAAACGTAGGGGAAACCCCGAGAAATCGATAATCAATTTTTCAAGGAGGTAGAGCAGAGTCAGTCGTGGACCCAAGCGATGCTGCAGAAGATGGGAGAAGTATCGAAAGGATCGATCCCGCCCCGACGATGTGCTAAAACGTCTTGCCCACGGCTTTTAGAAATGGCTCGATGCGGGTTTTGAATTCCGCAAATGCAGCAAAATCAACTTGCTGCTGACCGTCACTCAGTGCTTCGGCGGGGTTGGGGTGCACTTCGATGAGGAGGCCGTCCGCCCCCATGGCGACGGCTCCGCAGCAGAGTTGGAGCACCAGATCCGCACGGCCGCAGCCCTGGCTGGGATCAACAATGACCGGCAGATGCGACTCCCGCTTGGCGATGGCGACAGCGGCCAAGTCAAGCGTGTTGCGGGTGTAGGTTTCAAACGTGCGGATTCCGCGCTCGCAGAGCATGACATTCGGGTTACCATGAGCGAGCAGGTACTCAGCAGCGAGAAGCCACTCCTCGATGCGTTGCGACATCCCGCGCTTGAGCAATACCGCCCGTCCAGATTTTGCACATTCGATCAGAAGTTGGAAATTCTGTGCATTGCGCGCTCCAATCTGAAGGATATCTGCTGTTTCCGCCACGTGCTCAACGTCGCGTTCGCTGAGAACTTCTGTGATGATTTTCAGACCGGTGCGGGCTTTGGCTTCGGCGAGCAGCGCAAGGCCCTCTTTTCCGAGCCCTTGAAATTCATAGGGAGAAGTCCGGGGCTTGTAAGCACCGCCGCGTAGGATGGTTGCTCCTGCCGCCTTGACCGCATCGGCCGTGCTGAACAACTGCTCCGCGCTTTCCACGGAGCACGGGCCGGCCATAAGTGTGATTGCAGGACCTCCGACTTTTACTCCATCGACATTGATGACCGTGCTCTCCGGGTGAGACTCCCGACTCGTGAGTTTGAAGCGCTTTTGCACGCGGATCACGCGCTCGACCTGGCTGAGCACATTGAGCGACTCTAGCGTCTGATGCGTCCGTTCGTCGCCAATCGCTGCAATCACCGTCTGCTGAGCACCCACAATCGGGGAGGGGACATAACCGAGTTTTTGAACCTCGTCGATCACTTGATCAATCTCTTGGGGGGATGCTCCGACGCGCAAAACAATAATCATAGGATCATAATGAACTACACAGCCACTGACAATCAAGCGCATCGATATCTCTTCCCATTTCCGTTGCCATTGGATACGGGTTTTTTCCTATGGCAAAGGGAAAAGCGATTGATCCTCGGGTGGTAAGCCTGGCAAACGAAGTGGCGCAGGGGCGTTCGGCGGAGTTGATCGCCGAAATCATGGATACCGCGCTCCGCCTCGGAACGGACCGGACGACGCTTGCCGACATGAAGTTATTCAACCGGGCTATGCGCGAAATGCGCTACGCGGCAACCGTGTTTGCGAAATACCAAGGGCGGCGGAAAGTGGCCGTTTTTGGATCTGCCCGCACCCGGTCGGATGTCGAGGAATTTAAAGTCGCCCGGGAGTTTGCCCGCCTGATGGTGCAGGAAGGATATATGATCATCACGGGGGGCGGCGACGGCATCATGGGGGCTGCCCAGCAGGGAGCGGGAGCAGAAAATAGTTTTGGTTTGAATATCCAGCTCCCGTTTGAACAGAGCGCCAATGAAACGATCACCGGGGATCCGAAGTTGATTGACTTCAAATATTTTTTCACCCGGAAGTTGAACTTCATGAAGGAAACCCATGCCTTTGTGCTCTGTCCCGGGGGCTTTGGGACGCAGGACGAAGGGTTTGAGGCGCTAACGCTCATGCAGACCGGAAAATCCCTCATCGTGCCACTCGTTTTGCTGGATCGACCAAACGGGCACTACTGGGAAACCTGGCGCCGATTTGTTTCCAATGATCTCCTGGATGCCGGGCTTGTGTCGCCGTCGGATTTTAATCTTTTCCGGCTCACCTACAGCCCCGAGGATGCAGTGCAGGAGATCCTTAAATTCTACAGTGTGTTCCACTCGTACCGATGGGTGCGCGAACGTATGGTAATCCGCCTCAACAAGAGCCTTACCTCGGATGCGATTAAAGATCTCAATCGACATTTCAAAACACTGCTTATCGCCGGTGAAATCACGCAGACATTACCGCTGGCCGAGGAGCATGAGGACACGCATCTGGAGAAACTCCCGCGCATCGTGCTAATCCCCGACAAACACGACTTTGGAACGATCCGATTACTGATCGACGCCATTAATGATGCGGAGACCGAGGAATTGGTGACAAAATGATCCATTCGAGTCGTTGAACCGCGGGGGAATTCCAAAAGTTTTGCCGCAGAGACGCAGTTTTCGATTGAATCACACGCTCTCTACACGTTAGTTAAGAGCATGGCTCTCCCGGATCCCAGTGCGCTTGCTAAAAAGTTGATCGATAAGATCAACAACTCCCGCTTTTTTACGGTCTCCCTTGGTCTGCACATCCTCCTCATTCTCATTTTTGGTGGCACGGTGATGTATCAGGCGATTCAGGAACCGCCGGATTTTGAAGGCGAAGGCGGAGGATTTGTCGCTCAGGGAGAGGCGGTATCGGCACCACAGCCGACCCAAATGCAGCCCCAGCCTACGAATTTCACCGTCACTGCTCCGACCACACAAAGTAACCCGACCACCGCCATTACGGCGATGACCGCGACTCCGCTCGACTTTACGATGCAGTCCGTAATTGCTCCACCTATCACTGCTCCAACGACCATGGACGCGGCATCGGTGGCCCCTGCGCCCGCACCTTCTATGGGCAGTGGAATGACGGGAGCTGATGCGGCAGCAATCGGCTCATTCACTCAAGGATGGGGAAAAGGGAAGGGATCGGGAACGGGAACCGGTGTGCGGAAGCGCGAATTTGAATTCGTCGCATTCCTTGCCCGCTATGAAGGGGGGAACTGGAACTCGACGGTGCAAGTTCGTAATAACGAGGTCACCAGTGGAAGCCTGCCAAATTTGCTCTACTACATAAGCAAAGTCTCGGCCAATAAGATCAAAACAAACGAGCGTAATGTCAAAGTGATCCGATTGGACAGCGATGAATTGTTCACGGCGAAGCCACCGTTCATCTTCCTCACCGGTTCGCGCGACTTCAAACTCAGCGAGAAAGAAGTAGAAAACCTGCGGAAATACGTTCGCATGGGCGGCGCGATCTGGGGCGATAGCTCCGTGCCCGGCCTGCGTTCTCGGTTTGACATCGCATTTAAGAGGGAGATGAAACGCGTGATTCCGGATGTGGATAAAAACTTTGAGGCGCTTCCACCAAACCACCCGATCTACACGAAGGGGTATTTTCCGGAGGTGAACACCGTGCCACCTGGACTGAACTATTACGCCGAGCCCGTCTACGCGTTGAAGATTTTTGATGAGGTTGCGATTATCTATACGGCCAATGATTACGGAGACATGCTTCAAATCGGGCTCACGCCAGATGGAAAAATAGACCTTGGCCGTAATGCCTCGGGCACCTCCATGTTTACGAATGTCAGCATCTGGCAGAACCGCGACATCTACATGAACAATATTTCCGAAGAGTCCGTGAAGCGGAGCTACGAATTTGCGATCAATGTCGTGGTGCATCTCTTGACCCGTTGGGAAAATAAGGTGCGCTCGGCGCCCAGATTGTAGGAGCGCTTGTCGACCGCCGCGTCGCACATGCAGCATCAAAGCCCTCCTCTTAGGCTTTTGCTTAATTGACTGTGGCGCAGCCGACTTCGCTTAACCCGTCGAGATGCTCCCACAGCATATTGCAAGTCGAAGTTTGATTGATCGCATCAATCGCTCTCGGTTCCTATGAGAATGCATCGCTTCTATGTTTGAGCCGGGCACGGTTATTGGGTGCATTGGAGTTTCCGGACATCGTGAAGGGAATGAGGAAATACGCCCAATATCTTGAGACAGTGGAGGAAAGTGATCCAAGTAAACACGATGAACTTTCCCCATAGGTATTGTTCGGGCTGGGCATTGGCCTCGCTCGATTACCACCAGGAAATCAAAGCGTTCGAGGCAGGGATTTCAGAAAAAAAGGATGGCATGGGGACGAGGTGTACGAGTTGAGGGAAGAGAAATGGGAAATCGAACTCAGGAAATTGTTGAGGCGTGCCCGAAAGACGCAGGATGAGGTCTTGGCTGCTCCAAAATCTGCAGCGTAAAAAATCAAGATCGCCGGTGAATTGAGACGGAAAACCACAGCCACCAATCCCCCGGATAGCAATCGCTCTGGCCATGGGGCACCGCAGCCGGATACCCAATCTGGTAGCGACATTTAAAATATAGGCCCGACCCCGTCTGGACTACCCGGTCATTCACATTGCCGCATCGAGTGAAACGTGATTCCGGCGCGCGCGGCTGGTTTTGTATCGTTAAGTGGCGTCAGAGATAACCAAGTCTGAACCCGATTATCCGGGAAAAGGAAATGGAGTTCAAGAGACTCACACGAAGGCTCGAAGAGTTGTGGTAAATGCCTATTTCATCCAAACGGTGTCCGACACACTTTCTGGCTTCATGTGAGATTTTATCTCGGGTTTTAGGATTATTGATGGGTCGCTGCGATCTGCTCCCAGAGCGTGCGTTCTTCGGCCCCGACGGTTGAAGGCACGGTGACTTCCACCACGGCGATGAGATTTCCTCGTTCGCCGGATTTTGTAGGCAGGCCTTTGCCGGACAGGCGAAACTTTCGTCCGTTCTGTGTTCCGGGTGGGAGGTGGAGCTTGGCACGTCCCTCAAGGGTCTGGACTTCGATGTCGCCGCCCAAGACACATTTCCAGGCTGGCACGTCGATCTCGACCCGCAGGTCAGAGCCGTCGATTTCAAAGTCCGCGTGCTTTTGGAATTTCACCCTCAGGAATAGATCGCCTTGTCCGCCGCCGCCAGCGCCAGCGCCGCCTTGGCCGGCTAATCGAATCCGCTGTCCTTCGCGGACCCCTTTTGGAATCTTGACCGTGTACGTCTGGACTTGCGGGTTATCGCCACGGCGGAACGAGATTTGTCGCGTCGAGCCATGAAACGCCTCTTCCAGCGTCACCATGATATCGGCCTCCACGTCACTGCCGCGCTGCGGGACATTGGCATACCCTGGGCCCCCACGCATCCCACCGCCGGATCGCCGGGCACCAAACATCTGCTCGAAGAAATCCGAGAACCCGGTGCCGCCAAATTCAAATTCGACGCCATCACCGAATCCCCCATACGCGCCGCCGCCACCGCCGCCGGGCGGAGGCTGGGATCCCCCACGCTCCCAGTTGGCGCCGTATTCATCGTATTTCTGACGCTTCTCGGTGTCGCCCAGAACTTCGTATGCCTCGTTGATTTCCTTGAACTTCTCCTCTGCCGTTTTTTTATCCTCGGCGGTGTCCGGATGGAATTTCCGGGCAAGTTTTCGGAAGGCGGTGCGGATCTCGTCGTGGGTAGCCGTCTTGGCTACTCCCAGGGTCTCGTAATAATCGCGGAACTGGACTGGCATAAAATTCGTTTGAAGATGAACGTGTGTTTCGGGCAGTTTAAAGGAATAATCTTAAACGAAGCAGAAAAAACTTCCCCTCAGTGTGCTCTTTTTTTCGGGGCAGGGATCGCTTTTCCAGAATACGCCATTTCCATGTTGGACATCAAACTCATCCGGGAAAATCCGGACCACATCAAAGCCCGCCTCGCCACCCGTGCGGACTACAGCAGTGCCATCGACGAAGTTCTTGCCATCGATGGCGATCGCCGTCAGACCGAAACCCAGCTCCAAAACCTGCTGGGTGACCGGAAGCGCTTAAGCAAGGAGATCGGGATGCTGCGGTCGCGTGGGGAAGATTCCAGCGCGATAGAAAATCAGGTGAAAGCATTTGGCGCGCAAATGGAATCACTCGGACAGACGGCCACAGCCCTTGATGAGCGTCAGCGCGACCTCCTCCTCCAACTTCCCAATTTGCCTCGGCCCGAGGTGCCTGTGGGAGCTGATGACTCCGGAAATCCTGTGATCCGCACATGGGGCGAGGTGCCGACAAATTGCACCGGCGAAGACCATCTTGCGATTGCCGACCGGTTGGGGCTCATGGATTTGGAGCGCGCGAGAAAGATCAGCGGCAGCGGATTCACGTGTTTCACGGGAGCGGGCGCGCGCCTCGAACGTGCGCTGCTGAATTTTCTCCTCGATCTGCACACGGGCGAGGGGAGCTACACGGAAGTCAGTCCCCCATTTTTGGTGCGTCGCGAATGCATGGTGGGAACGGGGCAATTGCCGAAATTCGAGGACGATATGTATGGCGTTGACGGGGGGGAGTTATTTCTTGCACCGACTGCCGAGGTCCCGGTGACGAATCTGCGCCGCGAGGAAATCGTGCCGCTGGCCGACCTGCCGCTCCGCTTTGCTGCCTACACGCCTTGTTTTCGCCGAGAGGCCGGTTCTGCTGGTCGTGAGACCCGCGGCATCATCCGGATGCATCAGTTTGATAAAGTCGAGTTGGTGAAAATCTGCCATCCGGACAACAGCACCGCCGAGCTGGAATCGCTGACCGCTGATGCGGAAAAAGTGCTCCAGCGACTGGGCTTGCACTACCGCGTGATCGACCTCTGCACTGGGGACCTGGGATTTGGCTCCGCGCGCACCTATGACATCGAAGTCTGGGCGCCGGGGCAGCAGGCGTATCTCGAGGTATCGAGTTGCTCGACATTTGAAGATTATCAGGCGCGCCGCATGAATTTGCGGTTCAAAGATGCCGATGGAAAAAACCGCTTTTGTCATACGCTGAACGGTTCGGGCACCGCGCTCGCCAGGCTGTATGTCGCGCTTTTGGAGACTTACGCGCAGCCCGATGGCTCGGTGAAACTTCCAGAGCCGCTGCATCGATATTTCGGTTCGTCGTCTATCGCACTTACTGCCTGAGCCATCGCATGAAAGCGGGTGCTGCCGTGGAACTATTGCATCAACAGGTTGCAAGAGGGATGGCTGGCCTCCCGGTTACCAGAAAGCTGCTCGTCGGCGTGTCCGGGGGTCGGGACTCCGTGGTCCTGCTGCACGCCCTGCTGTGGGCTGGGTTTTCCAAACTTGTGGTCGTACATATTAATCACTGTCTCCGGGGCCGCGCCTCCGGCGGAGACGCAGCATTTGTGCGACGTCTCGCGGCACGATTGAAGGTGCCGGTGGTAGTAGGAAGGACTGATACCCGAGGCTATGCTGCGGCGAGGGGTGTGTCGCTGGAACTCGCTGCGCGGGAATTGCGAATGGCAGTGTATGCGCGCGCCGCTAAGCTTCACCGCACGTCGCATGTCGTGCTTGGTCACCATGCGGACGATCAGGCAGAAACGTGTTTGTTTAACTATCTCCGGGGATCGGGCACGGGTGGGCTGACTGGCATGAAATCCGTTTCTCAGTTTGACGCGGGTGCAGCGAGCCTGACCATCCACCGTCCGATGCTCGCCGTCCGGCGGGATTCGATCGATCAATATGTCGCGGGTGAGGGTATTGCTTACCGGGACGACGAGACCAACGCACAGTCCGCGTTCACGCGAAACCGATTCCGACACCAAGTGATACCACTGCTTCAAGAAATAATGGGTGATGCGTGTGTCGATGCCATTCTCCGCAACGCGGAGATCCTGCGTGCCGAGCACGAATATCTTAACAGCCTCATCGATTCTCAACCGCTGGATCGTAATCTAGCGGTGCAGACGTTGCGTGCGATGCCACTGGCGTTGCAGCGCCGCACGGTGACTGCCTGGCTAACACAATTCGGCCCACCGGAGTGTGGGTTCGCCGAAGTCGAGCTAGTTCTGCGGCTCGTTCCCAAGGATGCGGGGGTGGCAAAAATCAACCTGCCCTGCGATTACCACTGCCGCCGCAGAGCCGGGGAGATTTTCCTCGAGCCGCCGGTTTGACCGTAGGGTGAGCCAATTCGCAGCGGGAGATCGGGAAAATTCCCGGTTGACTCGCTGTGGCTGACATCGGTAGTTTCTTCACCCCGCTAGTCGTGCCTGATCGCCCGCTGTGCGGTCCTAGTTATGCAGAGTCCTGCCGACGAACTTTCCTACATTCTCATTACGCCGCACTCGATCCGGAAATCCCGGACCGGGGGAATTCTCTCGCGTTTGATCTCGCGTTCCGGCCTCGACCTGGTGGCTGCTCGGATGTTTGCTCCGTCGCCCGAACTGGTGGAAAAGTATGCAGCCTCAATCGTGAGCGACTCGGACGAACGTCACCGGCATACGCAGCAGTTGGTTTGCGATTATATCCGCAGAAATTTTGGTCCGCGTGCGGACGACGTGCATCCCCGCGTGATGATGCTGGTCCTGCAGGGCGAGGATGCTGTCGCCAAGGTGCGCAAAGTTACCGGGCATCTGGTCCATGATCTTACCGCAGGCGAGACCATCCGCGATACCTACGGCGATTACATCACCGATGAGGACCGGGTTGTGTATTTTGAACCCGCCGCGCTGGCGCCGCAGAGCACGGAAGCTGCCCGGGCGGATCTCCAGCTGTGGGCGGACTATTCCGATTCGGACGGCGGCATTATTGATCATGTGGTTAGCACGCCGGAGTCCGGCGTGATCGAAACCACGCTTGTTCTTTTGAAGCCTGATAACTTCCGATTTCCGAATGTACGACCTGGCGCATTGATCGAGACATTTTCTCGCACGGGACTGGCGATTGTCGGGGCAAAGGTCATTCACATGAGCGTCACCGAAGCTGAAGAGTTTTACCGTCCCGTCCTCGACGCGCTTTTGGAGCACCTATCGGCTTCCACGGGTCGGCGGGTTCGGCTGGCAGTCGAAGAGGAATTGGGCTGCCCGTTGAGCGACGGAATCGAATCCGAACTCGCGGCGATGATCACACCGGTTGCAGCGCGTGCGCACTGGGAGTCAATCATCCAATTCATGGCCGGACGCCGTCCGGGTCAATGCCCCGCAGAGCTCCGAGATGCCCCAGGTACTGAAAAATGCCTTGCCCTGCTGTATCACGGCGTGGACGCGGTAGCAAAAATCCGCTCCGTCCTTGGCCCAACTGACCCAGCCAAAGCACCCACGGGCACGATCCGCAAGGAATTTGGCCAGAGTATCATGGTCAATGCAGCTCACGCATCAGACTCCGCAGCGAACGCGAAGAGAGAGATTTCTCTGTTGAATATCGCTGCAAATAATTTTAAACCGCTGATTGAATCTCGTAGCTTAACCAGCTAATCTCCACCACTCACCTACAAAAACTGAATCCATGGAACTCTCTACACGCGTTGCCCATCTCACCCCCTCTCTGACCCTTGCCATCGACAGCAAAGCCAAAGCCATGAAGGCTGAAGGCATTGATGTCTGCGGATTTGGAGCCGGCGAGCCCGACTTTGACACACCGGACCATATCAAGGCTGCTGCCCAAGCTGCGTTGGAAACCGGCTTCACCAAATACACACCGAGTTCCGGCATTCCAGAACTCCGTCAGGCGATCTCGACCAAGTTTTCCGAAGACAATAGTCTCGAATACAAGCCCAGCCAGATCATCGTCAGCAATGGAGCTAAACAGTCCTGCCTGAACGCCATCCTCGCCGTCTGCCAGCCTGGTGATGAAGTCATCATTCCTGCTCCGTATTGGTTGAGCTATCCGGAAATGGTCCGCCTCGCTGGTGCAGATCCGGTGATCGTTCCCACCACGATGGAAAATGATTGGAAAATCACTGCCGAGCAGTTCGAGAACGCGATGACGCCGAAAACGAAGATGATAATCATCAACACTCCGGGTAACCCGACCGGATCGATCTACACCCGTGATGAACTCCGTTCTATTGCCGAAGTTGCTGCCGAAGAAGACATCGTCATTCTCTCCGACGAGATCTACGAGAAGATTGTCTATGATGGAGCGGAACATGTGAGTATCGCCTCCCTCACTCCAGAAGCCTACGACCTCACGGTCACGGTGAACGGATTCAGCAAAGCGTATTCAATGACTGGATGGCGTCTCGGTTATCTCGGTGCGCCGGAGCCGCTTGCCAAAGCAATCGATTCGATGCAGAGCCACTCCACGTCCAACCCATGTTCGTTTTCACAAAAAGGCGGTCTTGCCGCACTTAATGGCGATCAGCAATTTGTCACCGACATGGTCGAGGAATTCAATATTCGCCGCGAGTATATGTATAACCGTCTGACCAGTATCGCCGGGGTCTCGGCGGTCAAACCACGCGGGGCATTTTACGTGTTGGCAAATATCGGCCAGCTCGGACTCACCTCCACGAATTTTTCGGACCGCCTGCTCAGCAAGGCGAACGTAGCAGTCGTTCCCGGTATCGCATTTGGCGATGACGCCACGGTCCGACTCAGCTACGCCACAAGCATGGACGTGATCAAAACCGGCTTGGATCGCCTTGAGGAATTCTGCAGAACGGTTTAATTCCCTAAGCGCATCGGCGCAAACCTTACACTCCAACGCCCCGCGGGATTCAACACCTGCGGGGCGTTGCTTTTTTGGGGTTGGCGGATTTCCACGATAAATGGTGCTTGCCACGAGTAGTGAGATCGGTCACCTTCCGCGTCGGGAAAGGCAGACGCTCGTTTGCCCCGCTTACGGTCGCGAATGTTTCGCGAAGTTTGCCCCCTGGATTGGTCTTCCGATGAGAGATGGCTCAGGGCACATAATATCATTGATTCCCGCAATCGGGAAACCATCGTCCGTGATTGGCATTAGCCGCCGGACACCAGACCACCATGACATCAGATACAACATTTGCCGAACTTGAGTTGGCAGAACCTATTCAGCGCGCCCTCATCGAAAAAAACTACACGACACCCTCGCCCATCCAGGCCAAGGCGATTCCGCATTTGTTGCAGGGACGCGATTTGATTGGATGTGCTCAGACGGGCACTGGTAAGACTGCTGCCTTTGCGCTTCCGATCCTGCATTTGCTCAACAGCAAACCAAAACCAACCACCCCCAAACGCCCACGGGTGCTTATCTTGACGCCGACGCGTGAGTTGGCGTCTCAAATCGCTCAGAACTTCGAAGCGTATGGAAAATACCTAAAACTAAGCCATCTCGTGCTTTTCGGAGGAGTGGGCCAGAACCCGCAAGTCCAGAAATTGGTGCGTGGTGTGGACATCCTCGTGGCCACGCCGGGACGGTTGTTGGATCTGCACTCCCAACGTCACATCCACTTCGATCAGGTCGAGATTTTTGTTCTCGATGAGGCCGATCGGATGCTCGACATGGGATTTGTCCATGACGTGAAAAAAGTGATGGCGTTGCTGCCAGCCAAGCGGCAGTCGTTATTGTTCTCCGCAACGATGCCCCCTGCGATCCAGCAGCTGGCTGATCGTTTGTTGCACGACCCTGTTCAGGTCGAGGTGAATCCCGTGGCGTCCACGGCCGAACGCATCCAACAGCACCTGTGTTATGTGGAGCGGAATGATAAGCGAATGCTGCTTGTGCATTTTCTAGAAAAATATCCGGATGGCCTCGTGCTCGTGTTCGTGAAAATGAAACACGGCGCCAATCGGCTTGTTGAGCAGTTGGAAAAAACCGGTGTTCGCGCCGAAGCGATCCACGGCAATAAATCCCAGACTGCCCGCGAACGCGCGCTGGAGAATTTCCGCAGCGGCCGGACCCGCATCCTCATTGCAACGGATATTGCTGCCCGCGGAATCGATGTTAAAGGAATTTCCCTCGTGGTGAATTATGATATTCCTAACGAGCCCGAATCGTATGTGCATCGTATCGGCCGCACCGCCCGTGCCGGCGCGGAAGGTCTCGCATTCGCATTTTGCGACCACACCGAGCGCGACTTTATCCGCGGTATCGAGCGGTTGATCCAGCAGACCATTCCCGTTCTCACCGATCACCCCTACGCGAAGGCCGGAAACTCTGAAGCCCCGAAACCAAAACCGGTGATGCGCCAGGACGGCCGACTCGACTGGGTCCCGAGGAAACGCACCCCCGGCGGACGCCCCGGAAGCAATCAGGGCCGCGGCCGTCGGTAACAATCCGGAGGGTCATCAATTGAATGGTAAGGCGGAACGACTTGTAGGAGCCGTCCAAACAACTCGACGAAATCGGGAGGACATTTGTCAGGCTCCATGGATTTGAAACATGCTTTCGTCTTGTTTGATCCCGCGAGGCAGGGAAAGGTATGGGAGTGACCATTACTTCCTACGCACCCGGGCGCGCCGAACTCCTCGGTAATCATACCGATTACAACGAAGGAGTGGCGCTTTCTGTGACTGTGGAGCGGGGAACTACCGTGGTTGGTAGCGTCCGGGACGACAATAGGATCCATATTGTGACGGAGACACTGGGTCGTCAGGTGACGGTGGACCTCAGAGACCTCTCTCCGAATCCGGATGAGGCATGGTCAAACTACCCGGTTGGTGTGGTCGCCGAGTATCTCAAGCGGGGATTTCCGTTGCGGGGATTTGAGCTCGATATCACGAGCAACCTGCCGCTTGGGGCAGGACTGAGCAGTAGCGCTTCATTGTCGGTCGCCACAGCGCTATTTTTGCAGGCGGCGTTTAATTTGGAAGTGCCGAGGATCGAGACTGCCCGGATTGCACGGGATGCCGAAAATAACTTTGCAGGTATCCAGTGCGGGCTTCTCGACCCGATCAGTAGTTTATTCAGTCGCGAAGATTGCGTGACCTTCATTGATTGCCGCACGTTTGCAGTGCGGCACATTCCGGTGCCAGCAGATGTGACTTTTGTCGTCGCGGATTCCGGGGTAAAGCATCCGCATGCTGAGGTTGCCTTCGCCGATGCGCGCGAAGCGTGCATGAACGCGGCGGCGGTAATTCGGAAACCAGCGCTGAGGGATGTCACGTTGGATGAGTTGGACGCGCATCGCCTGGATTTGCCGGACGAGCTTTATCACCGTGCCAGGCACGTGGTCTGCGAAAATGCGCGCGTGATGCAGGGGGTGGCTGCGCTTGAAGAAGGGGACGTGAGAGGATTCGGAAAACTCATGCTCGTCTCCCATGCGAGTTCGCAGAGGGATTTCGGAAATTCATGCCCTGAGTTGGACGAGTTGGTGGATCGGGCCCGCTGCGTGCCTGGATGTTATGGCGCACGCCTCAGTGGACGCGGGTTTGGCGGCACGACGATCAACTGCGTCTCACGAGGAAGCGTGGATGTGCTCCAGGAAGTGCTGGATGTGCGTTGCTTTACGACCCGAGCTGCACAGAGCACGCTCGTCATCCGTGGGTGAGGGGAGTTAGAGCTGAAGAAAGTTGCCCAGCAGCCGTTTCCCTTCCGCTGTCAGGATCGACTCGGGGTGGAACTGGACGCCGTAAACCGGCAACTCCCGGTGGGCGAGGCCCATGATTTCACCCTCTGCGGTCTGAGCGGTGATCTTGAGGCAGTCTGGAAACGTCTCCCGCTTTACCAGCAGCGAATGATAGCGGGTGGCTTCAAAAGGCGACGGGAGTCCCGCGAAAACATTCTCTCCCTCATGAAGAATAGGTGACGTTTTGCCATGCATTAGTCGACCTGCGCGGACGACATCACCACCAAATACATCGCCCATGCACTGGTGCCCAAGGCATACGCCGAGGATGGGCACTTTTCCTGCATAAGTGCGAATCACGTCACAACTGATACCGGCTTCGCGGGGGGTGCGGGGACCCGGTGAAATGCAGATCCGATCCGGCTTCATCTCTGCCACCTGATCCACCGTGATTTCGTCGTTCCGCCGCACGACCGGGTCTGCGCCAAGTTCGCCGAAATATTGAACCAGGTTATACGTGAACGAGTCGTAGTTATCGATGACGAGGAGCATGGCCGATTTGGAAGCAGGTGATAGTTGTTACGCAGTTTGCAGGAATGTATAGGAAACTAACCTTGAAAATCCACTTTTGCCCGATCAATCGCGCGCATCGCGGCCATCGCCTTATTCTGGCTTTCTTGGTACTCGCCCTCGGGCGTCGAATCTGCAACGACCCCCCCGCCGGACTGGACGTATGCCACACCGTCTTTGAGCACAATGGTCCGGAGTGCGATGCACGAGTCGAGGTTGCCATCGAATCCAAAATATCCCACCGCGCCGGCATAGACGCAGCGCTTGCTCTTTTCCAGCGAGTTGATGATCTGCATGGCCCGAACTTTGGGTGAGCCGGAAACTGTGCCAGCAGGAAAGGTCGCACGCATCACATCAAAAGCGGATCGGCCTTCAGCCAACTCTCCGGTCACGTGGGACACGATGTGCATGACGTGGCTGTAGCGCTCAACTGACATGAAATCAGAAACGACCACCGAAGAAAATTCCGCGATCCTGCCCACATCATTGCGAGCGAGGTCCACAAGCATGAGGTGTTCGGCGCGCTCCTTGGGATCTGCAAGTAAGTCCGCTTCCATGCTATTGTCTTCGTCGGGCGTCTCGCCGCGTTTGCGTGTGCCTGCAATCGGACGGATCTCAACTTTCCGACCGGTGACGCGCACATGCACTTCCGGAGAACTTCCGACCAATGAAAACCCTTCCTCAAGTCGCAGGCAGAACAGATACGGTGAGGGATTGACGACGCGCAGAGACCGGTAAAGGTCCATCGCGCTGCCGTCGAATTCCATCTCAAATCGTTGCGATGGCACAAACTGGAAAATATCGCCGGCCAGGATAAATTCCTTCCCGGATTCGACCATTGCAAAATATTCCTCACGGGTCGTATTGCAGCGGACCTCTGATGGCTCGCCGGTGACCTCTGGGAACATCGGTCTTAGGCTCATCGTTGCGGAAAGTTTTCCGAGTGTCTCGTAAATCCGCTGCACGGCATCCGCATAGGCTGCTTTTGTCTCGCCGTTCTCGGGGAACGCATTGGACATGACTTTAATCTGGCGACGGCGGTGGTCAAACGCGATCACCGTGTCGGCAAGGTGAAAGACCATGTCAGGCACGCCTAGTTCGTCTTTCGGTGGTGCGGGTATCACGGGCTCAAACCAGCGAACGGCATCATAAGCCAAATACCCCACTGCTCCGCCCCGAAAGATCGGCAGGCCCTGTTGCGGAGCGATGCGATAACCGTTCATAAGTTTTTCCAGTTCCGCAAATGGATCAGTCACACTGGTGAATTGTTGCACGCCATCCGGGCTTTCCAGCCAGACTTCGTGGCCGCGTGCCGTCAGCTTCCATCGGGCTCCCACGCCCAGAAACGAATACCTGCCGACATGATCGCCCTGTTCGGCGGATTCAAATAAAAACCCTGGCAACGTCTCACCCAGTTTAGCAAATGCCGTAACCGGCGTGTCCAAGTCCGCGACGACATCGCACCAGACCGTCACCACATTGTAGTCGGTCGCTAGATGTTGAAACTCGTCAAACGAGGGATGTAGGGGTGGTCGCATGGATGTGGGTGCTAAAAAATGCCCGGCATCCTGGTGCCGCACGGAGTTGTTCCCCGTGATGGCTCCGGGCTTGCGCAGGTGAAGCGTTCAGCCACTCGCTAGAACTGCACCTTGGGTGCCTCGCGCTCCGCGGCATTTTCGATCTGAAACAATTCCGCTAACTCAAAATTGAACATGCCAGCAACGATGTTAGTCGGAAAAACTTCGCGCTTCGTATTGTATGCCATCACCGAGTCGTTATAAGCCTGCCTTGCAAACGAGACTTTATTTTCCGTGGAGGTGAGTTCCTCGGTAAGCTGCATCATGTTCTGGTTTGCCTTTAGGTCCGGGTATGCTTCAGCCACTACCATGAGGCGACCCAGCGCGCCGGCTAGCCCGGCTTCGGCTGATCCAAGTGCCTTCATCGCGGATGGATCACCTGGATTGGCGGCAGCTTGCTGGCCCGCTCCCATAGCTGCGGTGCGGGCAGCTGTCACTGCTTCCAGCGTGCCGCTCTCGTGCTTGAGATATGCCTTCGCAGTCTCTACCAGGTTTGGGATCAAGTCGTAGCGGCGCTTCAATTGCACGTCGATCTGAGCGAATGCATTTTTAAAGCGGTTGCGGAGAGTGACGAGCCCGTTGTACTGGCCAACGAAAAACAGCCCGAACAAAGCCACAAGCACCACGAATCCAATCAGAATAGCAACTGCTGTCATGCATCACACACTGCCCGGTCTACACTCCGGGCGCAATTCGTAAATGCAGCAGCTACAAATTCGCCAATTACCGAGGCAGATCGGATTGCTCAAAAAGCCATCGCCGTATTTTTACCTCGTCTTATCTTGCGGGCCGTGGTTCACCACTCAGGTTAATGACGCAAAAGACAGCCATTCTATTTGATCTCGACGATACCCTCATTATCGATGAAGTGGTTTCGCGTGAAGTTTTTGCCAAAGTATCAGATCTCGCGGCGACGAGATTCGGAGTAGGTAGCGAAGCCTTTGGCCGCTGCGCCCGTGACCACGCACGCCGCCTTTGGGGGGAGGGTCCCGCACATGCATACTGTCGGCGGATCGGAATCAGCGCGTTTGAATGCCTGTGGGGGAATTTTACTGGCGATTCAGCAGATCTCACGCAGTTGCGGAATTGGTCGCTGGCCTACCGAAAGGCGGTGTTCGACGCCGCACTCCGGGAACTTGAGATCGAGCCTGACGAGTGCTCGGCCGCTGAATTTGCCCGTTTCTTTTACGATCAACGCCGGAAACTTGCGCGACTCATGCCGGACGCCCGCGAAACGCTCACCCGCCTCGCAAATAAATATAAACTCGGCCTGCTCACCAATGGCGCACCGGATCTCCAACGGGAAAAATTACTGGCTTCCGGACTCGGGTTGTATTTCTCCGCCGTCGCCGTTTCGGGCGAACATGATATTGGAAAACCCCGTCCGGAAATTTTTTTCCGACTTCTGGAGGAACTCGGGGTATCTCCTCAGGGGGCTGTCATGGTTGGCAACAGCTTGGAGCGTGACATTGCAGGAGCTCGCAATGCAGGAATTACGAGTGTGTGGATTCGCGTGGCGGGCTCGGAGGAAAAATACGAGGTATTGCCGGACTTTACAATTAACGGTCTGTCGGAACTGCCTGTACTCCTAGAAAAAATGGAAATTTTTGAGAAATCGATTTGACATTCCTGTTCTTGCAGGGATGTTAGCGGCGAAATGAAAATAATCCTAGCAGCACTCACAGTCGGCCTCTTCGCAATCTCCTCATCTTTCGCTCAGTGCGGCGGCGGTGGCGGCGGATGTGGCGACAAAAAAAGTGGCGAGAAAAAAGAAGGTAAGAAAGAAACTGCCACTCAGAGCGTTAAGCTCTAGTAGCGGCTTTCAGCCGAAACTTTTAAACGCGGGGTCTAACGACTCCGCGTTTTTTTGTTTTGCGACAACGCCTGGTGAGGCAAGCTTAACAGCAATGGATGATCCCAAGGCACCCGAGCGCAGGTGGTATAAGCGAAGCCGCCCGCTGCGCATCGCGAAAAAGGCACTCGATATTTTCCTTGCGATCGATGCGGAACAGCGAGCCGCCTCCTTTGGGTATTACGCGTTGTTTTCGCTGGTGCCGATGATTGCGCTTCTGCTTTCACTAGGCTCGCTATTTTTCAGCGAGCAGGTGGTGCATCAGGCCATCGAGGAGTTTGTATCGATGGGCAGTGCGCAGCAGGAGATCTTGTGGGTTATGGTGCAGGACCTTCAGAGCGCGCGTGGTAGCGTGAGCGCAATTTCGATTTTGATTCTCTCTTGGACCTCTCTCCGGTTTTTTCAGGCGTTGGTGCGAGCCGTGAACCGGGCGTGGCACACCATCGAAATCCCTTGGTGGCAACTCCCGCTGAAAAACCTCGCTATGGTCGCAGTGATCGGCGGCGGCTTGCTCATGGGCATTCTGTTTCCTGTGTTGGTGCAGGTCGTGATTAAGGTCCTTACCACGCTGGAGGCCGTATTGGTGCATTACGTCCCGATTGGTCAGCGGTCAGACTGGTTTCTCTTGCTGGATGCCTCCCGCTACGCAATCGGCGGCGTTGTTCTTTTCTACACGTTTGCCATGCTCTACATGTTGGCACCGCGCTGCACTGTCAGGTTCCGCCAGGTCTGGCTGTCCGCTTTGTGTGTCACGGTGATTCTGCAGGCCGTGCAGATTGCATTTGTCAACTATTTACCGATCATCGTGAACTACAATGTCGTGTATGGATCGGTCGGAGGGCTTATGCTCCTCCTGCTGTGGATCTATACGAGTGGCATGGTCATTATCGGCGGCGCCTGTTTCTGTGCCGCCATCAGCCGGGTTGACGAGCCGGCAAGCCCGGCTACTCCATCCAGTTCAGAAAATTGAAATTCATCGAAATCATCACTGTGATTACGAGCGATACAAACAATACTCCTAAAACAATAGCGACGGCGCCACCCAGTAAAAGCCTACGAATAAGCAAATCCTCTGCGGCATCCTGCTCCGGAGTTTGAGGGATTCGGACACTGGGTTCTTCGGGACTGGACTTGGGCATCATGAGGGAAAAAATAAGGCTCGCGATACGCGCTGTCAATCGGACTTGCGGCCCCGGAGCTTGAATATAATCGGCAGGCCCGGGTATTCACGGAAAGCCCGGATGCATTTGGACAGGTATTGTTTGTAACTATCGGGAAGTTTGCGTGGGTCGTTCACGAAGAGCAGTAGTTCGATACGGCCAAAGGAACGATACTCCGGAGCGTTGAGTTGGGTTGCGTAAAGGATCTTGAACCGCCGATTTCCACGCATGGGTGGTGGCTGTCGCACGACGGAATCCGCAATGAGCCGGTTGAGTTCACCGGTTCCAATTTTGCGCGTTGCGTGCTGACGCATTTTTTCAATCGTCGTAAATAAACGTGGAATGTTCTCCCGGTCTTTTGCAGATACGATGACCACGGGCGCGTAGTCTAAGAAAAACAAATCACCTTGGATTTGGTCCAGTCGCGCCTTCAAGGCATCCCGCTCGGATTCGCCATCCTTCGGTTTCACCAAATCCCATTTGTTGATCACAATGATCGCTGCTCGCCGGGCGTCTTGGATCATTCCCGCGATGCGTTTATCTTGAGAAGAGACCCCTTGCGATCCATCAATCACCAGCACGCAGAGATCCGCGCGGGCAATTGCATTCTCGGAGCGCATCACGCTGAACACCTCAACGGACGTATCATGCTTCGAGCGGTGACGGATCCCGGCCGTATCGACGAGCATGAATTTGTGCCCGCCGTGCTCATACGGAATATCCACGGCATCCCGCGTGGTGCCTGGGATATCACTCACGATCGTACGCTTGTCGTTGAGGATCGCGTTGATCAACGACGATTTGCCAACATTGGGTTTTCCAATGACAGCGATGTTCGCCACGCTGCCGCGCTCGCTGTCACCCTCGTCAGCGCCGAGGTCCACAAGCCCCTCAATGCGTTCGATAAGAAGCCCGGTTCCCCGCCCATGCACTGCACTCACCGGCACCGGACTCTCAAATCCCAGGCGCGCGAAATCCACCACCATCGATTGATGTTTTTCATCATCGATTTTGTTGACCACAAGAATCACCGGTTTTCCCGCACCGCGGATCTTTTTTGCCAGGTCTTCGTCCAGTGGAGTGGATCCATCAGGGCCATCGACCACGAACAACAAGAGGTCGGAGGATTCGATGGCAACCTCCGCCGCAAAGTGTGTCTCTTCGGCAAAATCCGGATCGGGATCAAATCCGATCCCACCGGTGTCAATGATGTCAAACGGCGCGCTGCCAAGGCGGCAAATCGCATTGATCCGGTCGCGAGTGACCCCCGGTTGGTCGTGAACGATGGAAATTTTCTTTCCTGCCAGACGATTAAATAAAGCAGACTTGCCGACATTGGGCCGGCCGACGATGGCTATGGTTTTCAAGATTTTGTGACTCCTTCATTCTCGGAGTGTGTGAATTGCCTCACCCCTTGAAAAATGTATTCAATCCCGCTGATAAGCGTGAGTGCTCCGGCCAGCCAGATCACCGGCTCGAAATACGGAATCTGCAGCAACACCCACGATACGGCGATCATTTGCAGCGCGGTGGCGGATTTTCCCGTCCACGTGGGGCGAACCACGAGGTTATTCCCATGGAGTTGCACCACGGCGCATCCGGTGAGAATAACGACATCCCGCGCGATGACAAGCACAGGAAACCATAACGGCAGGGCGAAATGCCATGGGCTTATCGTTAGCGTGATAATGGCGGTGAGCAGTAATCCCTTGTCTGCGATGGGATCCAGAATGGCCCCAAGTTTGCTGGTTTCTCCCAGCTTTCGCGCCACCCAGCCATCAAAGGCATCGGTGACTGCGGCGAAAATGAAAATCCCAACAGCACAATAACGGATCCATTCCTCTGGCTCGCCACGTGCCACCCCTGCTCCGTAATACGCAGCAAATAGCACGAAAACCGGGATTAGTAGAATCCGGGCAATCGTTATCTGATTAGCAATTGTCATTGGTGATACTCGAAGTATGGGGGAAATTTGACCCGGAGTCGAGCGAGTGACGCTCTGGATGCCTGTTGAAGCCGATAGCAATTCTGACTGGATTACTCCGGAAAATCCAGATATCTTCGGGATCCATGAAAGTTTCCAAACGTGGCGAGTATGCGTTGCGCGCCCTCATCGATCTAGGTATCGCGCACGAAGCGGGTCGTCCGATGTTGCGCTTGCAGGAGATTGTCACCAAAGAATGCATCCCCTCTGCATTTCTAGAACAAATTTTCGCGCAGCTCCGAGCGGCAGGTATTGTTGATGGAAAACGTGGGAAAAATGGTGGATACTTTCTCAAAAAGCCCGCTGATACCATCTCTATGGGCCAAATTGTTCGCCTCATCGATGGACCTCTGGCGCCGATTGCTTGTGTGAGCCAAACGAAATACGAGCGGTGCACCTGTCCCGACGAGGAGCATTGCGGTTTACGGATGCTGATGCTCGATGTGCGGAATGCAATCGCCGAGATTCTCGACAAATACACGTTGGGTCAGGTGGTTGAAGTCACTCTCCGAAAACTACGTAGGGATAAAATTCCGATTCCGTTTGCCGTAGGTGGAGTTGCGTCTGCGAGCGGATCCGCGTCCGATTTTTTCTTCGCAGATTTTTCAATCTAAAGTAGTTTTCAAACGCATCTCTGCGCACGTTCTAGTGCAGTCGGGATTTCAAAACTCAGGTATGGTAGCACGAATCTAGTTTTTTTTTGCATTTTTCAAAATCTTACTTGACTAGCAAGCTTTAATTACTTACTAGTTTGATAAACAAGTCAGCACAATGGAACCCTTCTCCTATTTCTTTATGTCGTGCATGACCGGCGGATCACGGAGATCCGGCAGACTCGCAAGACCCGCCTGGGCACCGGGAAATCCTCAACCGTCTGAAGCTTGTGTCACTTTCCTACCGGACCACCGGAGGCTTTCTTAAATCACCACTCTCAGATTCACCAGGCCACTGGACTGTCCGGGATTCTTTAAATACCAAATGAACTTATTTAGAAACTACCGTCGTCCACTTGCGTTGGCGACATTGACTGCGGCGCTGACTATTGCGCCAATTTATGCACAGGATACCAGCTTCTCAGACTGGTGGGAGGGGCGACGTGCCACCGGTACGTGGTTTGGCGCACGACCTGCGCTGGAAGATCGCGGTGTGAATTTTCGTGTGAACTGGCGCGCAAATTTCCTCGCCATCGTTGATGGCGGGTTACAGCAGCGGGGGGGATTTGACCAAGAGATCAACTTTGACCTTGATATTGACGCCGCGAAGCTGACGCAGATCGAGGCAATCGAAGGTCTGAGCTTCACCGGGAACGTGCGCTGGCGCGAGGCAACCTACAGCGTCAACCAATACTCGGGCACGGACAGCACGTTTCGTCCCAGTGCAAATACCGGGGGGGCGGGATGGCGATTCCGAAAAGCATATGCGACGTATTCCACGCCGGAATTGTTTGGAATTTCCAAATTCCTGACGATTTCAGGCGGCTGGCAAGTGCCGACGGACCTTTTCTTGGTTCAGCCGGATTCCAAGCTCTTCGTGAATCAATCGATCCGCACCGCCAAGGGAATCAATCCCAACCTCTCTTGGGGCGCATCGTTTTCGACTTGGGGTGGATACGTTCGAGTGGAGCCGACCGAATGGCTTTACGCCCAAAGCGGGCTGTATTTGGCTTACCCGTTCGGCACGGATGCGCTTAACCACGGGCTTTCGTTTCAGGGATTTCGGAAAGATCCATCGCTCAACGGTGTTTACTCGATCAACGAGATTGGCGTGACGCCGAAGATCGGCCCGGAGCAGTTAGCCGGAAAATACGCGGCCGGTTTGATCTACTGGGGCGTCGAAAATCAAGGCTTCGATGGAGTCACCTACGACGGACGCCTGCAATTCTACTGGCAGGCTGATCAACAATTGTTCCGCGAGAATTCGATCGTTGGCCCGGAGGAAATCGCGTGGACCGGGAAGGGGAAAAATCCGGTGTCCGCAGCAACGAAACCGAAGGCAGATGCGCAGGGGCTTTCGTGGTTCAGCGCAATCAACTTCGCCCCGCCGGCTAACAACGTGCTTCAGTTCTACGCACTGGGTGGCTTGGTTTATCGGGGACTGATCCCCCGGCGTGACACCGACCAGACCGGCGTTGCCTTCGCTTACGGAAACTACAGTTCCGATTCTGCAAGCCTCGACCGCAGCCGCGGTGGAGATCCGAGAACCTACCAAGCCGTGCTGGAATTCGACTACCGCGTGCAGTTGAGCCGCTTCGCCTACGTTCAGCCAACGCTTCAATACATCATCAATCCCGGCGGGCGCGGGCTTGTGAATAACGACACCATAATCGGACTGCACTTCGGCGTTGATTTTTAATCCACGAAATCACTCAAAACCAAAAAACCCTCATGAAAAAATCGATCCTCAAATCCCTGGCTACCGCAGCCACTTTACTTGCAGTAACCGCCACCGGTGTTACCCAATCTGTCGAGCTGCTCAACGTCTCGTACGATCCGACGCGCGAATTCTACATCGAGTTCAACAATGCCTTCGCGAAGCACTGGAAAGAAAAAACAGGGCAGGATGTTAAAATCAATCAATCCCACGGCGGATCCAGCAAGCAAGCCCGATCTGTAATCGACGGATTGGAAGCTGATGTAGTTACCTTGGCGCTCGCAGCAGACATTGATGCAATTGCGAAACGAGGTTTGTTGCCAGAAGACTGGCAGGGAAAACTACCTGAAAACAGTGCTCCTTACCAATCCACGCTGGCGTTTTTGGTTCGCAAGGGAAATCCCAAGGGAATCAAAAACTGGGATGATCTCATCAAACCGGGTGT
>Ga0105055_10002627_pt1 | contig 27743 bp, 25 predicted proteins | sample BON03_FD_78090 | JGI IMG/M metagenome (GOLD analysis project Ga0105055, IMG submission 78090) | Freshwater microbial communities from Lake Bonney liftoff mats and glacier meltwater in Antarctica - BON-03 | ecosystem: Environmental > Aquatic > Freshwater > Ice > Glacier meltwater | place: Lake... | reverse complement strand
ACCTAAAGCTTCATAGAATTCTCCTGCTACTAAATGTGCCTCAACAAAGTTTTCATCTTTTTCAATAGCTTTTAAAAGCAAGTCAATTCCTTCTTGGTATTTAGGTCGTCCTGTTTCTAGACTTACTGTTTGAGCTATAGTAGTTGCTTCAGTGAAAAGACTAATTGCTTTTTTACTTGAAGTTGAATAGTTCATTTGCGCAAAACCGCAAGTGGTGAAAACTACAATTTGAAGAATAATTAATAAATGCTTCATGGGAATTTTGTTTAGTTAAAATGCATTAAAATGTACTGTTAACAAATACGTGATAATCCCTTAAATAGTTTCGTTTCTAATTCTTTTTCAAGGAATATCCATGTACTTATGAGTTTGTAATGAAATTCTCCATTTAGGATGTTTCTTCACGTACTCGATTATCTCAGGCAAAAACCGTTCCTGTTTCGACCATTCTGGTTGAAGGTATAATTTACAATTTGAATTTATTTTTAAAGCATGACTTTCAGCCCATTCAAAATCAGAAGGATGAGTGATAACTACTTTTAATTCAGCTGCTTTTAAATAGGCTTCTTCTACTGGTGCTTTGAATTTTTTTGGTGAAAAACAGTACCAGTCAATTTTACCAATCAAAAGATAGCAGCCAGAAGTTTCAATCGCAATTTCAACTTCAATTGCCTTTAATTTTTTGGTAATAGTGGTTAAATCATACATCGCTGGTTCTCCACCAGTAATAACAACCAAATTTGTTCCTGATTCTTTTACTTGTTCAACTAAAAAGTCAAGGAAAGTAAGTGGGTGGTCTTCAGCTTTCCAACTTTCTTTAACGTCGCACCAGACACAACCAACATCGCAGCCAGCAGTTCGAATAAAAAATGCTGCTCTCCCTGAATAAAATCCTTCTCCTTGAATCGTGTAGAAGTATTCCATTATTGGAAGTTCAATTGTTGTATTGATGTCTTTTGTTGTCATGTTGCAAAATTAATACATCTTTACAATTATACTTTAAACAGGAGATATATTATTCAATTCATTGATGTGAAGTATAAGTCTTCCTTTTTTCATCCATTCTAAAATTACTTTCAAATTTCATACCATCTAACCATTGGTTTTGGGCATATGAATGTTTATGAATGATTTACTGCGCAAAAGTTTCGTCAAAAGTTTCAATCATAACAATCACTTCTGCATTTCTTTGTTTTAAATCAGTTACAGATAATCCGTTGATTGTAGAAGATTCATCAATCTTGTGCACTAACATCCATGTTAAAGAGAAAAATTTCACAGTGTCAATTTCTAAATTTAAGGTAAAATAATCTTTGTTAAACTCTTCATTTTTAGTTCCTTTTTCTATTGTTATAAGTGTGGTAATTCGTGAGTTTAATAATACGTTATTTCTCCAATTTACAATTTTAAACATCAAAGCATGTCCTTTTTCGTAGGGCGTGATAAACAAGTTTATAGAGAATGCAATTTTAAGAGAAGGTTTAGAAAAACGTCCGTATAGTGAACATGTTGCTAAGATAAAACTTAACAAACCAACGAAGGCTTCGATCATTGATAAAATATCTGCCGATTTTCCATTAGGTGAAATTTCGCGGTATTCAACAGTAATAAATGTTTGTGCTGAAAAAAAAGCATTAAAATAATTAGTTCATCACAATGTAAAACGCTGTAATAAAGGCAATAAACCAATACGATTTAATTTCAAGTAGAAATTTATAAAAATCTTGAAAACCATTTAATCACCCTTTTCGAATGATGTTATAGGACTCATCATGATTCATCTTTCTATCAATTGGTTTTTGAAATATGGAACCTAAACCTGGATCTTTTGTTTTTTTAATAGAGCGAAAATAATAACTCTAAGTAAAAACACCATCAGTTTGAATCAATTAAATTCCAATTAATTTTCAATTTATAATGTTCTTTTCTAAATTCTAATAATTGTTTTTTAGTTGAATCTTTAGAGTGTTTTCCATCAACGAGGTAATTAAAAGACTTCTCTATTATATCCAAAATTGTTGAATGAATGATTAAATAAGATATTTTTTTATCAAATTGATAATTTTTAAATACCTCTATAATTCTTTCTTGATCTTTAACATCTTCTTTGGTTAAATTTTTAGAGAATTTGAGTTCAGCTAAATAAGGTAAAAGTTCTGAGCTTAAGTCTATAAAATTTCTTAAAACATAAATTACTTCGTTTACCTTTTGAATGTTTTTCGCTTTCATAATCAGTAGTATTAAATTATATAATATCAATAATTATTCTAAACTCTTTCCTTAAATATATGAATTAAAATAGAAAAAGAAAAATTTAAAGGAGTAATTTTTGAAATTTGAATACCTTTACGTTAGATTTAGGGTACCACTTCGTGGAATAAAAGGGAATTCGGTGTAAATCCGAAACTGTGTCTGCAGCTGTAATCACTGTTAAATCGATTTCATAAAGTCACTGGTAATTAGTTTTACTGGGAAGACGAAATCGAGTTGGTGAGAGTCAGAATACCTGCCAAGGTCTATTTATGTTTTTGAAGACTTCAGATAAAAGTCGGAAATACTCTGTATTCCTAGGTGCAATGCATTTTTTTGCTTTGACTGAATTCTTCATTTTATTTATTTAATTAATTAAAAAAAAATTATGAAGAAAATTTATTTTTCTATTTCGTTATTTTTCGCAGCTTCATCGCTGAATGCTCAACAGACTATTGGGTTCGAAAGTTTTACGTTAAGTCCAGAGAGCTCTAATAATGGAGCTACTATTACAGGAGGTTTCACTGAAAATGGTGTGAATTTTTCTAATACCTATAATCCAGCTGGGTATATGCAAAATGGTTTTGCAATTACAAATTCAACGAATACTACAACTGCTGGATACACGAATCAATACAGTTCAATTGTTGGTAAGGGTGCAAATAATTCAATTAATTATGGTGTCTGTAATTCTATAGGGTCGATTTCCTTTGGAGGTCAAGGTGTTGATTTAGATTCATTCAAAATCACCAACACAACGTATGCTGCGCTTTCAATGAAAGACGGAGATTCTTTTGCTAAAAAATTCGGATCTTTAAATAATGCAGCAGGTACACCTGATGGAACAAATGGAGCTGATTATTTCAGAGTTTGGATTATTGCTAATGCAGAAAATGGAACTAAAATTGATTCAACTGTATTTTATTTAGCAGATTTCAGATTTGCAGATAATTCGAAAGATTATATCGTGAATACATGGAAGAAAGTTGATTTATCAATGATTCAGAAAACGGTATATTCTCTTTCTTTTAGAATTGAGTCTTCTGATGTTGGAACTTATGGAATGAATACACCTGGTTTCTTTGCAATAGATGATTTCTCTTTTAATAAGAATGCTGCTGTTACTGTTACTTCTACAGATGCAGACAGAACGATTTGTGCAGGTGATAAGATTACGTTTACTGCTAAACCAATTTTAGGAGGTGTAACGCCTATTTATCAATGGAAAGTTGGAGGAACAAATGTTGGAACAGATTCAACTCAATACACAACTACTTCATTAACAGATGGTCAGTCGGTTGTTTGTGAAATGACATCTAATCTTCCTGGAGTGTCAGGGAGTCCAGTTACCTCTACTGCATCTGTTATAACTGTAAATCCAATTCCTGCAACACCTATAGTTACAGTAAGTACAACTGGAGGAACTACTGTTTTAACATCAACAGAAAGTAATGGTAATCGTTGGTATTCAGCTAATCTATTAATTAATTCTACAGGAAGTCAAACGTTTACTCCTTCTTTTAATGGAGATTTTTATGCAGTTGTACAATTAAATGGTTGTTCATCATTGGCTTCGAATGTAACAGGAGTAACTGTATTGCCTAATTACAACAAAGAAACAATTGGATTTGAAAGTTTTATTTTAAGTCCAGAGACCTTTAATAATGGCGCAACAGCTTTAGGTGGATTTAATGAAGGAGGAGTAAGATTTTCTAATACCTATAATCCAGCTTACGGAGGCTATATGCAAAATGGTTTTGCAATTACAAATTCAACGAATACTACAACTGCTGGATACACGAATCAATACAGTTCAATTGTTGGTAAGGGTGCAAATAATTCGACAAATTATGGTATTGTAAATTCTAAAGGAACTATTTCATTTAATGGGCTAGGTGTTGATGTTGATTCATTAAAAATCACAAATACAACCTATGCTGCTTTATCAATGAAAGACGGAGATTCTTTCGCTAAAAAATTCGGGTCTTTGAATAATGCAGGAGGTACACCTGATGGAACAAATGGAGCTGATTATTTTAGAGTTTGGATTGTTGCTAACGCAGAAAATGGAACTAAAATTGATTCAACTGTATTTTATTTAGCAGATTTTAGAGCAACAGATAATACGCAAGATTACATCGTAAACACTTGGAAAAATATTGATTTAACTTTTATAACTCAACCAATTTCAAGTTTGAATTTTAGAATTGAGTCTTCTGATGTTGGAACTTATGGAATGAATACACCTGGTTTTTTTGCTATTGATAATGTTTCAGTAAGTAAAGGTGCAAGTTTATCAGAAAACACTCTTTCTACTGTTTCAGTTTATCCAAATCCTATTCAAAATGAATTAGTTATATCTGGAGAAAACGGACTTATTGAATTAATGGATGTGACAGGGAAAATAATTATTTCCACTACTCACTCTCAGTATTCAGTTTTAGATGGATCTAATTTAAATTCAGGGTCTTATATCCTTAAATTAACGAATGAATCAGGTGCTTTGATTCAGAAATTGGTTAAATAATGAAAAACCCCACAAAACAATGATTAATAAACATTCACTTCTTGTTTTTCTCTTTATGTTTTTTGTTCATCTGCTAGGTTTTGGACAGGATACTTTAAAGACATTGACAGAGGTGAATGTTACTTCTTTTGAGCGTTTAAAATCAAAGACACTTGAAATTTCTTCTCAAACGATTTCAAGAGAACAAATCTTACTTTCTCAACCTGAAGATGTAGGGGTAATTCTACAAAAGTTTTCAGGTGTTTCTTTGAAAAGCTATGGTGGTTTAGGTGGATTAAAAACAATTTCAGTGAAAGGGTTGGGAAGTAATCATACTACTTTTTTAGTAGATGGATTTACAGTGTCAAATACACAAACTGGTCAAGTTAACTTGGGGCAAGTACAAACAGATAATGTTGAGTCGATATCTTTAAGTTCTGGAGGCAGTAATTCTTTTTTATTGCCAGTATCGTCTTATATGAATGGAAGCGTTGTGTCAATCAATACTTTTGAAAATAATTTTTCTCCTCAATTATTCAATCTCAGATTCGCTTCTCGATTGGGTTCTTTTGGGGAAATTGACACGTATGTTTCTACTAAATTTTCCAATAAAAATGTTTTTTTTAGCGCATTTGGAAAGTACCGTCAAGCGAATGGTAATTATGCTTATTCGTTGCGAAATGGTAAAATGCTCTATGAAGGGATTCGTAAAAATAACGATCTATTGGATTGGTATTCGGGGATTTCATCAGGTTTTAAATTTAAAAACAATTCACAATTGAGATTGATTTATAAAACAAATGGTGCTGATCAAGGTTTGCCAGGCGCCGTTATTTTATACAATACAATGGCAAATCAACGTTTATCAACAGAAGCCCATTCGGTAAATATTGATTTCACACATCAGTATAAATCATTCTCTTCTCGAATTTTCGGAATATTCAATCATGATTGGTTGCATTATACGGATGCTTATTTTTTGAATAATACAGGAGGTATTTCATCTAGATATACGAATAATTCTGCTCAAATTGGTGCTTCTACACAGAGGTTAATCGGAGAGCAATCGATACTATTTGGAGGGATTGAGTCTCGCTATAGTGATTTAAGTTTTTCAACTTTAAATTCAGCTGTACCTAAAAGACTTCATTCTTTTGGTTTGATAGGATTTAATTTAAATAAAACGAATTGGATAACTGAAGCTCAAGTGTCTGCACAACAGGTGATTGAAGAGAATAAGACGGGTGAAAGAGCTGAAAATAGATTTAAAGTAAATCCTTTTCTCGCGATTGAAAAGAAAGAAGTAGGAACTTGGAAATGGAAATTTAAAGTATGGTATAGAAATTCTTTCAGAATGCCGACTTTTAATGAGTTGTATTATAATAGTATAGGGAATGTTAAGTTGAAGCCAGAAGAAGCAAATCAGTTTTCAATTGGATTTTCAAATCAGCCGATTCAGAAGAAAATGGACGTTTTTTTTACTTTGAATGGTTTTGCTAATCGTGTTGAGAATCAGATTTTAGCCATTCCTACGAAAAATTTATTTGTGTGGTCAATGCAGAATATCGGTCGTGTTACAACTTTAGGATTTGAAACTAGAATCGATGTCAAGAAACAAATTAAAAAGAATTGGTCTACAGAGTTGAATGCAAATTACACATATCAGTATTCAGTAGATGTATCATCTAATAAATCACCAACTTATTTGAATCAAGTTGCTTACATTCCAAGACATACTTCAATTATTGAATATTCTTTGAAAAGAAAAGATGTAGGACTACAAGTGTCATCTACACTTTCATCATTGCGTTATTCTTTGAATGAAAACATAGTATCGAACCAAGTGAAAGGCTTTGCACTTTTTGATGCAAGTATATTTTCAAAAATTAATTTTCAAAATAAACATCAATTTAGAATCCAATTTTCTGTCAAAAATATTTTTAATTTACCGTATGCTTACATTCGATATTTTGTGATGCCAGGAAGAAATTATTTAATAACATTGAATTATGCGTTACGTTAAACTTGTTTTATTGGTCATCATTTTTGTCGGTTGTAAAAAGAAAAAAGTTTCTCCGACTGATGATTCTATTAGTACTGTTGAAAAAGATAGATTGAAAAATGGAATGATGGTTTTGTGCCAAGGATTATTTCAACAAAATAATTCAACTATTTCTTGGGTTGATTTTTCTGATGGAGTCTCAGATGATTTGTTCTTCACCAATAAAACCGAACGGTTATTAGGGGATACAGGAAATGACCTTCAAGAATACGGAGGGAAGGTATATGTTGTTGTGAATGTTTCCAGTACGATTGAGATATTAGATAGATCAACAGGGAAGTCTATTAAGCAGATTTCAATGATGAATAATGGGATTGCTAAACAACCTAGGTCGATTATTTTTAGTGGTTCAAATGCTTTTATTTCTTGTTATGATGGATATGTAGATGTTTTAGACACAGCAACATTAACTATCACTAAAAGAATTAAAGTGGGATCAAATCCAGAGCAATTAGCTATTTCTAACAATAAAATATATGTCACTAATTCTGGAGGATTGAGTTCTCCAAATGTAGATTCTACGGTTTCAGTAATCAACTTGTCTTCGATGGATGAGGTAAAGAAAATCACTGTAGGTAAAAATCCAGGAACAATAGTTGTTGATAATCAGGGGGATATATATGTGATTGCAAGAGGTAATTATTCTTCAATTCCTTCAAGAATGGTAAAGATTAATCCAATACTCGATCAAGTAGAAACTACTTTTTCGTTTGATGCTTCAGGAATAGAGAAAATGGGAAATCGCTTACTAATTAACTACCATAATTATTCATCATCAACGAGTAGGGTTGCTTTATTTGATGCGGAATCGGAAACGATTTTAAGTAATTCATTTATAGATCTTTCTAAATTTACTACATTGTATGGTATGAAATACAGAGCTTCGAATGATAAAATTTATTGCTTTGATGCTATGGGGTATTCAAACACAGGATATGTAAGAGTTTTTTCTTCTTTAGGTGTTTACGAAACGAGTTTTCATGTTGGGTTGAACCCTTCTAAAATTATTTTTTATGAATAAAATAGTATTTCTAGTAATTGTTTTTGTTAGTTCTTTGTCTTCTTTTTCTCAAACATTTCCTCCTTCACCAGGAGTAATTGGTTCAACTTCGATTAAAAAAGATTCCTCGATAATTGTCGCTTGGGCAAATGGGATTGTACTCGAAAGAGGGGTGATGAATAGAGCAAATCCTTCTGCAGGAAACGCTTCATTTGGAGAGGCTGAAAATGCAATTAAGCCGAACGAATCAACAACATTTGATGTGGTTTCTTTAGGCGATTCTGGAGTAGCAGTTCTAACGTTTGATCGAGCAATTAGAAACGATGTTGGGCCAGATTTTACTGTTTTCGAAAATGGGTTTCAAGATGGGTTTATTGAATTAGCATTTGTTGAAGTAAGTTCAGATGGAGAAAACTTTTTTAGATTTCCTGCTGTTAGTCAAGCTCCAATTCTTGTTCAAGTTGGTGCATTTGAAATCAGTGATTGTCGTTATTTTAATAATTTGGCGGGGAAATATAGAGTGGGGTATGGAACTCCTTTTGATTTAGAAGAATTAAAGGGTACGGTGGGATTAGATCTTTCTTTAATAACACACGTTAAATTAATAGATGTAATTGGCAGTATTGACCCGTTGATTGGCTCAAAAGACAGTCAAGGAACGATGATAAATGATTTGTTTCCAACTGAGTTTGCATCAGGAGGTTTTGATTTAGATGCAGTTGGAGTGATACATCAAGCTCCTTTATCAGTTGATGAATTTGATTTAAAATATTCGATTTTTCCAAATCCTACAAATGGTTTGTTTTCAATTAAAAGTGAAGGAAATGGCAGTGTTAGAGTTCTAGATATTACAGGAAAAGTAGTATTTAATCAAACTTTTAGTTCGTCAGTTGATATTGATTTATCTTCCTTTGAATCGAATTGTTATTTCGTGGAAATTTCGAACTCGACTTTTAGAAAGGTTGAAAAATTGGTCAAATTTTAATTTATAAATTGCACAAATTACTGTTGAAAAGAATATTTTTTAACTGCTTTTAAAAACTGTAACTTCGCTGTTAATTAGTTCACATAAAAAGCAAGTTACAATGACTTTAGTATGTAATAAAGAGTTTTTAATTCAATTTGATTCGTTAGTAGGATTGCTTTCAAATCCTGCTATATTAGATGAAACGACTTTAAATGAATTAGTAGAAAAGAATCAATCTTTATTGAAAAACCCGTCTTTCATTAAGTGGAAAGGACAACATAATCAATTGGACGATGTTGTTGTTTTAGGTATATTAATAGATTGATTTCATTATGAACGAAGAATTAAATTCTGATTATTGGTCAGGTCGTTACGTAGAAAAGAATGATGGTTGGGATTTAGGTAAAATTTCGACTCCTATTAAAGAATACATAGATCAGTTAGAAGATAAGTCAATTTCAATATTAATACCAGGTTGTGGCTTTGGCTATGAAGGAGAATATTTATTTCAACAAGGGTTTTTAAATGTACACATGTTGGATTTTTCTATAAATCCTTTGGATGATTTTCAAAAAAGAAATCCTACTTTTCCATTCAATCAGTTACATGTTGCTGATTTTTTTCAATTTAAAGGAGAATTTGATTTAATTATTGAACAAACATTGTTTTGTGCAATCAATCCTTTATTACGATCTAACTACGCTTTGAAAGTGAAAGATTTGTTAAAGCCAAAAGGGAAGTTAGTAGGGCTTTTCTTTAATCGAGAATTTGAGGTAAGTCCACCATTTGGAGGAACTAAAGAAGAGTACTTAACTTATTTTTCACCTCATTTTTCGACTATTCAAATGGAAGAATGTTACAATTCGATTGTTCCAAGAGCTGGAGGAGAACTGTTTATTAAAATTTCGAAATAAAAAAAACTGTCTGATAAAAAAAACTGTCTGATTTTATCAGACAGTTTTTCACTATACACCTAACCTATTATTCGTTTATTTTTTTACAAATTTATTAGTTACTTCTGAACCATCTTCGTTTGTTATTTTGTACATGTAGATACCGCTTGTCAATTCAGAAACGTTTACTTTCACTTTAGTTCCATTGATGATTTCTTTAGATATTAATTTTCCATCCAATGAAGAAATTTCAATTGATGTTGCAGTTGTATATAAATTAAAGTTTAACACATCGTTTGCTGGATTTGGATAAACACCGAATGAAGATTTGGTTACTTTGGTTAAACTATTTTGATTTCCTCCATTTCCACCGCTGCCTCCATTGCTTGCATTAGCAATAATAAAACCATCTAATCTTAATGTTGAACCAACATTTTGAGATGCGCTATTGTATAAGCCTGAAATTGAGGAAGATGCGTCGATTTGAATTTTGTTCGGTGTCCCAGAATTATCTGCTTGAAGAGTTATTACTTCATTCGTCCATGTGTTAACGGATGTTTTATACATTTTTTGACTCCAAAATAAAGTTATATCGCCTGATGCTCCTGTTGCGAGTGTGTCTAAAATTGTAAATGAGACTATTGAAGTATCTTGACTTACTGAAGTGTATTTGTAACAGTATGAAAGTTTATAGTCAGAAGGATTTTCTATGGCACCCGTATATTCATAGGTAATTTGACCTGCTATTTTTGGGTCACTTTCTGATAGTGCGGTTTGTAAATCAGCATCAGAAGTTGTTGTTAATTTCAAGCATTGGGTTCCTCCATGTGGCGACTGTGTGTCAGGAGAGTTTAATACTCCATAACAGCCTGTTAATTCATTCGTGCCTGGTAAACTGGACACTTCTGTAAATGTAGATTCAAAACCCCCATTTGTTATTGTTTGCGAATTCGTTGAAATTGTAAGCGCAACAAATGCGCCTAAAGATAGCAGTCTTTTTTCATAGTTTTGTAGTTTATTTTATGTTTAGCCAAACAAATATATGTTATTTTTATAACAACTAACAAATAAATAGTTAAAAAAATATTAATAATTAAATTAGTTTCTGTTTAAATATCAATAATAATAAGGGTTTTAGGAGTAGTAAAGAAATATTATTTTTTTACTACTCCTATCAGAAATACAAATTTTGAAGTGAAAATGACTTTTAGGTAATAAAAGTAGGTGGAACTATTGATTGGCTTATTTAATAGTTTAAAATGTTTATTTACAATTAGTTATGTGTTTATTTAAAATTATTAGTACTATGTATTGCATAATACTAAAGAATACATATATCTTTGTAAAAAAAAAGAAGTATGAGTTTAGAAAATACACAAGCTCAAATGCGAAAAGGAATTTTAGAATTTTGTATTCTATCAATTATTGAAAAGAAAGAAGCTTATCCTTCTGAAATTTTAGAAAAGTTGAAAGAAGCAAAGTTAATTGTAGTGGAAGGCACACTATATCCTTTATTAACGCGATTGAAAAACCTGGATTTGTTAGCCTATCGTTGGGAAGAATCTAATTCTGGTCCGCCGAGAAAATATTTTCATTTAACTTCTGAAGGGAAAGAATTTTTAGAAGAATTAAAAAAAACCTGGAATGAATTAAATAGTGCAGTAACCAGAATTATTAATCAATAAAACAAAATCGAATATGAAAAAGACAGTTTCAGTTAATATAAAAGGAATTAATTTCTTGATTGAAGAGGACGCTTATGAGTTGTTAGACTCTTATTTAAAAAGACTAACGCTTTGTTTGAAAAATGAAAAAGACAGTAAAGAAATTATTGATGATATTGAATATCGAATTTCAGAGTTGTGTTCTTTTGTACTTACTTCAAATAAGCAGGTTGTTGAATATCAAGATATTGACTCTATATTGAAGACGTTGGGTCAGCCTGAAGAGTTTGTTGAAGATCAGATTGGTACGGTGCCAATAGAAGAAGTAACAGAAGACAATCCATCTTCTAAAAAATTCTTTAGAGATGTTGAAAATGGTAAAATAGCAGGTGTTTGTAGCGGATTGTCATCGTATTTTAGCATTGATGTTATTTTTGTTCGTATCATCTTATTGTTTCTATTTTTCTTTGGAGGTTTTGGGTTCCCGTTCTATATTATTATATGGATTATTACTCCAAAAGCAACTTCTTCGATTGATCGTTTAAGAATGCGTGGAAAGAAAATTACAATTGATTCGGTTAAAGATGAAGTGGAAACAGCTGCGAATCGTATGAAATATGAATCTAAATCGTTTGCAAATAAGTTAAGAAAAGATGGAGAACTATCTACAAGAATGCGTTCAATCGTAGCTTTTTTTAGAGTGATGATTGGAATTTGGTTTGTAGTTTGTGGCTTTTCAGCTTTAATAATTACCGTTGTTTTCGGATTTTTTAACCAGAAATTTATTCCAATAAATAGAACAGTATATTTTCATTCAGATCATTTGAATTTGAAGTTTAATTCTTTGAATATGGATTCTGATTTTCTTTCATTGTCGGGTGTAAATGAATTGTTTATTGAGAATTCGTCCGATTTTTTCTGGTTGAAATCTTTAGGGATTATCATCGGTTTATCAATTTTCCTGTTTTCAATTGTTTTAGGAGTAAAGTTGATTTTCAATTTAAAAAATAAATGGTTAAAATTAATTTTAGTCACTACTTTTTTAGTGGGTATCATTTCGTTCTTCTTTTGTATTTATTTTGGCGCAAAATCGGGGGGTCAATTGACAATTGAAGGAGAGATTGAACGAAAAATTGCAGATGTAAATACTTCAGAACTAATTGTTCAATCTTTTGATCAACAAACCATAAAGCAAAATGATTTTGTTGTAAAAAGTAATGGTTTTGATGGAGTTTTTACCCTTGATGGAAATCGAATTAAAAATACTGAAATTAAGTTCGTTTATCGAATTTCTAAAGATTCGTTATATCATGTGTATCAGCAATTTAGTGCTAGAGCCATTTCGCATCAATTTGCGATTGAAAAAGCGAAACATATTCAACATAAAATTAGTGTAAGTGATAGTTTACTTTCGATTGATACCGATTATAGTTATCCAAAAAAAGATAAAATAAGAAGTCAAAGTGTTACGATTATTATTGAAATTCCGAAAGGGAAAACAGTGAAATTCCCAAATCACATAGTGTCATTAGACACCCGTATTGATGAAGAGTTTTTTGAAGAGCCATTTTATGAAGAAGAAGGAGTTTTGAATAAAAATGGAGAATATGAACATTGGGATTGAAAGTTAATTAACCTTAATAAAACACACACACATGAAGGTAAAACATATTTCAGAGCAAAATTTGATCTCTACAATATGGTCAGGCGGAACAACTACACAGTTATATATCTACCCAGAAACTAAATTGTTTTCAGATAGAAATTTTGATTTTAGAATAAGTTCTGCCGTTGTAGAACTAGAAGAATCAACGTTTACTTCTTTACCAGGTTATTCTAGAGTTTTAATGATTTTAGATGGTGAGTTAGATATCAATCATAAAGAGCATCATTCTAAATCTCTTAAGCCATTTGAACAAGATTCATTTTTAGGTGAGTGGGAAACTTCTGCTAAAGGAAAAGTGACGGATTTTAATTTGATTATGAAAAATGGAATTTCAGGAGAATTGAAGCAGATCACAGTGAAAAGTTATTTATCATTCGTAAGACCGATTTTCAATTATTCTGATTACGTTGCATATTTTGTTGTTTCTGGCGAATTGAAATTAGACACCCGACTAGGTTCTTATTCTGTAAAAGAAGGAGAGTTGTTGGTGTTTGAGGAAGAAGGGGAGGTTGAAAATATTCAATTTGGAGGTGGTTGTGAGCTAATTGAGGTGAAAGTAAAAATGAGTTGATTGCTAATAAAAAAAGACAGCTTTTGCTGTCTTTTTTTATCCTAAATAAAATCGTTAATTTCAAAATTTTGACTTGTCAATATAAAAGATATCGAATCAATTTTCACCAAGATGTTGGCTTGTCAACCTCGAATAAATCATCTAAATTTTCACCAAGATGTGGGCTGAGTTTTTATCGAAGTCACATCTGTGGCATGCCACCACCCATTCCTTGCATTTGTTTCATCATCTGAGCCATTCCTTTCGGGTTACTCATCATTTTCATCATTTTTTTCGTGTCTTCAAATTGTTTCATCAATTTGTTAACCTCTTGAATATTTGTACCACTACCTGCTGCGATTCTATTTTTACGTTGCGCTGTGATAATATCTGGGTTAGATCTTTCAGCTGGAGACATAGATTGAATGATAGCTTCTAAATATTTGAAAGCATCGTCTTTAATTTCAACATCTTTCATTGCTTTTCCCATTCCTGGAATCATTCCCATCAAATCTTTCACATTCCCCATTTTCTTAACTTGTTGTAATTGAGCTAAGAAGTCATTGAAATCGAATTGGTTTTTTGATATTTTTTTCTGAAGCTTTCTTGCTTCTTCTTCGTTATAGTGTTCTTGTGCTAATTCAACCAAAGAAACAACATCACCCATTCCAAGAATACGATCCGCCATACGTGCAGGGTAGAATACATCCAATGCATCCATTTTTTCTCCTGTACCTACAAATTTAATTGGTTTATTGACTACTGATTTGATAGATAAAGCAGCACCACCTCTTGTGTCACCGTCTAATTTGGTCAGAACAACTCCGTCAAAATTAATTTTATCATCAAATGCTTTTGCAGTGTTTACAGCATCTTGACCAGTCATCGAGTCAACAACGAACAATGTTTCAGATGGTTGAATTGCTGCTTTTACAGCTGCAATTTCATTCATCATTTGCTCGTCAACCGCTAAACGTCCAGCAGTATCGACGATAACTACATTGAATCCTTTGCTTTTTGCGTGAACAATTGCAGCTTTAGCAATGCTTACAGGGTCTTTATCTTCTTTGTTAGAGAAAACTTCAATTCCTAATTGTTCTCCTAAAACGTGTAATTGATCAATCGCAGCAGGACGGTAAACATCACAAGCAACTAATAATACGTTTTTCCCTTTTTTAGTTTTAAGGTAATTCCCTAATTTACCAGTAAAGGTTGTTTTACCAGAACCTTGTAAACCAGACATTAAGATAATTCCAGGATTTCCTTTAATGTTGATTTCAACTTCATTTCCTCCCATTAATTCCACCAATTCTTCGTGGCAAATTTTAGTCATTAACTGACTAGGAGAAATAGATGTTAATACATCTCTACCAATCGCTTTGTCTTTTACAGTTGTTGTAAATTCTTTCGCTGTTTTGAAGTTAACATCTGCGTCAAGTAAAGCTCTACGAACTTCTTTCAATGTTTCTGCAACATTGATTTCAGAGATTGAACCGTGACCTTTTAATACTTTGAACGCTTTTTCAAACTTACTGGTAAGATTTTCAAACATAATTTTTAAAATTTAATGGTACAAAAATAGGTAAAAAATCAGATAAATACTAAGGTTATCTGATAGAATTTATGAAAATTTTACAGTTTCATTTACTTGATAATTCTCTTATCGGTAATCCAATTTAAGTTAGGAATCAATCTCGAATAGTTAATTTCAATACACTTCATTTTTTGCATTTCGGTGAATGAAATCTCTTTTTTAAGAATGCCAATATCTATATTTCCAGTTATGGATTTTTGACCAGCTTTAAATTTGTAAACTATTGATCTACAACTATTAATATTCGATTCTTCAGTGATTTTAGCGCAAGTTGTTCTTGTGTAGTTGACTAATAAAACGAAAAATGAAATTAACAGTAGAGTTCCTACTAAAAAGTATTTTAATTCATAAATAGTTTCTTTGAATGATTGTTTCACTACTTTAAGAGATTAGAGTTTTTCCAATTTACTATTTTTGCGGCTATATCCAAAATAAACGATTAGTCCAACAAATAACCATATTCCGAAGCCAATCCAATTAGAAACACCTAATTCACTCATCATATACAAACAACTAACCAATCCCAACATTGGAATCAACGATAGATTGTGTGTAACAGATAAAATAGTTAACACGATGGAAATCAAGAAGAAAATGTACAATGGTATTTTATGAGAAAATAAATTAAAACCTGATTCATAGATGACAGCTTCTTTTAAGTCTAAAGTATTCAAGGTTTTTAAATACGTTTTTTCATCTAATGAAGTTAAATAGGTTTCAACATCGTTGTCATTTTTAGCGAAATTTTTCGTGTCACTTTTCATCAATTTATTTTTTATTCTCAAAGCTTCTGATTGATTTATACTTGTCAGTAAATCAGTCGGTTGTAGAACTTCTCTTTCATTTGTTAAGAAATGAATTGTTGCTTCTTTATTGGAGGTGAAGGTGAAAATTACCGTTCCTGCTAAAAGTAAAGGCATAAAATATTTTCCGTTTACATACGGAGTTTTAAATTTACCTCTTGGGATGTCTGGTTTGTTTTGAAGTGCTAAAACGCCTGCGCAAACTACAACAAAAGCGAATAAGGTGCCAATACTACATAAGTCGGTAACCATTGTTAAATTTAGAAATAAGGCTGGTACAGCCACAACAAAACCTACTACAATCGTAGCGAATGAGGGGGTTTTGAATTTAGGGTGAATTTTAGAAAATTTCTTTGGTAACAATCCATCTCGACTCATACTCATCCATATTCTTGGTTGCCCCATTTGGAATACTAAAAGTACACTCGCCATTGCAATTACTGCACTCACTGCAATAATACCCGACATCCATTTTAGATTTAATTTTTCAAAAACGAATGCTAAAGGATCGCCAACATTTAATTCAGAATAATTGACCATTCCTGTCAATATCAAAGCGATAATGACATAAAGTACTGTGCAAATTATTATAGCCCACATCATCCCTCTTGGTAAATCTCGTTGTGGGTCTTTGCATTCTTCAGCGGTAGTTGAAATGGCATCAAATCCAATGTAGGCAAAGAAAACAGCTGAAATCCCTTTTAATACTCCCGAAACGCCATTAGGCGCAAAAGGATTCCAATTATCAGTGTCGACATAAAAAATACCAACTGCAATTACTAAAAGGATAATTGCCAATTTAACAATTACCATAGCGTTACTTGCATTTTTAGATTCTTTCATTCCTCTGTATACCAGTGCAGTAATAAGTATAATGATGAAAAGTGCAGGGAGGTCAGCCACTAAATGAAACGAGCCAATAGATGGTGCTGTTTTCCAAGCGGTATAAGCATCTTGTAATTTAGGAGCCAGTTTTTCAAATGTTTTCCCGCTTTTCATTAGGTTAATAGCTTCATTATGACCGTTATATGCTGAGAAGTAATCCATTTGAACCCATTGTGGTAGGTTTATGTTCATACTTTTAAGAAGTCCTGTAAAGTAATCGCTCCAAGAGATGGCGACTGTGATGTTGCCAATTGCATATTCCATAATTAAAGCCCATCCAATAATCCAAGCAATGATTTCTCCGAAAGCAACATAAGAATAGGTATATGCGCTGCCTGAAACTGGAACCATCGAAGCAAATTCGGCATAAGCAAATGCTGCAAAACCACAAGCGATAGCAGTGAAAATGAATAAAAAAATCACGGCAGGACCTCCATCAGAACTAGCTTTACCTATCGTGCTAAAGATTCCGGCACCGATAATTGCAGCAATTCCAAAAGCGGCTAAATCTCTAACTCCTAAATGTTTCCCAAGAGATCCGTTACCTTCTGCACGGTCTTTTTCAACTTGATTTAATATATCTTGAACGTTCTTTTTACGAAATAAATTCTTGAAACTCATATTGTGTTATAGTTCTATGTCTATGATTTATAAGGTGCTAAAGGTATAAAATTTCTTTTAAGATTTTTTTTCACAGAAACTGCGGATTATTTAAATAACGTTTTTTTGTTTTCAACGGAAATTTCCGAACCTTCGGCAAGCATAACTGAAATGGGTTGCTGTTGATTTAAAAATGAAAAATCTTTACCGTAAACCAATTCAAAATCAACTTTTATTGAATGATTTTTTATAGGATATGTTTTCCATCTAGGATGCCTTACTTCATATTCAAACGTTTTAGAATTCGATATTTTTGTATAACCCCAATAATGTTCTGTAATAAATTCTTCTTCACTTCCGATTGGTATTTCAATCTGTTTATTGTCTGCTTGAATTGAAAATGATTGTTCCTGTTTATTCATTATCCAATTATATTCGGTATAAATCGAGGCTTCATCAATTCGCCATTTATGACTCATAGAAACCGTTTGATAATGTTCTTTGTATAAAGTATTTGCTACGATTGTAAGAGCGCTTTTAGGAACTAATTCTTTTATGAAAACAACACCTCTTTTCCATTCGTCTCCTTCTTTGTATTTGACATAAAAGCGAAGATTTACTTCTTCGAAATTAATATGATAAGGAATTTTCATTCCTAATATCTTTGTATTTAAGAACATAAAACCAATTAAACTAACATAACACTTACCATTCCATACATCTAGTTCAGTAAACGCAGGTAAGTATTTTTTAAGAATTTCAGGTGAAACTTCATAATTTGCAATTGCTAATTTTCTCCATTCGGCTTTTAGAAATGATATATTCATAATAAAGTAAGTATTAATAAAACAATGATGCCATAAATAACCCAACTAATTATTGGAAGGATGGGTAATTGAATAAATTGTAATTTTTCTTCGTTCAATTCTATGTTTTAAATATAGTAAAAAATATATTAAAACTTCTATGATAACTGAAAGTTTAATAAGTTAATTTTTTTCTAATTGATTGAACTGTAGTAACTGGTAATTAATAAAGAGTGAAAAATAATTTTTTTTGATTAAATTTGACTGTTTAAAACTAAAAAACTATGAGACAAAAACTATTTTTTGCAGTATTACTATTTTCAGGATTTTCAAATGCACAGAGTTTAACACAGTTAAATGAACCGGCATTGAATGCAACTACTACAATGTTTGTTTGTGATTCTGCTTATTCTAATTCTAATTCAACTAACGGCTCGGGTGTGACTTGGGATTTTTCTGATATCAAAGGTTATACGGGCAATCCTTCAAAAGTAGTGTCGGTTTTAATTCCTGATACCTCTATTTTTACGGGTTCAACTAAAATGACTAAAATTCCAGGATTTACTTCTTTGTATTGGAATTCAACGAATACTGATAGATCCTCTCAAGGATTGATTTTTACTGAATTAAATGCTGGAAAAATTGTTATGAAATTTACGACAAATAACGAGAAATTGATGGATTATACTACTTTTTCTTTTAATGGAACCTTAACTGATTCTTACTCAGGAACACTTTCGAATAGTATGTTGACTCCTACTGGTCCTATTGCCTGCACTGGGAGTATTGTTTCAACGATAGATAGTCAAGGAACACTTAAGTTACCAGGCGCAAATAATTATTCAAATGTACTTCGTCATAAAGTTATAGAGAATACAATTGGTACTTTAAACGTATTCGGAATGTCTGTAACGACAAATGTTATACGAACACAGTATGATTATTATAACACGACTTCGGGAAATAATTTGCCGATTTTCTCACATACAAACATTTTAATTTCAGCACCAGGATTTAATAAAACGGTGAATTTAGTTTTATCAGCTATTCAGCCAGGTGCTTCTCAAGTTACTTCAACGCCAGTAATTGAATTAGATCGTAATAAATTCTCAGTTTATCCAAATCCTTCAGAAGGAAAAATAACTATCAATGGTGAATTTTCCTCAACTGCTTCAATTGAAGTTACAGATTATTCAGGAAGATTAGTTTCTACTTTAACGGATGTTAAAAATGGAATGGAAATAGATTTAACATCTGTTGAAAAAGGGATGTACTTAATTGTTGTTACTGATAATGGTTTAAAAACTTCAAAAACAGTCAGTATTAAATAAATAATTATTTTTTTAATTTGAAACCGTTCAATTTTTAGTTGAACGGTTTTTTTATGAAATAGTGTTCTGAACTTAAAATAGTGTGAGATTTTGAATCCTCTACCACCTAAAAATAGAATAATCCCGTTATCTTTAAACTCTTATTTAGATTTACATATCAAATTTTCTCATTAATATATGAAGTTATTTTTATTTTTAATTATCCTTTTACCTCTTTTCAATTTTTCTCAAACAGATGAGAATCTTACTCCTGAAGAGCGTGCTTATTTATTTCATATCGTTAAGAAAAGCCCCATTTTAGATACAAATATGGGACGTTACTTTGATTATAAAGGTCCAATTATTAAGTTTCCTAACAAAAAAATAAACTATGACTCAATAGAAATGTTGATCATAAATAAGCCTGAAATATTAATCATCAGAAGAGAAGAAATAGGGAAATCTGAAAAAGGTTTGTTAGGAGAAGCTGCAAATAAAATGGCTTTATGGGAATTGAATAAAGTATTATTAGCAAAAAGAGAAGGTGAAAAGGAATTAGAGCCCTATCAAACTAAATACAATCGTTTTGAAAAATTATTGATTACCTATTTACCTCCAGCGGCTGTTAAAAATCGAAATGGAAGATTGGAGCCAAATAAAAAATTAGAAAACTTAACAGATCCGAGTTTATCGTTTGATGATAAAATTTCTTTTTTAGAGTCATTCCAGTTTTTAGATGACAATGACCGTTTAGTTACGATTAAAGCTATGAATCAAGCCGTTAATGATTATATAGAACAGCGTTCTTTAGAGATTTACAGGTCTTTAGGAGGAGTGGCTGAGGTGTACAAAAATGTTTTAGTAGCAGCAGGAGATGGGAGTTCAACTACTGGTGCATTGGAGGAAAGAGAGAAAGATGAAAAAGGAAGGTGGAACCAAGGTTTACCAAAAGCTGTTGGTTTGTTTCCGTATCAAGTTAAGTTAACAACCGAAGAAGGTAAAAGAAGACAGAAAGTTGAGCCGTTATTATTTACTGAAACTGATTTTGTCACAGTCGGAAACAATAAAATTACGAATCTTCATTTCGATGTTTGGGGGTATAATTCTGAAAAACAAACAACAGTCGTAATTGAAAAAAACGGTTTCTCTTATCATTTGTTTGGATCTGGCGCAACTCGTTTTCTGACTCCAGATTCTTCATTTGTAGAAGGTGGTACTTTTCAAACGATGATGAATGATTTAGAATTCCGAAGAATTGGAAAGTTGAATGATATGATTTATGGCAAGAAAGGATACGATCATTGGATTGCTTACAACGAAAAGAAAAAGGATGAAACAGAAGAGAAAATAATTCGAAGAGATAAAAATTATTCTGATTTTGGATATACCCCAATTGTGACCAAGAGTAAAATGTCACGAAAAACAAAGAAACAGAAAAAAAATGCTCCAAAAGGGAAGCAAATTGATTATCAACCTACTACTAGTTCTCAAAAAGATGAAAGAAGAGATGCTCAAAATACAATTGTTGGATTGAGTCGGTTGTTTGATGAGTACAGAAAAATAATTGCTGATTTGAAAAAGGAGAAGCAAGAAGCAATGGATTTGATGGCGAAATACAAACGTAGATTAGATGTTTATAAGCGATTGATGGGGCTGAAATGGGTGAATTATACTGTTAAAGATGGATTGTACACTTTTACTGATTCAACAACTTTTGATATGTACACACAAGAATTCAAATTTAAAGAAACTGAAAAATCAGAAGATTTCGAAGTGCGTTTGTTAGCGATTCCAGAAAATTGCTTATCAGAATTGGCGGATGAAGTGATGTTACATATCAACTTAGTGGATGCTTTACCAAATTATGATTCTCGTTTAAGACTGGAATTAAACGATGTTTTTGCTTCAGATAAATGGGATTTAGAACGACCATTGTTTGAGAAAAAAGACAGTGTTGCTTTGCGTCAATTTTTTGAAGGACTGGTAAATAAGAAACTTAAATTCACAATTGAAGCCAACGGAAATGGGATAGGGGAATGGAATGGTGCGAGTACGGTTAAAAATTTTAAACCGAAAGAAGAGCTTTCATACAAAGGTTCTAGAATGGATTCAACCTATTTAAGATTGAGAAAATCCGAAATGTTTGTTATTTTAGATCGTTTCATTCACGTGGAAGTAAATTCGTATACCGATCCAGTTGCATCTAGTTTATCTATTGAAAATAAAGATATTTTGGAAGTGATGAAAAAATATAAATTGTCTAAAAATGATATTTTAAGTGTGTATAGAACTGCAACCATATTGAGAAAAATGAAGCAAGAAATTAATTTTTTAGCAGGAACCTATTTAGATAGAGTAAATGCAAAAATCGTGATAGATCGTTTCAATAAAGAAATGGGGAAAGTGAAAATTGCTGTTGGGATAACTTCTATTAAGTTGAGTGACTTGTAATGAAGTAATCATCCGAAAAATTCACCAAATAAACGCGCTCTGTTGCTCTTGTTAATGCGGTGTATAACCAACGGTAATAATCGCTTGTCATCATTTCTTCTGTAATATAACCTTGGTCAATAAAAACACACGCCCATTGTCCGCCTTGAGATTTATGACACGTTATCGCATAAGCATATTTAACTTGAAGCGCGTTGAAATAAGGATTTTTCATTATTAAATCATACCTTTTTCGTTTATTTCGCTCGTAATCGTACTCTTTTTCAATAGCGAAGAACAATTCCTTCATTCGATCTCTTGAAAGATTTGGTCCTTCTGAATTCAATGTCTCGGGTAATAAAATAACCTCAATTTCAGCTTCATCGGGATAATCAATGAATTCCATTGATGCCTTAATGAAATCAAATCCGTAAAGCGATTCTCGTTTCAAAACACGTTTAACTTTCATTATTTCGCCGTTCGCAATAAAACCAACAGTTGAAGCTTCTTCAAGCCAGAAATAATTATTTTTTACAATCATCAGACAATCGCCGTTACAAACTAAGTCTTCGTACCACAAAATTCTTGATCGGATTTGGTTGTTGTAGTTATTTGCCCATTTATTAGATCGTGTAATTATAATTGTTTCATCCGACCCAAAATTATCCATACTTGACTCTAATTCATCCTGTAATTCACCTCCTTCCAAACGAATTAAATCTCCGTGTTTCTCAATCTTAAATTGAGGGAATTCACCATCTATACTGTCTCTCAATCGAGTGGCATTTTCTAAGATAGAAGAATTCGTTGATTGACGTAAAACTTCTTTTAACTGAAAGTCAATAATAGTTAGTTGTGAATAATTGAATTCTAGATGTTGCTTATTCAAAGCTGGTGAATGATCACAGCCAACAGGAGGCAACTGACCTTCGTCTCCTAAAAGAATTAATTTACATCCTTCGCCAGAATAAACATATTGAATCAAATCATCCAATAAATTTTGTTGACTTATATTACCCTCTTTTTGCAATGAATAATCGCCAATCATCGATGCTTCATCGACTATGAAAAGGGTGTTTTTAAATAGATTCGGACTTAAATCCAACCGAATACTTCCGTCTGTTGTAGCTTGTCTTCGATAGATTTGTTTGTGAATTGTAAAGGCTATTTTAGTCGACTTTAAACTCAATACTTTAGCTGCTCTTCCTGTCGGAGCTAATAGTCTTGTTTTGAATTTGTTAGCGGAAAGAACTTTTACTAACGTCCCTAAAATTGAAGTTTTACCAGTACCAGCATATCCTTTTAAAAGAAATAATTGATTTTTTTCAGTAGAAGCTACAAATTCTACCAACATACGAATTAAAATATCTTGATCATCAGTGGGTTGATGACCGAAAGCAAGAAGGTATTCATCGTAGAATTGCGACTTTTTCACTTGTTTTTTTGTTAAAAGTAGGGTTTTAAATTGAACAAATGTCTACTGATCCAAATAGCCAAAGATGCATTTCAAAATTTACCAGCAGTTGAAGATGTGAAAAAAGTCAAGTAAAAAAATAAAATTTTAATTTAGGAAAAAGAAATAACTAATGAATATTTCTGTGTAAATTTGTTAAACTTTAGGGGTGCTTGTTAGGCTGAGATTATACCCTTTGAATCTGATGCAGTTAGTACTGACGCAGAAAAAAGTAGATGATTCACTCATTAGTGTCTCCCTGAAGTATATTTTTTTAGTACACATGGAGATTACATACAACAATCGAACTCAAGAAGTAAGCATAGAAACATTGGTTTCTGATTTTGTTTTTAGTCAAGTTGGCGAAAAACAAAAAGGTATTGCTGTTGCAATAAATGAAACTATTGTAGCTAAAAGTGAGTGGGCAAGAACCTATTTAAAATCAAACGATAATTTATTAATCATTAAAGCAACCCAAGGAGGATAGTTATGAAAAAGAAAGACAAATCACCAATACAAGATAGTATTTCGGTTGGACCAATTAGTGGTTCTAAAAAAGTGTATGTATCAGGAAAAATACATGATATTAAAGTTGGAATGAGAGAAATTTATGTTTCTCCAACGAAATTGTTCAGCGGGAAAACAGTTGAAAATCCTCCTGTTACAGTATATGATGCAAGTGGACCTTACACAGATGAAAATGCTGTAATTGATATTAAAAAAGGACTTCCTCGTATTCGTCAACAATGGATTTTAGACCGTGGAGATGTAGAAGAATTAGACGCTTCAACTTCTGATTATGGTCAAGAAAGATTGAATGATGCTACTTTGGATCATTTGCGTTTTGAACACATTGCTAAGCCTTTACGTGCTAAAAAAGGAATGAATGTTTCTCAAATGTATTACGCAAAAAAAGGAATGATTACTCCTGAAATGGAATACATTGCTATTCGTGAAAATCAACGTGTTGAAGATTTGAAATTACAATGGAAAGATGAGTATGATACGATGTGTTTTCAGCATGCAGGAGAAAGTTTTGACGCACAAACTCCTAAGAATTTCATCACGCCAGAGTTTGTAAGAGACGAAATTGCTTCTGGTAGAGCTATTATTCCGAATAACATCAATCATCCAGAAAGTGAACCGATGATTATTGGACGTAACTTTTTAGTGAAAATCAATGCAAATATTGGAAACAGTGCAGTAACTTCTAGTATTGAAGAAGAAGTTGAAAAAGCAGTATGGTCTTGTCGTTGGGGTGGAGACACAATTATGGATTTGTCAACTGGCGCTAATATTCACGAAACAAGAGAATGGATTATTCGTAATTCTCCTGTTCCAATTGGTACTGTTCCGATTTATCAAGCCTTAGAAAAAGTAAATGGTAAAGCGGAAGATTTAACGTGGGAAATTTTCAGAGATACTTTAATTGAACAAGCTGAACAAGGTGTTTCTTATTTCACAATTCATGCAGGTGTGTTGTTAAGATACATTCCAATGACTGCTCGAAGAATGACAGGAATTGTTTCTCGTGGTGGTTCAATTATGGCGAAATGGTGTCTTTCTCATCACAAAGAAAATTTCTTATATACTCATTTTGAAGATATTTGCGAAATTATGAAAGCGTATGATGTTGCTTTTTCTCTAGGAGATGGTTTACGTCCGGGTTCTTTAGCAGATGCAAATGATGAAGCTCAATTTAGTGAATTAGAAACATTAGGAGAGTTAACAAAAATTGCTTGGAAACACGATGTTCAAGTAATGGTGGAAGGTCCTGGTCATGTTCCAATGCACATGATTAAGGAAAATATGGATAAACAATTGAAAGTATGTCACGAAGCTCCTTTTTACACATTAGGTCCCTTGACAACTGATATTGCTCCAGGTTACGATCACATTACTTCAGCAATTGGAGCAGCAATGATTGGTTGGTACGGAACAGCAATGTTGTGTTACGTTACTCCAAAAGAGCACCTTGGTTTGCCAAATAGAGAAGATGTAAAAGTTGGTGTTATCACGTATAAACTAGCTGCTCACGCTGCCGATTTAGCGAAAGGTCACCCTGGTTCTCAATATAGAGATAATGCTTTAAGTAAAGCACGTTTTGAATTCCGTTGGGAAGATCAATTTAATTTATCTTTAGATCCTGACACTGCGAGAGAATACCACGACGAAACATTGCCAGCAGAAGGAGCAAAAGTGGCTCATTTTTGTTCGATGTGTGGTCCTAATTTTTGTTCTATGAAAATCAGTCAAGAAATTCGAAATGATGTAGAAGCAGGAATGTTTGAAAAGTCTGAAGAATTTAAAAATAAGGGAAGCGAAATATATTCGTAAAATATTCAAAACTAAGACTGTTAGACAAAATATTTAATTCTTATCGTTTTGAAAATTAAAGATCCGATTTTTTTAAAAATAATGCTACTAATAGTCTCAAGTTCAAAGAGCATAAATAACGAATCTTCTGCAATCAATTCATTGTTTGCAGAAGGTTTGTCTTTGTTTCATTTGCGAAAACCGGAAGCAAGTTTGGAAGATTTGAGATTCATTTTAGAGGGTGTTAAACATGAATTTATTTCTAATATAGTGTTACATCAAGAACATCAATTAGCTGATGAGTTTGGAATAAAACGAATTCATTTTAAGGAGAATGAACGACTAAAATTAACAGATGATGATTACCAGAGAATGAAAAAAGATGCGTTTGTGTATTCGACTTCCGTTCATTCATTCGATGATTATTTGAAATTAAATCATGTTTTTGAATATGCTTTTTACGGACCTGTTTTCGAAAGTATTTCGAAAGTTGGATATAAACCGAAAGAAGAATTAAAGACATTGTCTGTCAAGAATTCAAAAGTTAGATTGATTGGGATTGGGGGAGTAACTGCTTCAAATTTTAATCAAGTTCTAAAAAAAGAGTTTGATGGTGTGGCATTTTGTGGAACAATTTGGGAAAGTGAAAATTTAATAGAAACATTTAAAGAGATTCTAAAGTGCAAATAAATAGACCTTACATACTTACGATTGCAGGCTTTGACCCAACAAATGGAGCGGGTTTGACAGCGGATGTGAAAACATTTGAGCAACATCAAGTCTATGGTTTGTCAATATGTTCAGGTATTACTTTGCAAACAGAAGATACTTTTTTAGATGTTAGGTGGGAAAAGACGGAAGACATACTTATTACTTTGAAAGTATTATTGGAAAAATACCCTGTCAAAGTAATTAAAACAGGAATTTTACCGAACGTGGATAGTTTGAATCAAATCGTTTCCTATTTAAAACAAAATTATCCTTCAATTAAAATAATTGTAGATCCAATCTTTAAAGCATCAGCAGGGTATCAGTTATTGGATTATTCGTCTAAAGAATTATTTTATAACACCTTGAAAAATTGTTATTTAATTACGCCAAATTTAGAAGAGTTAAAATGGATAACAGGTGAAGATGACGCTGAAATAGCTGTTGCTGAAATAGCTCAAAATTGTTTGGTATATTTAAAAGGTGGTCATAGTGATACTAAAAAAGGGGTCGATTATTTATATCAAGGGATCCTTAAGACTCAATTTGTGCCCGCCAAAGAAAGTAGTTTTTCTAAGCATGGAACAGGGTGTGTTTTATCGGCTGCGATTGCTTCAAACTTAACTTTAGGGTTCGAATTAAATGAAGCATGCGAAAAAGCAAAACGATATTTAGAAAAGATTTTAGAAAGTAATCACACATTATTAGCGTATCATAATGCATAAAATTCAATATATATCACAAGGGGGAACAGCTGAAGAACATTTTATAAATTGTAAAAATGTGTTGGAAGCAGGAGGAGAATGGATTCAGCTTCGAATGAAAAATTTTTCAGTAGAAGAAGTGAAAGAAACAGCTTTAAAAGTTCAGTTACTTTGTAAAGAATTTGAAGCGATTTTTATTCTGAACGACAATGTTCAATTAACAAATGAAATTGATGCGGATGGAGTTCATTTAGGTTTATCAGATACGCCTATTTCAAAGGCTATTGAACTATTTGATGAAAATAAAATAATTGGAGGAACAGCAAATTCGTACGAAGATGTTGTTCAAAGAATTAACGAAGGTTGCGATTACATCGGTTTAGGGCCCTTCAGATTCACTAAAACAAAAGTTAATTTAAGTCCTGTTTTAGGATTAGAAGGATATAAAGCGTTGATTGATAGGTTAACCGAAGCACAACTAAGAATTCCAATTATAGCAATCGGAGGGATTGAGATAGAAGATATCTCTTCAATTCTGTTGACTGGAATTCAAGGAGTTGCTCTTTCAGGAGCCTT
>Ga0105055_10002626_pt1 | contig 27744 bp, 25 predicted proteins | sample BON03_FD_78090 | JGI IMG/M metagenome (GOLD analysis project Ga0105055, IMG submission 78090) | Freshwater microbial communities from Lake Bonney liftoff mats and glacier meltwater in Antarctica - BON-03 | ecosystem: Environmental > Aquatic > Freshwater > Ice > Glacier meltwater | place: Lake... | reverse complement strand
GTCAAACCAAGGCAGGGCCTCTCGCAAATTTCGCTATGGTGGGATTTCGACTAGCGAATACTCTGTCTGAAAATGGCGCCGTCTCTCGTGGAGTCTGCGCAACAAATACCCAGGGGCATCTTGAAAAGATCACTGAGCAAACGGGTATCGAATCCACTGAAGTAGGCGCCGGGAAATCATACTCTGGAGAAGAAATCGTCTCCATGAATTGCTGGGGCTTCACCAAGGAGATCTTCGCCGGCTTGGATCAGCAACTCCGGGAGTTTCTAGCTAGTCATGGTGAAGAGGCTAAAAGTGAATTTTATTTACCCGCCGCCGTCTCCAACATGATCACACGTCAAGAAGCTAACGTCAGCCTCCTACACACCGAAAGCGCCTGGTTTGGGGTTACTTACCGCGAAGACAAACCCCATGTGGTCGCGGCCATCTCGGATCTAGTTGCAAAGAACATTTACCCACAGAAATTATTCTGAATACAACTGCACGACCCAACACGGCAGTAACCACCCTACAAGCATGACTCACCCTTCTTTTCCAAACGAGCTGCCCGAGATCTTGGCGGGCTTTGCCACCGAAGGCGTCTACCAAAACGCCGCGCCCTATGGCAACGGACACATCAACGACACCTATGTCGTTAACTACAAACTCGGCGAGAATGGTTCAAAGAGATACATCGCACAAAAGATCAACGACAACGTCTTCAAAAACGTTGCCGCCTTGATGGAAAACATCGATCGCGTCACCAGTCACCTTCGCCAGAAAAGTGAGAGCACTGGAAGAGAACTTCGTATTGTGCCTAGTAATAATAGCGCCTCTCACCTTCGCGATGATCAGGGTGGCTGGTGGCGCCTCTACGACTTTATCGAAGGCGCCCACACCGTTGATCGGGTGACCAACGAAGCCCAAGCTCGCGAAACCGCTCTAGCCTTTGGAAACTTCCAAGCCAGCCTTGCGGATTTACCCGGCAAGCGCCTCAAAGAAACCATTCCCAATTTCCATCACACGCGCAGTCGCTTCGAAAACTTCCGGCAAGCGGCTGAAGCAGATACCGTCGGACGCGCAACTGAAGTTCGCACAGAGATCGATTTCGCGTTTTCACGGGAAGCTGATGTCGATGTGTTACTCAATTTGTTGACCGAGGGTAAAATTTCCGAACGCGTCACCCACAACGACACGAAAATTAATAACGTCATGTTGGACGACCAAACTCACCGTGCAGTTGCGGTGATCGATCTAGACACGGTCATGCCTGGATTGCCCCTCTATGATTTCGGCGAAATGGTTCGGACGTCGTGCAGTTCCACGGATGAGGATGATCCTAAGCCCGAAAACATGCATTTCGAACTACCCTACTTTCGAGCGTTGGTAGAAGGCTATCTCGCATCTGAGGTCGGCTCGGTGCTCAATCCGACTGAGCGCGAGCACCTCGGGTTTGCAGGTAAGCTCATGACCTATGAAAACGGTCTCCGCTTTTTGACCGATTACCTGCAGGGGGATACCTACTACAAAGTCGCGCATACCCAACATAATCTTGATCGCACTCGCACCCAATTCTCTCTCATGCGCAGTATCGAAGAACAGACTGATGTAATGAGCGCCATCGTCGCCGAAGTGCACTCCACCGCATGAAGCTATCCCACCCCCAGTCCGATATCTATGCCCCCGACGGAACTGATCCGGACGTGGCGCTCGCTCGCACCACACACCTCTGCGTCATCGCCCATCAGGATGACATCGAGATCAACGCCTATCCGGCAGTCGTGGAATGCTACAACAATCCTGATCGATTCTTCACTGGAGTCACCGTGACGAATGGCTCGGGTTCTTCCCGCACCGGACCCTTCGCCGATTACACCGACCAACAAATGCAGGCTGTTCGCGCCGAGGAGCAGCGAGAAGCGGCCCGCCTGGGGCAATACAATCTCCAACTCCAACTCGGCTACCCCAGTGCAGACGTAAAGCAAGCCGGTCACGCGAATGTGTTGACCGATTTGACCTCTGTATTTTCCGCCTGCCGCCCCGAAGTTGTTTATCTCCATCAACCACTCGATAAACACGATACTCACGTCGCGGTGCTCTTACGATGCATCGAGGCGTTCCACCTGCTCCCTCGCGATCAACGCCCCAAAAAGGTTTTCGGCATCGAAGCATGGCGAGGGCTCGATTGGCTACTCGATGACGAAAAAGTCGCCCTCGATTCCAGTGAGCATCCCGAACTGGCTATAAAGCTCATGCAAGTGTTTGTCTCCCAAATAGCGGGCGGAAAACACTACGATCGCGCCGCCATAGGTCGCCGCCAAGCCAACGCTACTTTTCACAGCTCCCACGCCAGCGATGAATTTAGCGAGGTCACTTGGGCCATTGATCTCTCTCCGCTGATCCTGGATGAGACTTTATCGGTGACCGAGTTCGCCCAAGCTCGCGTCGATCGATTGCGCAACGATGTCGCAGATAGAATTACGCGAATGAGTTAACTGCGCCCACCATCGGCCTCAGTGGCTAGTGCGCACAAACTCGTTCATGAATTTCTCCTCCGCATCGAGATCGCCGACCAAAACCATGGTGGCGTGTTCATGGAGGATTGTTTCAGGCGGAGGATTTACAATTCGACGACCGGCAATTTCCACTGCAATCACCGTGCAACCCGTCTCTGAACGCACCCCGGATTTGGCAATTGTGAGGTCCTCTAGTGAGGGCGGCACGGCCACGGTAAAGACATTGACGCCTTCGGCCAAAAGCAGTGCATCGCTGCTCCGCAATTCATTAAATATCGAATTGGCTCCCATCGAAGCATAGGAAAGCACGAGATCGGCCCCCGCACGGTGCAGGGTCGATACGTTTAACTCATTGGTGCAGCGGCAAATGATTTGGATATTTGGACGTAACCGCCGATACAGGATCGTGAGGAAAATATTCAGATCATCGTCATGAGTCGTGATGATCACTGTCGACGATTCTCGCATTCCCGAAGCCACAATCACATCGAGCTCGGAGGCATCACCGATGATCGCTTTCTCTGGATGAGGCACCCTCTCCTCGATTTTTTCGATCATCTTCCATTGGATTTTCCGCTCGTCGAGCGCATCCGCCGTCGCCCGCCCCACCCGTCCACTGCCAACAATCACCACCCGACTCTCTCCCCGATCGGTGCTAGCCATCTTCTGATTGTAGCGCTCAATCTGCTCCGGCGTGCCCGCTAACACCAAAACCGTATGCCCACCAATCTCGCTCTCGGGACCAGCCGGCAAAAATTTACCCTTCTCCCAAAGCCCCACGACACTCACCCCAGCCTCATCGCGCAAACCAGATTCAGCGATATTCTTTCCCACCAGAGCAGTGCCCCCAGCGCTAGCTTCTGAAATATGCAATCCGTCCAGCTCCCCGATTAAATGAGCAGAAGCATCACGATCTATTACCCGACGGGAGAGCGCTTGACCCATCATCACCTCTAATCGCAATACTCGTGTCGCGCCGGCCAATTCCAAAGCGTCTCGGGCTGATTCACTCATTGAAGTCGCCACGATCGGGATATCGGGAGCTGTTTCCCGTGCGGTAAAAGTCACATTGGTATTCACTACATCGCTCCGAGTCGTCACCACCATCGCTGCCTGACCGACCCTCAGTCGACGGTAGGTTTCCGGATCATTAAACTCGCCAACGACTGCTGGGAAATTCTGGTCACGCAGCTCCAACGCTTCGGCTAGTGTCGGGGCAATAATGTAGTAGGGATGCCGGTGTTTGGTCAGTAGCTTAATCAGGTATTTGGTGATTGGTTCCAGCTGCGTCAGCAGAATATGCCCCTTTGTTCCTGCTGGTAATTCCCGGGGCGCCCGTCCCTGAGCCTGCGCCCTCATCCAGGGAGCGTAGAAAAACTCGATAAATGTAAAGGGGAGCAGCACCAACAGAAACACGACTCCTGTCACCAAAACGAGCAGGGAAAATAACCGTCCCGCATCCGTGTGAAAAGTGATGTCACCAAAGCCGAGCGTGGACATCACCGTCATTGTCCAATAGAGGCCCGTGATCCACGTATGCTCCTGCCCCTCGTGCGCCATCAAATAGTGAAACCCTATGCTGTAAAATGTGACCAACGCGAAAAGCACCGCCAACAACTTGACCAACGCCAATAAATTGGTGCGGCTGGTTCGTGTTTCCAAAAAGGAAGAGACGACTGCGGGAAAGGCTTTCATGAGAGAATTACTTTAGCCGCAACGACCGCCGTTCCAAGCTCAACCGGAATGGCCGCACAGTGAGGTTTCATGACCACAATTCACTTTTTATCGCACTGGCCCACCCGTCACCGCCACGAGTTCGCGTAATCGTATTTTGAGACTTTCTAATTCTGACGTCGCCGCTGGATCACCAATCCGATTACTCACTTCGTAGGGATCGGATCGTAAATCATAGAGCTCATCCATCCCTTCCAAATCGACATAGCGAATGTATTTCCAATCAGCCGTGCGAATCGCTTCGTAACCCATGTTCTGAATCCGATCAAAAACTACATCGCTGTAATACTCCACGAGGATCGAATCGCGGCCCTGAGTGGTCGAATCATCCAGACAAGCCTTCAAAGACTCGCCGTGCAGAGCATCGGGGATTTTCGCCCCCGCCAGTTCAATAAAAGTCGGCGCTAGATCAACCGTGGTCGCCAGTTGATCGCGCGTCACACCGGCAGGCACGATCCCGGGACAACGCATCAACAACGGGATTCGAATCGATTCTTCATAAGCCAATCGCCGCTCCACACTCAGACCATGTTCTCCGTAAAAATAGCCGTGATCACTCGTCAAGACGACTAGGGTGTTATCCAACTGATTAGATTCTTCGAGCACTTGGTAGATCTCTCCGAGCCCATCATCGACAGCCGCCAACATCCGTTGACGTCCCAGAATCACCTCGTCACTTGAACCCGTTTCCATACTCAGCGGAAGCACGCCATCCAAGCTTCGACTCAAAGCAGGCTTACCCTTGCCTGCGGAATTGGCATTGGGGCGACGCGGAATCGACACCCCTTCGTAGAGGTTCCGGTGCCTTTCTGCCGGAACAAAATTTGAAGCGATCGGATCGCTTAACTTGCCATCAGGCCCCTGCGCCGTCTCCGGATGCATCGCCTTGTGCGACAAGCAAATACAAAACGGCTGCTCGCGTTTTTCGCGCAAATAGTCGACCGTGCGCTCCGTGAGCAGATCCGTCGTATAGCCCTTTAAGTGCAGCGTTTCACCATTCACGTTTATCTCCGGATCGTTCGAGGTGCCTTGCCCGCGCAAGCTCACCCAATGATCAAAACCAGGTCGCGGTGAGGAATCATTTCCCATGTGCCATTTACCAATAAACGCCGTCTCGTAGCCCGCTTTCTGCAACTGCTGGGGGAAGGTCGCCAATCGATGACTCTCCACACTGCGATCGACATTATCCACGATCCCATTCCCATGCGGATACAGTCCGGTCAATATCGAGGCCCGACTCGGAGAACACAGTGGAATCGTCGCAAAAGCATTTCGAAACATCGTGCCCTCTTGCGCCAAACGATCGATGTGTGGCGTGCGCACATAAGGATGGCCCGAGCATCCCAGTTCGTCCCACCGCAAATCATCTACCACGATGCAAATAATGTTGGGCTGCTTACCGCTGGGATCGGCGGAATGATTACCTAGATTCATCGTTGGTCACCGTATCCAATTCCATATAGCGCGCGCAAACTTCAAAGCGGTAACGCAATTCTTTCAAGCATACCTCCTTGCTCGTTCCGTCGTAAACAAACCCCATCTTTTCATCCCCCCCCGAGCCTTAGTATTATCCTCAAGCACCCAAACCGTCACTGCAGTAGCGGCGGCCTTTCTTATTTCCTTCAAGGACGCCTCCCATAGCCCACGCCCAAAGCCGAGGCTTTGGAAATCCTGCAACAAGTAGATCGCATAGAGTTCCATCGTATTCGGAGGCATATCTTTATCTCTGGATACACCGTATTCGGAAAATCCCACGATTTCATCGTCCGACTGTGCAACTAACACTGGAGGTTTTTCACATGGGCTCGTAAACCTCCCGCTCCATTGCAACGCTCGTTTCTCCACCGACAAACCGGCCAGCAAATCCTCTGGCACGATGCCACGATAGCTTGTTTGCCATGAACTCAAATGCACGCGAGCAATCGCGGGGGGATCATATCTCGTAGTAACCCGAACGGGCATCCTCTTTTGCTCACGATTCACACCCCGACAACAAGCATCTCCGGGTAGTAACAACCGATCAGTGTTGCTTCGCAGGTCGTAAGCTCTATCGTTCCGCTCCTTCATGTTTGGACTGCCGTTGGAGCTCTCCCTCCTCCTTGTTCTTGTTTTGGCTAATGGAATTCTCTCCATGGCAGAAACTGCTGTGGTATCCGCACGAAAGACTTTACTCGAAAGGGAGAATGAGGAAAAAGGCGAAACCGCCAGCACTGTGCTGACGCTGGTGAGAAACCCCACCCGATTTCTGGCTTTTGTTCAGTTGTGGCTGACCTTTAGCAGCATGTCCGCAGGGGTGATTGGGGCACTCTATCTTGCCGGCCCCATCGCAGCCAAATTGGAAGTCTATCCATTATTCAATGGGTGGGTTCACACTTTGGCTCTCCTACTTGTGACTCTCGGACTCACCGCCTTCCTTATCCTTTTTGGCGAACTCATCCCTCGGCGCCTGGGGCTAGCCCATCCGGAAACCGTCGCACGCTTCCTCGCTGGAAGTATGCGCGTGCTCACTAATCTAGCCACTCCCATTCTGGTGATCTTCGAATCAGCGACGGCGTTGTTCGTTCGGGTCTTCCGCCTGCGCACCCGCACTGCGGCTCATTCTATCGACGACGAGGAAGTCCGTGATCTGGTCGAACAAGGCCTACACGCCGGCGTGTTCAAACCCGAGGAAAAGGAAATGGTCAACAGCGTGCTCGAGCTCGACGACAGTGCGATCACCAAACTAATGACCCCTCGGCCGAAAATCGTCTTCTTGAATCTCGACGACCCACAGGAAGTTAATTGGCGCAAAATCGTCACCAGCGGCCACTCCTATTTCCCCGTTTATCAGAGCACTCGCGATCAGGTGGTCGGCCTAGTTTCCGTTAAATCGCTCTGGGCTCATTCTGCCGTGGGCCTTCCTGCCTCGTTAAAAAACCTCTTGGATACACCGCTCACCGTGGACGAAAATCTCACGGCGATCCAACTGGTCGAACAGTTTAAAAAAACCGGTAAACACATTGCCATCGTCACTGATGAATTCGGTGCCGTGCAGGGGCTCGTGACTCTTCTCGATGTGCTCGAAGCCATCGTGGGCGATCTTCCTGATATCGGCCCTAACAGCGAACCTCCCTCCGCCCATCAGCGAGAAGACGGCTCGTGGCTGATCGACGCCACCCTTCCCATCTCTGAGTTTAAGGAAATTCTCGAAATCAATTCCACTCTTCCGCACGAAAACGAAGCCGATTTTCAAACTATTGGCGGATTCGTCATGACGCAATTCGGCCGCATTCCCAAAGCAGGCAACCGCTTCGATTGGAACGCTCTTCGCTTCGAAGTAGTAGATATGGACCGGCACCGAGTGGACAAAGTTCTCGTTACCCCCCTTGAGACCGTCCTCGAAGAATCCGAAGAAGATTCAGACTAAACGGCCATTGCGAATAACTTGTCGGCAAATTCCCTTTGCCATCCGCCAGCTTCGGCCAGACCTTTCGCCCATGGCGGAATCATGCAAGACTCCTTCACCGAACAACCCACGCTCATCCGGGGTCGACACCTCCCGAGCACGCTCGAAAGAGGCTCTCTTCAAGACCATCACAAGCGACGATTGGAAGCGCTCGCTCGCCTCTGCACGGCAGCAGAAAAATGCGGTCTCCGAACAGATTCGGACCGCGATCTCGTCCTCCTCGAAGAAGACGAAGTAATCCTGCTCGAAGCAGCAGGTGACGTATGGGCCGATCTGGGAAACGCGATTCGCGAGTTCCGACGCCGCCTACCCATCATTCCTCTCGAAGATTTCGGCTTCGATACTCTGGCGGAGAATCCACTCGAAGAACCCAACGCAAAGCTCCATCGTATCGGTGGTGGTGTGGAAGCGTGGGCTTATGCCTCCAGCGACGGTTCTGTTTACAAATTCTACCTTCCCCGTGAGGAAAAATGCATCGGGAGTGTTTTCGAGTTCAGTCCGGGGGAAGAGGCTTCATTTTTAGCCGAAGCCGGACTCGGCGACTACCAAGGCCTACTCGAAAAACTCCTGCTTATACACGCTCTCCACGGCACGGCGACTGAGGTTGTTGGCATAACGCCGGAAGGCATCATCGCCGCCAAGCAAACCCTCGGTGATCCCCTCCAGCAAGGCGACGACATGTCGCAACGCCTTCCGCCTGAACTCATCGAAATCCCTTCCCGCTTTCTTCGCGCCAATCGTGATCACCCGAGACTCTTTTTCCTCCACGACCGTCCTTGGCTCATCGGCGATCTCCATGCCCGCAATTTTGTGCGTTGCGAGGATGGGGAACTTCGTGTGATCGATCTCGTCGCCGCCCCGTGGCCCATGAGCGAAACCCACCAACATTCCTTAATCGAAGATTGGATCAAGCGAGTGCAACTCGACCCCAACGCCTCTGTGCTCGCCTCTTCTCCCGACGACGAACTGTAAGTAAACTACTGGCGGCCGATCACCTTCAGCACATCCTCTGCCTGTTGGCCCGTCGATGCACTGTAGTCAGTCCAGATGATCTCGCCGCCCTTGATCAGAAAAGCCTGCCGCTTGGCAAAGCCCATCATCGAAGGAACTCCAAAGGCCTTCACCACCTGCTTGTCGAGATCAGCGATCAAAGTAAACGGCAGGCGATACTTCTCCTTAAATGCCTTTTGATCAGCCACGCTGTCGATGCTGACCCCAATCACCGCGACACCCCTTTCTAAAAGCGCCTCGTAGGAATCACGCAGCGAGCAACCCTGCGCAGTGCAGCCCGGTGTATCGGCCTTAGGATAAAAATAGACCAGAGTATATTCCTGATCGTCATACACCTCACCCAAAACAAGAGTCTTACCCTCATCGGTAGTTCCGGAAACTACCGGCGCGGAATCACCCACGGCTAAAGGAGCTGCACTGGAAAAAAGACTCATGGAAAGAAAAATACTGAGGGCTAAAAAAACACGGGGTTTCATCCTCAACTGGTAATCATGTTCCTCCGATTAACAAGGTAACGAGACAGAATCCCACGAATGGCAAGCGATCGGGTCAACCTCCAGCAATTACCTCAAGCACATCGGCCGCCTGACGGCTGGTCGAAGCCTTTTGATCCATCCAGACCACCTTACCATCCTTAATCAGAAACGCCTGACGTTGAGCGGAATTAGACCCAGGATAAGTGGGCACACCAAACGCTTGCAGCACCTTTTGATCAGTATCGGCAATAAGCGGAAACGGAAATCCATTAGCCTCTTTAAATGCCTTCTGCTCGGCCACCGTATCAGTGCTCACTCCCACCACCGCGACGCCCTTGGACGCCAAATCTTCGTAAGCATCGCGCAACGAACACCCCTGGGCCGTGCAGCCGGAGGTGCCCGCCTTAGGATAAAAATAGACTAGCGTGTAAGCCTGCTGAGCATAAACATCGACCAACGATAGCGACGCTCCAGAATCCGTGATACCCGACACCGTAGGTGCGCTCCCCCCCACTGCAAGCGGGCCGGTCGAGCCAGACTTTTGGTCCGAACAGGCCACGGCGAATAAAGAAACTAAAACCAGTAGAAAGCAGATTTTCATGAAATAAATCCAAGTGATTGCGCTCCATATCGCAAGACAGACCACAAATTTAACTCACCTAACCAAACTGATAGTAGGTTCGTTCACCGCAAGATCAGCTTCGATGATCGTGCTCTGTGGACCTTTCGTAATCGTGACTTTCCAGACAAGCTCGCCAGTTGGTTCGATCGAAATTTCCGGCGCGCTCTCACCTGTTTTGAGCGGCACGAGCACGGTCAAAAACACAGGGATGAGCGACTCGCCAGATTCGATTTCCACGAAAGGATATACCTCCGACATGTCACCCGCATCTTCTTTGCCTACGCGCGATGCCGGGGCCCCGTCAGCCATGGCCGACTTCCCCACCAAAATCGCACCCGGTCGCGTGATCGTGAATTGCCCCTCGGCGGCTACGCCGCTGGCGTGCCCATCCTTGTTATCGATAAAGAAACGCGCTTGGATTTTTGAGGGTGTCGTCGCTTTGACCACGCGATCAGCGATCAGCACAAAAGGCAGCTCCGTGCTCATCGCCACCGAACGAACCGCCGATTTCACATCGGCATTCACCAGACTGTAAGCTGGAGTAGCATCACTCGACCAAGTTAGCAGCGGTCCTTCGCTGTGCTGGCTTGTGATTCGGGCCACCGCATCCGAAGCATTCGTGCCCATCGAAGGTCTCGAAATGATGCTCTGCCATTTTCACCCAGCGATCCGTATCGACCGACCGTCCACGATAGCGCAGCACGCAGACCGCTCCAGTTAACACGCCGTTGACCGGAGCCCCAGCCCACCACCTTTTCAGGAGTGCGCATGCCATGGATAGCAACGTAGTTCGGCTCGATCCCATCCTTGATCATCTTATCAAGCCAACGCTCGCGCATCTCCTCCGTCACTAAGTCGCCTAGAAACTCAATCGTGTAGCTCACTGCCGTGACCAATCGCGCGGCACGCTGAATCGCCATCGGGATTTCCCCTGCCTCCATGAAATAGTCCCAGCGATCAAACTCCATCGCTTTGGCCACGACCGCCAAGGCCAGATCGGCTGCCTCTTTCCGTCCAGAAGCTGCGTAATAAACCGCCATCTATTCAATCAGATTAGCCAGCGGAGGTATCTCCACCGTCTGATAGTTGACCACGACCTCATCGAGCTTCCGATAGTCTGCCGCAAAGTATCGTTTTTCGAGCGCCTCGCGCAACGAAGCCAAAGCTGGCTCATTAAAATTCCGACGAATCGTCGCGAGATCAGGATAAGGAGATTGAGTCATGTTTCCACGGGGTCACCGCCAATCAGAGCGGTTGGGGTTTGAGGGGGAACAACCCCTGAATCGAAATCATCTCACCGCAAGAGTAATGGCTGTAGGAAAGACGTAAAACCGGAACCTTCGGGCTAGATCATAAGATGAAGGGCCTATCAATCCCCACCCGCATCTAAATCCAGCTGATTTATTCCCTCTTTCCTGATTTCCACATTCAATCAATTTGGCCTGAGCCTTAGTATCGGATGGGCTTTCGCCAGCCTGCCTACTTCGAAATTACTTTCGCCGCCGCCTGAGCTTTGAGGCACAGTTCCGCCGCTTTGAAAGCATGTTCCTGCGTCATCGCTTTCTCGGTGCGATTCAGACAATCAATGATCAGTTCTCCAAAGAAACGATAACCAACCTTACCCGCTACATTGATCATCTTTTCGCCTTCGCCATCGACGAGGATCAGATTATCGCCCTTCGCATCCCGCGCGACATCCAGATATTTGCGCATCTCGATGTAGCCCTTCGTGCCAAGAATGACCGTGCGACCATCACCCCACGTCCGCAGACCATCCGGCGTAAACCAATCCACGCGGATGTAGTTTGACGCGCCATTGTTTCCAACCAGTGAAGCTTCACCGAAATCCTCAAACTCGGGCTTGTCCTGATTAGCGTAATTGCCGACCGCCGCATTGCTCACGGTCGCATCTGTCGCGCCGCTGTAATGGAGAAATTGCTCAAATTGATGGCTGCCGATGTCGCAAAGAATCCCGCCATATTTCGCGCGCTCGAAAAACCAATCAGGACGTGAATCCTTGCTCAACCGATGCGGCCCGAGGCCAAGCACCTGAACCACTTTCCCAATGGCTCCACCCTGGATCAAATCCCCCGCGTGCATCGCACATTCCACGTGTAGCCGCTCACTGAAATACACCATATATTTGCGATTCGTCTCCGCTACCACCTCCTTGGCTCGCGCGAGCTGATCGAATGAGGTAAACGGAGTCTTATCCGTAAAATAGTCCTTCCCCGCTTGCATCACTCGGCAACCAATCGCACCTCGCTCGGAAGGCACCGCGGCCGCCGCGACTAGCTTCACTTCTGAATCATCGAGTATCTCATCGAGACTACGAGCCACCTTCGCCTGCGGATAATTCTGCAGAAACCCATCCACCTTCACCGGATCGGGATCGTAAACCCACTTCAACGTCGCGCCTGCCTCCAGCAGCCCATTGCACTGCCCGTTGATGTGACCGTGATCGAGATGCGCCGCCGCAAAGACAAACTCGCCTGACTTCACCACCGGTTCCGCTTTGCCCTGAGGGGCGTAGTTCATACCATCAGATTTTTGCGCCATGGCTCCAGCAGCTTATACCCACCGACCCGAGTCAATCTGTTTGGTCCCAGCAACCCACAACTGACATCGCGAGGTGCGCCCAGCGCACTCGTAGTCGCACGACTACAGAAAAAGAAACCCAATCAAAACAACTGTCATTACGAGGGAGGCGAAGCCGACTGCGGCAATCCACAAATAACCAGACGGGAACAGCAGGTGTTCGCGGATTGCTTCGTCGCGCTGCGACTCGCAATGACAGGACTAGGACACGACCAGGAGAGGACCAGCGCACCGCAGAAAAAGCCCCCCAACCAAAACAACTGTCATTGCGAGGGAGGCGAAGCCGACTGCGGCAATCCACGAATAACCAGACGGGAACAGCAGGTGTTCGTGGATTGCTTCGTCGCGCTGCGACTCGCAATGACTAGTCGCTGGAGAACGAGAGCTCGCAGGGCAGTCGCACCCTCCCACACCACCACACCACACCCTCACTACCAAATTTCATGCGCAGCCATTCATAGCCGACTCGCTTTTCGTGTCATTTGTGTTTTTCGTGGTTACATTCTGATCGTTCGTTTCATCATCTGATTCCATGACACAAACAGCTGATCTCGGATTCGGTATTATCGGCAGCGGCATGATCGCGGATTACCATGCCCTCGCCATCAACGATGCCAAAGGAGCGAGACTCGTCGGCGTGGCGGGCCGCAACGCAACTACCGGGGCGGGCCTCGCTGAAAAACACGGCGCACCATTTCACACCACCGACATCGAAGCCCTCGTGTCTCGTGATGACATCCAAGTCATCTGCATCGCCACACCGAGCGGCGCTCATCTCGAACCCGCCCTCGCCGCGATCAGAGCCGGCAAACATCTCGTGATCGAAAAACCCCTCGAAATCACCGTCGAGCGCGTAGACGAACTTCTCGCCGCCGCCAAGAAAGCCGGTGTGATCGTCGCACCTATTTTTCAGGCGCGATTCGGCCAGAGCGCCCAGCTGATCAAAGCCGCGCTGGATGCCGGCCGATTCGGTCGTCTCGTGCTCGCGAGCGCATATGTGAAATGGTATCGCTCTCCCGATTACTACCAAGGTTGGAAAGGCACTCTCGCGCTCGACGGCGGCGGCGCGACCATGAACCAAGCCATCCATGGCCTCGATCTCCTCCAATGGTTTGCCGGGATGCCGATCGAAGTCTTTGGGCGCACGACCCGACGTGTTCACGAAGGCATCGAAGGCGAAGACACCTCCTGCGCGAGCTTGCGCTATGCCGACGGCGCTCTCGGCACCATCGAAGCCAGCACTGCCGCTTATCCAGGCTGGGCGCGGCGAATCGAAATCTGCGGCAAAAACGGTTCGGTCTCGCTCGAAGACGACACAATCGCCCGCTGGGATTTTCGTGACTCGCAACCCGAAGACGAAGCCATCCGCAACGCCGACGGCGACACCGCGATGGGGTCCGGTTCGAGCAATCCCAATTCAATCAGTCATCAAGGGCATCTCCGCCAAATCCAAGACCTCGTCAATCACCTACGCGATGGTTCGCCCCTCGGCATCGACGCACCCGAAGCCCGCAAAGCCGTCTCCCTCATCCGCGCGCTTTACGAATCGGCTGAGAGTGGCCTACCTGTAAATCCGGCTTAAAAACTCATTAATGAATTAGGCTGGCTGGATCGGTCGAATAGCCAGCTCGATACTGGCGATAGTGATCGGATACTCATCCCCATTTTCCAGCGTGATTTTATTCCAACCATCGCGCACGAGATTAACGGGGCGGTATTAGTTATAACCGCGATGTGCCGAGGTGAGATGCGTGAGACAGCCAAAGGGAAACAGCAGTTCGTCAGTCGGTGCGTTATCGACAACTGGCCCGCTCCCGTTGAACGCGACCGGCAACTCCCGAGCGCCTTATTTTTCAAATACTCGATTCGTTCTTCTCTAAATCCACTCAACGCCCTTCGTTCAGCCCTTCCCTAACCTATCTAAAATGATCCTCTCCTTCCTCGGTGAATAAGCTTCTGATTGGCAAGCGTGTTTCATTTATCTATGAACACAGACAATTACCATGCCCGAGCTCTCGATCTCCAACGCCCTTGATCCCGTAATACAGTTTTCCGTCTTTGCAGAAAACCATGTGGGGAGGCTCTATGACCTCACCTCGGTGTTGAAAGATCACAACGTCCACATCATCGCCACGACGGTTCTCGACACCACCGACTGCGCCATCGTGCGTCTGATCGTCGATGATCCGGATCGGGCCCGCGAGCTGATGGTAAATAACGATTTCCCTTATACCGAATGCGACGTGCTCGCGGTCGAGATTGTCGACGAATCAAAGCTCAAAGGCGTCCTCGCGGCGCTTCTTGAAGCGGAAATTAACATCCACTATATTTACTCCTTTCTCAAACGCCCCGAAGGTCGCTCGGCTCTCGCGATCAGTGTCGAAGATGCCGAGACCGCCGCCCAAGCCCTCAACGGCCGCGGCTACAAAGTCCTCACTCAAGGCGACATCTCGCGCTAATGTGGGACTACCCCTAGTCGGACTGGCTTGGGTAGCCGAACTCAGTGCGAATCTCGCGTCACTTCCGCTCCGGACTTGCCCAAGAGAAAGTCGAAGTCGCAGCCCTCGTCCGCCTGCAAAACGTGACGGATATAAAGTGAAGCATAACCCCGATCCGCGACCGGTGCTTCGGCCTTCCACGCAGCGCGACGACTCGCGAGCTCAGTATCATCGACATCGAGATGCAACCGACGTCCTGCCACATCGACCTCGATCATATCTCCGTTTTGCACCAGCGCTAGATTGCCACCGATCGCCGCTTCAGGAGCGACATGCAGAAACACCGTGCCAAACGCGGTGCCACTCATCCGACCATCGCTGATCCGAATCATATCCTTCACGCCTTTGTCCAACAGCTTCTTCGGCAAGCCCATGTTGCCCACCTCTGGCATGCCAGGATAACCACACGGCCCCACCATCTTAAGCACGAGAATACAGGTCTCATCCACATCGAGATCAGCGGCGTCAATCCGCGCGTGATAATCCTCAATATTCTCAAACACCACCGCGCGACCACAATGCTGCATGAGCTCGGGACTCGCGGCTGATGGCTTCAGAATCGCCCCGCGCTCTGCGAGATTACCATGCAGCACCGCGATGCTCGCGTTGTCTTTCAGCAAAGGATTCTCACGACTACGAATGACGTCGGGATTATAACACTCCGCATCTTTGTTGTTCTCGTTCAGCGACTGGCCATTCACGGTCACGCAGTCGCCATTTAGTTTGTCGGCGATCTCACGCAGCACGACCGGCAACCCGCCCGCGTAATAGAAATCCTCCATCAAAAACTGCCCCGCCGGCATCAAATTTGCCAACAGTGGCACGTCGCGACCGAGCTGATCAAAATCCGCCAAATTAAGCGGCACCTCCAAACGTCGGGCAAGCGCGAGTAGATGAATCACTGCATTCGTCGAACCACCGATCGCCGCGTTGATCACGATCGCATTCTCCAACGCCTCGCGCGTGAGGATCTGAGACATCTTCAAATCCTCTCGCACCATCTCAACAATGCGACTGCCCGACATCTGCGCCAACACGTAACGGCGCGAGTCTACCGCAGGAATCGCCGCCCCACCCGGCAAAGTCAGCCCCATGCCTTCGACCAAACACGCCATCGTCGAAGCCGTGCCCATCGACATGCAGTGCCCCTGACTGCGGGCCATACAGGCTTCCGCGCTCACAAATTCATCGCAACTGATTTGGCCGCAGCGCAATTGCTCACTGAACTTCCACACATCGGTGCCCGAACCAATATCCTTGCCCTTAAACTTCCCGTTCAACATCGGGCCGCCGGGCACCACAATCGTCGGCAAATCCACACTCGCCGCACCCATCAACGGACCAGGCGTCGTCTTGTCACAACCGGTTAAAAGCACGACGCCATCAATCGGATTTCCCCGAATTGATTCCTCCACATCCATGCTCATCAAATTACGAAACAATGCCGCCGTCGGCCTCAGCAAGGGCTCGCCCAACGACATCACCGGAAACTCCACCGCAAATCCACCGGCCTCAGCCACTCCTAGTTTCACGCTCTCCGCGATCCGACGAAAATGCCCATTGCAGGGGGTGAGATCCGACCACGTCTGACAAATTCCGATGATCGGCTTGCCCTCAAATTCGTGATGAGGAATCCCCTGATTTTTCATCCACGAGCGATGAATAAATCCCGTTTTGTCGTTCCGACCGAACCAGTCTTGGCTGCGTAGTTTCATGATGTGCCTGCGATGCGCGTATTTTGCCCAAGCCCTTCGGGACCAAGACCTTGATAGCCACCATCAACCGGTAGATCCGCGCCAGTAATAAAAGAAGCTGCATCGCTCAACAGGAACAAAACAGCAGCCGCGACCTCCTCGGGGTTTCCCATTCTACGAAGCATACAAAAATCCCCCCAGACCTTGTCATACTTCTCGCGATCGTATCCAGCTGCCTTGTCGTTCTCCCGAGTCCAAATCCAACCCGGGCTCACGCTATTCACGCGGATACCCATTGGCGCGAGATCAAGTGCCGCACATCGCGTGAGCTGATTCACCGCACCTTTTCCTGCGTTGTATGTCCACCGATTGGGCTGCGCGATTACTCCCGAAATACTGGTGATGTTCACGATCGCACCACCCCCATTCGCTCGCATGGATGACTGCACCAATTGAGCCATATTTGCATAGGCAAACAACCCGACATCGAAAGACCGTTTCCAATCCCCACGCGTGCCATCCAAGGCCTTCGCGATAAACGAAAACGCATTGTTCACTAAAAGATCCACGCGTCCAAAACGTTCTATCATGGTCGCCACCGTGCTCTCGCAAAAAATCTCATCACCCATATCTCCGCCAAACGAAACGCATTCGAGCCCCGCCTTCGCAAACGCCTCCTCTCCCTCCTCCACATCTGCCGGTAAACTCGTCCAGCCCACCGTCGCCCCCGCTCGCGCCAACGCGAGTGCGATAGCCTGACCGATTCCCGACGAACCGCCGGTCACGATGGCGACCTTGTTATCAAAATTCTTCGAATTATTCATGGGGGTGAAATCAAGAAAACGGGGTTAATCGAGACAACCTAAGGTTTGAGAGAACACTCCCAAGATAAATAACCCGGCAACGATAAACCTCACGGTTCGGCGTGTTTTTTCATAAACCGGTTCAGCTTCCGATATTCCGCCTCTTGCCGATTATTCACCAAGAGGAACTCCGCCAAGATCTTGTCTTCGCCAACAGAAATTTTCCGCGCCCGCGCCAATACCCATCGGGAGAGAATCGCTACTTCCTGTTGCCGTATAGTTTGTCGCAAAGTCGCCGCTTGCGCTTGCAGCCAAACACGCTGTTCCGGCGGGGCCTCTTCATTCATTTTATCAGCCAACACTTCCGGCCCGCCATCCCGTTGGTAAAGCAAGTCCGAGTTCTGATCATATGCCAGGACGTTCCCCCGTGTATTAAAAACATCATACATATAGTCGGGATAGCCCGGCTTCAAATCGACCGTCGCAATCGCATCCGGATCCTTAACCGCCACACGCCAGCCCGTCTCCTCCCGTAAGAGCGCCATCATATCCGTGCCGGTTAAGAACTGGAGAAAATCCACCGCTTGCTCCTGTAGAGGCGAACGCAGCACCCCTAAGGTAAGCGTGGAGGCACCCTGCAATTCGTTCACTGGCCCGAGCACATACTTTCCATATTCAGGATCTGATTTATCCGGCACTGGAAATCCCGATTCGCCAATCTTGAATTCTGCCAACTGCTTTAAATGGGAGAGATCAATATGGGCTCCGCCTAAGCCCAGTGCACGGCCCTGCGTAAACTCCGAGATCCCGTTATTCTTACCCAATTGCGCGAAGCCCGGATTCATCAACCGAGAGGCATCCCTCATCAATCTGAACCCCGCTTGAACCTCCTCGGTATGGTAGTTCCAACGTCCCTCCAAAAACCCCATCGAAGTATCACGGCCCGATAGTTTCAGATCATAGTTTCGATCCATCTTGAACACCATCGATTGCGTCATGCTCGAGAATAGCATTTTGGAAAAAGTGGAGCTCGAATAGTCAGAACTCGCCATCACCATGACGCGTCCGCTCCCCCCTTCGCCATCTGGGGCATCTGGAGCATTCAATTTCTCACCCAAGCTGCTAAATTCGCGATAAGTCCAAGGCTGATCGCCGCCAATCTTCGCCTCGCGCATATCTTGATTATAGAAAAACCGATACCCTCCCATGATGAGCGGTATCCCAAAATACGCGCGTAGTTTCCCACTGTAAGCATCTCGCGAATTCAGCCCATCCAGAAAAGTATCCCGCCATGGCAATACTTTCGTTTCCTCACCATAATTATACGGGTTGGGCTTTTGGACCCACGGGTCCAACACCGCAAAACGATGCCTGACCATGTCCTCTACATCGGGATTGAAGTAAGCGATTTGCATGATCTCCGGAGCCATCTCTCCAATGATCTGCGTGCGTTGCCATTGCAGATACGCCTGCCGCGGAATGGCCAATTGCCGGATTCTCACCCCCGGATTGCGCTTCTCATACTCCGCGCCGGCCTTATCCAGAAAGCTCCGAAAGTGGGGATCGATGGTAAAGTGACTAATGTGGATCGTCACTGTTCCCGGTTCCGTCGTGGTGGCCTTATAGTTCCGCCGCGCGACCACAAACGCCACGATCGTCACCAGCACGATAAGCACATAACCATAACGCCGCTTCATTGCTCCCCCTCCTTGTCCCTCAGCCGCAGCTGATCCTTCACAATGTAGTTGCGAACGTCTGTGGGGAATTCATCCGAAAAATCCGCGTAGGCCTTCCTTTCGACATCCCTCCGCCCCATCTCTCCGGCGATCCGACCAATCTGCACCAACAAGTCCGCCTTCTTAATCCCCCGATTTATCCCCAACTCACGCACCGTGATTAAATTCTCCAAGGCAGCGCTCAAATCGCCTCTCTCCATATAATACTCCGCCAAAAGATAATGGAAATCACTCCGCGCCGATCGGTGAACTGGCACCGCTAATACTTTGAGCTCCTGCCTGACATACTTTGCCGACGCATCTGGAGAAATCTTTGCCAAGGCGATCAAAGCCAGCTTCACCGCCGCACTGTCAGCCAATTGATCATGGGGGTAATCCTCTCGTAGCTGACGGTAGTAATATCCGGCCTCAGCAGAACGGCCTTCCCGGAAAATATGGGCAATTCGTCCGAGCAAATACAATGCCGCTACCCGATACTCCGACTTTTCATTCTCATTCAATAACACCAGCAAGATGCGCTCTGCTGCATCCACATTATGAGGCGTCTGTGGATACTTACCCAACAAAGCCGTCGCCAAGCCGAGCTGCTGCTCTGGTGACACCGGATGCGCCTCCAAAGTTCTCAACGCCTCCCCCGACGAAAAGCCCTCCATCAACTCCCAAGCATGCGTGAGACTCGCCTCATCGGCCGCCTGTAATGAAAACGTGGTCACCAGCACACTAAGAATGACTGCAAATAAATGCTTCATGGATTTCAAAGCCTAGCCTGCATGACATCTCACCACGAGCGATACTTTCCGAAAGTCTAGAACCTAATTTCCGCCTCATCCTCATCTGCCCCTAAAGTCTCATTCTCGTATTGCATCCACCGAAAGAAGAAAGCATCAAACTTCCCGCCAATGTGTAGATGCATATCGGAGTATCTGGACACAGGGCCTCAAGGAGCCGCGGTCAACACCCGCTTCATGTCGCCCAACCCAATCAGTCTGGGTGCTTATTCATGAATCGGAGGATCCCCCTATATTCGGCTTCCTGGCGGTTGTTCACTTCCAGAAATCCATTGAGGCTGATGTTTTCAGAGCCGATCCCTTCTTCCGTCTGACCCAAGGCCCAACTAGCGATAATCGACATCTCTTGTTGCCGTAAGGTTCGTCGCAAAGTGGTCGTCTGTGAATTGATCCAACCGCGAGTTTCCGCCGGTGCTTCCTCATCCATGATCGTAGCAAATGCCGCCACCCCACCGTCTCTTTCAAAAAGACGATAGGCGTTCTGTCGATAGGCCATGATGTTTCCCCGCGTATTGATCACATCATACATCACATCCGGATAACCCGTTTTCAGATTGAGTTTAGACTCCTGCTTCAAATCACCAACCGATACTCTCCAACCCGTCTCCTCCCGCAGCAAGGCCACCATCTCGGTGCCGGTTAGAAATTGCAGAAAATCCACCGCCTGTTCCTGCAACGGAGATCGCAAAACCCCCAGAGTCAGCGAAGAGGATCCCGCCAATTCCGAAACGGGACCGAGCACATAACGTCCATATTCGGGATCGGTTTGATCCGGAACGGGGAAACTCGCCTCGCTCACATTGAATAAGGCCAACTCTTCTAAATACGTCAGGTCGACATGCGCACCACCCACCCCAAACGACCGGTTCTGCGCAAATTCCATGATCCCGTCCGGCTTCTGTAATTCTAGAAACCCGGGGTTCATCAGTTGACTCGACTCGCGCATCAATCGGAGGCCCGCCTGCACTTCATCGGTGTGATAATTCCACCGTCCCTCCAAAAATCCCAACGCCGAATCGCGACCGGTAATCTGTAAATCATAGTTGCGGTCCAGTGAAAATAAAAGCGATTGGGTCACACTCCCGAACAGCATTTTAAACCAACTATAAGAGGAATAATTGGAGGTCGACATCGGCATCACGGGCCGCAGGTCACTCGCCGCCACCGCCGGGGCATTGAGTCGCGTGGGAAGTGCTTTAAATTCCTGGTAATTCCATTCCTCTTCGCCACCCAATCTTTCCCGACTCATCTCTTCGTTATAAAAGAAACGATAGCCGCCCATGATGAGGGGGATCCCGAAGTAAGCACGAAGTTTATCGTTGTAGGCATCTCGGGAATTCAACCCGTCGAGAAACGTATCCCGCCAAGCCATGTTTTTGGTCTCAATATCATCACGATAGGGATTCGGTTTTTCGACCCATGAATCGAGCACCGTAAACCGGTGCATCACCATGTCCTCCACCCCCGTATTGAAGTAGGCAAACTGCATGATCTCCGGAGCCATTTCGCCGATGATCTGCGTGCGCTGCCATTGGGGATAAACCTGACGCGGCACATCCATCTGTTTGATGCGCACCTCCGGATGTATTTTTTCGTAAGCTTCACCCGCCTTCGTTAGAAAACTTCGAAACTGTGGATCCAAAGTAAAGTGGGCTACACGAATCGTCACCGTGCCTGGTAGGGTCGTGGTCGCGACATAGTTTTTCCGAGTCATCAACAGTGCCCCGATCGTGGCCACCACGATTAATCCATAACCAAACTGCATCTTCATGGTCGCGACTCCTCTAGTTTGCTGATCTCTACCTTCACCATGTAATTTCGGGTGTCCGAAGGAAATTCCTTCATGAAAATCCGGTAGGCAGCTAACGCCGCTACAGGCTCCTTCACCAACGTCGCCACCCGACCCACTTGCACAAGAAGATCAGCCCGGTTCTTTCCTGCCACCATACCAAGACGCTGCGCCGCCGACAGATGTTTCAATGCTGCCGGCAAATCCCCGCGTTCGAGCAAATAGCCTGCCAGCACCTGACGGAAATCACTCAACGTGCTCTTGCGAACAGGACGCTCCAATCGAGCAATCGTTGCCTCCACCGTGGCATCGTCGACCTCCGACGGCAGCGCGTGTAACTGCAACAGCGCCAGCTTAACCGCGGCATTATCTGCCAAGCGATTCTCCGGATACGCCGATCGTAATTTACGGTAATAAACCGCGGCCTGTTCCTCATGCCCTTCCCTAAAAATATGCTCGATTCGAGCCAACAGATAATAGCCCGCCGCCTGATAGTCGCTTCTTTCCGATTGGCGGATAAGTGCCTCCAACAGTTCGGTTGCGCGGTCGACGTTATGTGGCGTCTGAGGATACTTCCCCAAATAAACCGCGGCCCTCCCCAACTGTTTCTCAGGGGAATCCCCCGTGGTCTCCGAATCGAAATCAAGCGCGGCTGCTGCAGCTGAATAGCGCGCCAACATCTCCCAACCATGCCGTGGATTCGGCTCCTGAGCCGCAGTGGCCATACCGGCCCATGCCCATAGAAATAAAACTCCAAAAAAAACGGGACGAGCCTTCAAGAATGACGATATAAACTTCATGTAAATGGCTTAATTGAGATGGGCTATTTTGAGGATTAACTCACGAAAAAAAGCAGTGATCGAAAACGTCATAACAATGCATGGCAAACACGGGCATGGCTCTTGTTTGTCACCGTGAGGTTTTCTGTTGGGACAAGAAACGCATGATCCTCAGATACTCCGCTTCCCGTCGATTGTTGGCGTCGAAAATTTCGGCAAGACTCTGCGCAGAAGCTTCTTCTTCTCCGTCCTCTCGATCTATCACCCATCGCGCCAACAGGGCCGCTTCCTGCTGTTTCAGCGATAACTGTAATCCTTTCGCTTGGGCGCCCAACCAGGTTATCATTTCAGGAGGACTCTCGTCAGCCATTTTTCGGGCGAAATGCTCCGGACCATCTTCGGACTTGAATATAAGATGCGAATTCTGTCGGAAAGACATGACGTTACTTATTCCGTTCATCATGTCATACAGTGTGTCTGGATAACCGGATTTCAAATCTGATTTTTTTTCCTCTTCCGGCTCTTTGACGGCAAGCCGCCAACTCGTTTTTACCCGCAGCAACGCCGTCATTTTGGTGCCGGTCAGGAAACGTAGAAAATCTATCGCCTGATGCTGAACCGGCGAACGCATCACCCCAAATGTGGCGGTCGAGGTGCCGTGCACTTCCGTGACTGGACCAAGCACATAACGTCCATAGACTGGATCGCTCTTATCCGGAACCGGGAATGAGGTGGCCTTAACCTTAAACGGAGCGATCTCGGGCAGATAGGACATGGCAAGATGTCCGCTGCCCAAGGCCATCCCCCTCTGCTGGACAAACTGCACTACTCCGTCCTGATTTTTGATCTCAGCAAACCCGGCGTTCATCAGCTTCGCGCTGTCGTGTATGAGCCGTAATCCTGCTTTCACTTCCGCAGTCTCGTAGCTCCACTTCTTTTCCAAAAAACCGAAGGCTGTCTCCCAATCGTTCACGACCATGTCTCCATCCCGATCTAATTCAAAAATCAGAGGTTGGGTCACACTGGTGAACAGTTTGCGAAACAACACGTAGGACGAAAAATCCGACCCCACCATCAGCTTTACCGGATGAACGATCCCATCCGCCTCCAATTCGCCCTTGAGTCGATCCGCCATTTGCTGAAACTCCTGATAGTTCCACGGCGCCACCGGCATTCCTAATTCCTCCCGGAGCGACTCGTTATAAATCAGGCGGTAGCCTCCCATCACAAAAGGAATGCCAAAATACGCCCGAATTTGGGCGTTATATGAGTCGCGTGAGCCCAATGTGTCGTGAAAGGAATCCTTCCAGGCGATCTCCTCCCCTTCTCGATAAGGATTGGGCTTACGCACCCAACTATCCAATATCACAAAGCGGTTCAAAACCATTTCCTCCACGCCCTCGTCAATGAAGGAGAACTGCATGATCTCCGGGGCCATTTCTCCAACAATCTGGGTGCGCTGCCATTGCCGGTAAACTTGGCGCGGCACTCTCAACTGCTTGATTTCCACATCGGGATGCAGGCGGTGATAAGCTTCCGCTGCTTCCGTCATGAAATCCTGAAAATTGGGATCCAAGGTAAAATAGCCGATTCGCAATAGCGACACTCCCGGCTTGGCCACCGTCTCCGATTGGTTACGGCAGGACCAGATCATGGCAAACACCACAATCCCAACCACGATTCCGTATCTTAAATATTTATTAGTCATTCACAACGCCACGAACCATCCCGCACTGATCAACAAAATCAGCAATCTTAGGCGTAAAATGTCCTGCAGCGGCGAACCACTGCAGGACTATTTAGAACACCTTAACTACTGGCCTACCACAGCCCTTAGAAACGATAGGTTGCCGTCAGTTTTGCATTACGCGGGGCACCCATATTTGAGTAGGCCGTCACGTTGAAACCGCCGGGAGAATAAAGCTTATCCTCAAGATTCTCGATATTCAGCGCGAGGCTGAGCCGCTCGTTCACTTTATAGTTCACAAACGCATTCCAGACCGTCCATGCGGGCCAGCCAGTGGTGCCACTCTGCAAGCGAAAGCCTTGATGATACATCGTGGTGCCAACGGTTAAGCCGGAATCGAAATCATATTTGGCAATCAAGCTGTAGGTCTGGTTGACCGAATTATTCAGGCGGACTCCTGTGTCGGTATCCTTGATGTCGCCCTTGTAGTAAGTGGCGATGATTTGAGAATTATCGGTTGGTTTCACCGCCAGTTCGATTTCGTAGCCCTTGTTATTCTGTTCACCAGACGCGAGCCAGAAACCGGGATGATCAAAATCCTGCGTGCGAATGCCCGACGCCGTGAGGTCAAAATAGGTCACCGATCCCACCACACGTTCGTTGGCAGTATTGAACTTCACGCCAAAATCAACCACATCGCCCTGCGTCGAAGGCAGGTAGTTACCGAGATAATCTCGATTGGTCTGGGGAAGGAAGGTGGATGAATTATTCACAAAGAAGGACAACGATTTCATCGGCCGATAAACCACTCCATAGCGATGAGTGGTTTCACGCACCGTTTGCTCTCGGGTGATATCCCCAGCCGGGAAGTCGTAGCTTTCATTCTGGACGTAGTTGCGACCAAGCCCCGCCACGAAGGCCAATTTCTTCTCAAAGAGATTCAGGGTGTGGGAGTATGAAATATGACCTGTGTCGCCAACCCCTTGCCCCCAGTAGGGAACATTGACGTCCGCAGGGAGGGGAGGCTTCACGCGGTTTAAAACCGGATTGTCGATGGAGATAGGCGTCATTGCGAAGACTCGCCGACCCGAACGAGAGGACTGTCGATCCGCATATAATCCGACAAACGACTCATGTGAGAGCCCGAAGAGCTCATATTTACCGATCAAATCCAGTGAGAAAACCGACAACTTAGCATCAGTGAAATTATGGAAGTAATTTTGTTTCCACGTCCGCGCCGTAAAGTCGGGATTTCCCCCGGGGCGAATATCAAAGTCCTTACGGTCATACATATTCCGGTAGACCATGAGTTGGGCGTCCCATGAGTCATTGAAGGTGTGCTCTACGTTGAAACGCACTTTTTGGCGAGAGAAAGTCGCTTCCGACCAGTCCTCTTTCCACAGCTGGTTGCGGCCTTTGTTAGAACCGATATAGAGGTTTTTGAGATCTTGCGTAAAAAAGCCCATCGGCACACCACCGGTGCGTTGTTCGCTGATTTCACCCTGCACCCGAAAAGTGGTATTGGGGAATTCCAGCTGCAGGGCCGGGAACAACATTTCACGATCGTCCTTATTACCAGTGGGGAAACCTTTATCCCGCTGGAGACCAGCGACCAGCCGGTATGACAGCTTACCACTAGAGCCAAAAAGAGAATCGGTGATCGGGCCCTTCAAATCGACTTCAACCCGATTGAAGTTCTCCGACCCCAAAATACCACGAACCATGTAGCCCGGGGTCATGCTGGGTTTCTTGGTCGAGCGCATGATAATACCTGCCAAGGTCGGACGACCACCATAGAGCACAGCAGCCGGACCACGAAGGACCTCGTAAGAGTCCACAATGATTGAATCACCGTTGTTGAAGGTAGCATCCCAGACACCGTCTTCCAAAATCACATTGGAACGGAATCCACGCATGTGAGGTTGATTACCCTTATGCTCCGAACTGATACCGGCCGCCGCATATTTTACGATATCGACCTCATTCCGGAACTGAGCGAGATCATCGATCAGATCGCGAGGCACTACGGTGATTGCCTGGGGAATATCCAACAATTCCTTGCGGCTTCTAAAACCGGATGTCGCGTGGTGACTGAGGTAGCCACCGCCTTGAGTGGATTCGACCTGAAAGGCAGAGAGTTGAATGACTTCCTTGGCGGTATCTTCAGACTCATCTGAGTCGGTCTGCTGAGCGGTGATCACTCCCGCTCCCATCATAGAGATTAGGCAAACATGGCAGAACTTGCGCATGCGCCCGGGTGAACGGACAACTGGTGTGCTTTTCATAGGGGTGTAGGTTATTCCGCTGCATAAGTTCCGTTGTATCAGGGGATATCAACGACGGAAGCGGATTGGTATGACGTTTCACATTTAGCCCAATATTCGTCAATTAAATTCGAATGGATCTATTCTGAGGACAATCAGCCACGCAGATAAGGTCGTCCTCCCTAATCAAATCTTAAACTTATCTTATTAATTATTATTCATTGATTTATAAATTTTAATCAATGAAAACCAGACCAATTATCAATGCTTATCCTCCATAGAATCGAAAGTTTATAAACGAGATAAGTTAAAATCTTACCTTTTTACATTAATCTGTCTAATGAATGATGTATAAATCATTCGTGGAGCGTAATTCCCGGAATCAGAGGGTATGCAGACCCAGTGAATCGGCAGACCTTAATCAGCCCATTCTGTTAAACTAGATGACTGGCCTCGTAAGCTAGTGATTTGAGACCGATTGCGTCTCGTCACCACCAAATAGCTCAATCGTGAGTTTCATTCGTTCCCGGAAAAATGAGGTGGCCTCATCAACTTTCCCTTCCTTGATCATATCAAGTAGTTCGCGATGCTCTTTCCAGAGGGCCTCACGACGATTGGGAGTAAAATCACTTCGCTGCAGTTCGCGCAGTCCTGTGCGTCTGCTAAAGTCCTTTAGCGGCTCCAGAATTGCCTGAAACATGATATTATTCGTGTATTCGGCCATTGTGATGTGAAAGCTCATGTCGAGCTGCTCAAATTCCTCCACCGTCGGGGGCGAAACCTTATCACCCATCAGGTTTACGATAGTTTCAAGTGCCTGCAGGCACTTCGGATCCTTCGCTTCTCCCACAATTCGCATGCATTCGACCTCAATCAAGGTGCGCAGCCTCACATAATCTAAAATCGCGTGCTTGTTGGCGTAGATTTGGCGAAAATGACTAAATACCTTTCTGATCTGGGCCATCGGATCGCTCGCCACAAAGCTACCATTTCCTACCTTAGAAATCACCAAGCCCTGTGCTTTTAGCTTTTGTATCGCCTCCCTAATGACGGTCCGACTCACGCCAAATCCTTTACTTAACTCAGGTTCTGTCGGTAAACGTGCCCCCACGAGCAAAGCGCCCGTCAGAATCTGCTCTTCTAAATAGTCGTAAACTTTCTCGCTGAGATTTCGGGTGATCTTTAAGTTCGGGAGTTTCATTCATCAATAAGTTTCAAAGGTATTACATGTCATAAGTTCATACCTTTCGTATTATAGGCAAGAGAATGCTATCTCGCAGTGGCTAAAGTGCTTCTGGACAATTAGTAAACAAAGTAAATTGCGG
>Ga0105055_10002622_pt1 | contig 27759 bp, 27 predicted proteins | sample BON03_FD_78090 | JGI IMG/M metagenome (GOLD analysis project Ga0105055, IMG submission 78090) | Freshwater microbial communities from Lake Bonney liftoff mats and glacier meltwater in Antarctica - BON-03 | ecosystem: Environmental > Aquatic > Freshwater > Ice > Glacier meltwater | place: Lake... | reverse complement strand
GGGCAAGCCCTCACGATCACTCTCACCGGCAGTGGCTTTGATCACACGGGAATTTGGGTGAGCGGCAGCGGCGGCAGCTATTATGATCAGGGCCTTGAAAGTTTTGGCGTCTCGACGCTGAGCTTAACGGTGCCAGCGTTCAGTCTCACCTCGGGACAATCGTATGATGTAGAGCTGAGTTTTAGCGACATTGTGGGGGGCGCCACCACCACCGCCTTCAATGGCACGGGCGGCATGAGCGCAGCTCAGTATGCGGGTGTCTATACTTCACATACAAAGTTCACAATCAATGCCGTCCCCGAGCCGGCCACGTATGCCATGTTCGCGGGTTTGGCGGTTCTGGGGTGCAGCTTGCTTCGAAGGCGGAGTAGGCGGGTGTCACGTGGGTCCGTGTAGGCGCGCTGATTTGCGCGATTTTGGCAACAACCTCGACGAACCAGCATCTTCAATCCTGCGCGGACAAAAAATTAGCTTGGGTAATGATTGGCTGGGCGGGGATTTAAGGGTGAGCCAAGGGGCCTTGGCTTTTCAGGCTACCAGAGGACTGGTTAGGCAACCCCCGGTTTATTATGAGGATATCCCGTGCAAGTTTTGTCGTGATGATTGGAGCTCTCCTCCCCGTGGTTGCGGTGGGCTCAGAGCACGGACAATTTCTACACGGTTTCGAGCCGTCGCTGGACGCGGCCTAGACCGGAGGGACGTCTTCGCTCGCTATCGACCCCGTCACGAGCATCAACCTGACTTTGGGGCCGACGCCTACTCGTCAGTCGTCGCAGCGTAGACGGCCGCGACCAATGGTGCGACGTGGAATGGCTCAGGCCAGCTGGGGGTCAATGCCATCAACGGCACCACGTTGACGTGGGCAAACTTTACGGAATATGGGCACTGGCGGGGTCGGCCAGCGCATGGCGGTCGGAATCAATGCCATGTCGGGACACGATCTTAGTTATTGCCTTGCGCTAGGCGCTCACGTTCGCCTCCGACCCCATCTTTTCGAATTTCGTGATCGGGGCGGGTTCGCTCGTGGCGGGCGATACCTACACGATCGAGATTGTATACGATGTCTTTACGACGGCGGATATGAGCTCGCTGTCGGGGCGACCGGAGTTGGCTATTATGAGAATCGGACGGTGATCCAAGTTCTGGCGGTGCCAGAACCTTCGACCTACGCGTTGATCGGCGGAGTGCTCGCCCTCGCGGGCGTGCTGATTTTCCGGTGCCGGTCGGCGGTGGTCCGACCGACTCGCGCGAACCGCCGAATCCCAAACCGGGCCACGACCCGGCTAGTTGTGACGTGAAGGCTGTCTCTGGGGGTGGGATAAGCTCATCCCTACTCCTCGCAGTCGAAGTAGTCGGTCTGGATCGTCCGAAAATACTCCCCGAACGAGCGCACGCCATGCTTGTCGCTGTCGGGATAATACCAGCGGTCCTCGATGGGATTGTCCGTGATGATGAGGCACTCCAATTCCGAGTCGGTGGCGGCCATCGTTTGATGAGGCTGGCCGGGCGGCTGGATTACGATGTCTCCAGCAGCGACATCGAGTCGGCCGGCGGGCGTGCGCACGAAACCGCGACCATTGATCAAGACGAACATCTCCCACTGCGCGCTGTGGCTGTGGTAGGGGCAAATCGCCGCGCCGGGGGCAACTTTCCGCAGTTGCAGATCGAAGGGGTGCCCGCCCGCTTGCACTCCGGCATTGGCGATCCCGCCAAGAGCGATGGAGATATCTGCCCGGTGGCTTTCGAACTTTCCCTTCGGCGAGCGTCGATGTTCCCAGGCGAGGTCGGCGAGGTTGACGAATCGAGCGGGCACCTCCGCGAGCGGCGGTCGCGGAGCAGGCGGGAGGCTTGTCTCGGGAGCGTGGTCTTCGCCATAATGGTAGTCGACGTCTTGGCGGAGAAATATGCTGCCGCTCGGCTTGAAGCCCCATTTGTTGGAATCAGGGTAGTGGAAGATCTCGGTCAGGGGATTGTCCGCGACGAGGTAGTAAAGTAGATCGCGGTCACCGGTGTTGATGAGCTGATGGGCGCTGCCCGGCGGATGCAGAGCGACGTCGCCCGCGCGCAGCTCGCGCCGCTCCTGGCCGTGCCGCATCGTCCCGGCACCGGCAATGATGTAGTAGCACTCCCACTGCGCGGAATGGCTGTGAAATGGGCAGCCGGCCTTGCCAGGCAAGAGTTTGCCAAGCTCGAGGTCAAACGGGTGGCCACCCTTCGCGATTGTCGCGTTGTGCGCTGCGCCGAGTGCCTCGGAAATCTGTCGACCCGCGCCGTGAAACTTGCCGCTCGGCGATGACCATTCGATCCAAGGAACCGTGTCGAGGTGGACGTGCTTCATGGAGAATTTTTTTAAAGCGCAAAGACGCGAAGTTACCAAGCAATCAGCGAACACGCAAATCTTTGCGTCCTTGCCCCTTTGCACTTCAACCTGAAGTTCAGGCCTCGTTCACGACCGGGTTGGTCAAGGTGCCAATTTTTCAATTTCAATGCTCACGTCAAGTCTGAAGGAGTCCAAGTCTGAAGGAGTCAGGTCTTCATTATTTGATTCGCTTTGGTTCCTTACCGTGTTTTGATCGGGGCATGGCTCGCAAACCGAGGATCGAATTCGCCGGGGCGCTTTATCACGTGATCAATCGGGGTAACTACCGTCGCGACCTGTTTGAGACGGCGGGGGCGGCGCAGGCGTTTGAGACGTGTTTGTATGAGGCGTGCGGGCAGTTTGGTTGGCAACTGCATGCGTATGCGATCATGCGGAATCACTTTCATTTGGCGCTGGAGACGCCGCGGGGAAACCTCGTGGTGGGCATGCATTGGTTGCAGAGCACGTTTGCCACGCGGTTTAACCGGTTTCGCGATGAACACGGCCACCTGTTTCAAAGTCGCTATCAGGCGCTGTTGATCGAGGCGGGGCGTCCGCTGGTGAATGTGGTCAACTACATCCACCTGAATCCGGTGAGGGCGGGGATCGTGCCGTTTGCGCAACTCGGGATGTTTCGCTGGTGCAGCTACCGTCGGTTTGTGCGGGGTGACCGTCCGCCGTTTCTGGTCTGCGCGGAGTGGCTGCGCGAGATTCGCGCGTTGCCGGACTCGGGTGAGGGCTGGAAGGCTTACGCGGCCTACCTCGAGTGTCTGTCGGTGGATGTGGATGAGCAAAAGTTTGCGGCGTTTGACCAGATGACAAAAGGCTGGGCGATCGGAAGTGCGGAGTGGCGGGCGGAGCGGGCGCGCGAGCACGCGGCGAAAGGGGACTCAGGCGCGCTCATGGGAAGTGATCTGGCGGAGTTGCGCGAGGCGGCGTGGGAGCAGGAAGTCGAGAAACGGCTGGCCAAGGCGCACAAAACCCCCGAACACATTCAACGCGACGCTTGCGGGGCCCCGTGGAAACTCGCCATCGCGCGGGCGATGCGGCAGACGACGGCGGTGACGAACCGTTGGTTAGCGCGGCGGTTGGGCATGGGGGCGGAGAGCACGGTGAGCACGTATTTAAGTCGAACGAAACATCAACGATCAGTCCGCAACAAGTAACTGAAGCATGAAGCAATTTCCGAAAGAGTTTGTCTGGGGGGCCGCGACCGCGGCGCATCAAATCGAAGGAGGTTGGAACCAAGGCGGCCGGGGTCCGAGTATCTGGGATGCGTTTTCGCACACGCCAGGCAAGACACACCTCGGGCAGACGGCAGATGTGGCGTGCGATCATTTTCACCGCGTGGACGAAGATGTGGCGTTGATGAAGGCGATGGGGTTGCCGGCGTATCGGTTCTCGCTGTCGTGGAGTCGTCTGCTGCCGCAGGGTCGCGGCGCGGTAAACGAAGAGGGCGTGGCGTTCTACAATCATTTGATCAACGCGCTGCTCGCCAACGGAATCACGCCGTGGGTGACGCTCTATCACTGGGATCTGCCGCTCGCGTTGCAGATGGAAACGGACGGCCTGCTTAATCCGGAAGTGGCCGATCATTTCGCGCGCTATGCGGAGGTGTGTTTCGAACGCTTCGGCGATCGGGTGAAACACTGGATCACGCTCAACGAACCTTGGTGCAGCGCCGTGCTCGGTCATGGTATCGGCTATTTCGCGCCGGGGCGCACGAGCACGTCGGAACCGTATCTGGCGGCGCACAACTTGATTCGCGCGCACGGCAAGATCGTCGACGTCTACCGTCGCAAGTTTCAGCCCGAGCAAAAGGGGGTGATTGGGATCACCAATAATTGCGACTGGCGCGAGCCGAAGTCGGACCGCGCGGAGGATCGCGCCGCCGCGCAGCGCAGCTTGGAATTCTTTATGGGTTGGTTCGCCGATCCGATTTACCTCGGGGATTACCCGGCGGTGATGCGCGAGCGCGTGGGCGACCGGTTGCCGCATTTCACCGATGAGGAGAAGGCGATGCTCAAGGGCTCAAGCGATTTCTTCGGGCTTAATCACTACACAGGCATGTATGCAGCCGAGCCGAAGGCGGGCGAGGAGATCACCAAGGGGCCGCCGGCCGGAAACGGCGGGATGGCGGACGATCAATTGGTGGAATTATCGGAGGACCCCGCGTGGGCGAAGACCGGGATGGATTGGAATATTTTGCCCTGGGGTTGTCGAAAGATGCTGCAGTGGATCGACGCGCGCTACGGACATCCACCGATCTACATCACCGAGAATGGCTACGCAGCGCGGGCCGAGGTTGAGGACGACGTGAACGCGGCGGTGAATGACGATTACCGGGTGAACATGATCAACGGCTACCTCGCGGCCTGCCACGACGCGATCAACGAAGACGGCGTGGATCTGCGCGGCTATTTTGTGTGGTCGCTGATGGACAATTTCGAATGGGCGATGGGTTACAGCAAACGCTTCGGCCTGCATCACGTGGACTTCGGCACGGGCACGCGCACGCCGAAGAAATCAGCGGGTTGGTATGTAAGGGTGATGGCGCGAAATGGGTTGGAGTGAGCGGGAGAGACGACGGAGGCGGACTAATTCGGAAGCCAGAAATCCATAAAAATACTGGGTGAGTGGGAGTATGCTTGGGGCTTTTTGGCTTTTGAATTCACCCTCATTTGAATGGCCCACAAAGAGGCGCAAAAAGATCGTGGCGCCGATGACCGCGTCGAGATTCTTGAGGTGGCGCGCGATCAGGGTGTGGTGCGCCCAGGGGCAGGCGAGGGAGATGTAGAGATGATAGGGATCGGCGTCGGGCGTGAAGGCGGTCGAGCCATCGCGCCGCACCCAGTGGCGGAAGGCGTCCTCCTGGCGTTCGAATTCGCCGTCGTCACGGTTTTCATCGGGGAACTGCGAGGAAGTGCTCATGGAGGAAAACTGGAGGGGATTTGGCGCAGGGCAAATCAGAGGAAGAAAAGGTGGGCAATGCGCATTGCTTTCACTGAAAGAACGCAGTCGGCTCCCGGGATGACTGTCCGGCCGCGATTACTGACTTATCTTTGTTATGCCGGGATGATGAGTTTATCGATTGGGCTGAATCTGCTGCCGGTGTTTCTGACGACGCTGAGCAATCTTTACGGCGGAGTGGATGGGCTGACGGGAGAACAGTTGGGGCGGCTCGGGGCGATCTCGTTTGCCGGGTTGGTGGTGGGAATCCTGATCACGGGGCCGCTGGCGGATCGGTGGGGTGCGAAACTGTTTGCGCAGCTAGGCAACGCGCTTGTGGCTACGAGTCTGGGCGTGGCGGCGTTTGCGCCGAACTACACGGCGCTGGCCGTCACGGTGTTTTTCTTAGGAATGGGCGCGGGTCTGCTCGACATGGTGCTGAGCCCGATCGTGGCGGCGCTCAATCCCACGCGACGGGCGGCGGCGATGAACTGGCTGCATTCGTTTTTCTGCGTGGGGGCGGTCGTCACGATCCTCGCGGGAACGATCGCGTTGCAACTTGGCTTCGGGTGGCGGACGGCGTGTTTGCTGATGACGCCGCTGCCGGTGGGGGTGATGATCGCGTTTGCGCCGCTGAGCTTCCCGGCGTTGAGCACGGTGGGCGGGCGGTTGCGTTTGCGAACGCTCTTAAAGCGGCGGTGGTTTTTATGGGCAATGATCGGAATATTTTTTGGCGGTGCGACGGAGTTGGGAATGTCGCAGTGGTTGCCGGCGTATGCGGAAACCTCGCTGGGATTTCCTGTGTGGGTGGGTGGTTCGGCGTTGCTGCTGTTCTCCATCGCGATGGCGGCGGGGCGGATGGTGGTGGCGTCGGTGGGCACGAAATGGAATCCGTTTCAAGTGATGGCTTGGGGGTGCGGATCATCGGTCGTCTTGTTTGTGATCGGCGCGTTCTGGCCGGGACCGGGCGTGGCGCTGGCCGCGTGCATTTTGGTGGGATTCACGGGAAGCTGTCTGTGGCCGACAATGCTGGCGGTGACAGCGGATCGCTATCCCGATGGTGGAGCGACGATGTATGGGGCGTTGGGGGCGTTTGGAAATATGGGTGGCATCTGCATGCCGTGGTTGGTCGGTTGGGTGGCAGACTGGCGCGATCTGCACTGGGGGCTGGCGGTGTCGGCCATCGCGCCCGCGTTGTTGCTGCCACTGGTGCTGGGATTGCAGCGCGCTCGTGCGGACTGAGTCGGGCAAAAGCGACCGACTCACTTGGGTCGGATCAGCGATGCGCCCGGAGCGATCTGAAATTGGGCAGGAAGACGGTGAGCAGGCCGAGGAGCGGGAGGAGACTGCACAGGTGATACACGTAGGCGATGCTGGTGTGGTCGGCCAGCATGCCTAGCAGCGCCGAACCGATGCCCGCCATGCCGAAGGCGAAGCCGAAGAAGATACCGCTCACGAAACCGACTTTGCCGGGAATGAGTTCCTGCGCGTAGACGAGAATCGCGGAAAAAGCGGAGGCCAGAATGACGCCGATAATAACCGAGAGCACGGCGGTGGCGGTGAGCGCGACATGCGGGAGCAGGAGCGTGAACGGGGCGACGCCGAGGATCGAAATCCAGATCACCAGTTTGCGTCCGTAGCGGTCGCCAGCCGGACCGCCGAGGATCGTGCCGGCGGCGACGGCAAAGAGAAACAGGAACAGGTAGAGCTGGGCTTGCGAGGCGGAGAGTTGGAAACGGTCGATCAGGTAAAATGTGTAGTAGTTGGTGAGACTAATGAGGTAGAAATATTTGGAGAAAATCAGCACGGCCAAGACGGCGAGAGCCGCGACGATCCGGCGGCGGGGGAGAGGATTAGCGGCGACGACGGCGGGGGCGCGGCGGGAGTTTTTCAGACGAATGAGGCTATCGCGATACCAGCGGCCGACCCGGGTGAGGACGACGATGCCGACGAGTGCGAGCAGCGCGAACCAGAGCACATGAGTCTGGCCACGGGGCATGATAATGGCGGCGGCGAGCAGCGGGCCGAGTGAGCTGCCGAAATTGCCACCAACTTGGAAGAGGGACTGCGCGAAACCGTGTCGGCCGCCGGAAGCGAGACGGGCGAGGCGCGAGGCCTCGGGGTGAAAGATCGACGAGCCTGCCCCGATGAGCACGGCGGACACGAGGATGAGATGAAAACTTGTTGCGAGGGCCAGCAGCACCAAACCGGCGAGCGTCAGGGCCATGCCGACGGGCAGCGAATAGGGCAGGGGTCGGCGATCGGTGTAGATGCCGACGAGGGGTTGCAGGAGTGACGCGGTGACCTGAAAGACGAACGTGATCATGCCGATCTGAGTGAACGATAGCGCGAACTCAGTCTTGAGCAGCGGGTAGATCGACGGCACGAGTGCCTGGATCGTGTCGTTGAGCATATGCGAAACGCTCAGCGCCACCAAGACGTTCATGGCGGTGGTCTGGGTCTCAGGAGAGTCGTTCCCGGTGGGATCGGCGGCGGACATGCGGCCAAGGTGGAGGCAATGTTTCTCACCGCAAATCGATATGACGTGAACGCCGATGAAATTGCCCGCCCCACGCTGGACATGCGGGAGAGTTGGAAACATCGTCCTCCCCAGTTGCGGTCCTGCTCTCCGGATCGAAACGATCACCCCTTCCGCTGTTCATGAAAGATTCAAAGCTGCACCTCTATGCGACCGCGTGGTCGCTGCGTGAATATCCCTTCAAAGACGCTGAGTGGCCGTGGTCGCTGAAGTTTGCGGCGATCAAAGCCGCTGGGTTTACCGGCATCATGTCGCCGCCGGTCGCGGCGCTCGCGGAGCGGGGGGACTTGGACTACTGGGCGATGGGCAGCCTGGGAGCGGAGCACGATCCGAAGGCTTACTTCGACCAAGTGGTGGCACTCGGTGCGACTCACGCGACGATCCAGCCCTGCGATGTGGAGACGCCGCTGGCGGAGGCGATCGACGTGGTGGTGCGCGTGTTGGCAACAGCCAAGGCCGCGGGGATTCCGACGACGATTGAGTGTCATCGCGACACGTTCACGGAAACCCCGGAGCGGCTGTGGGCGTTGCACGATGGCTATCGCGAGAAAACAGGCGAGCCGATGCCGGTCTGTTTCGATCACTCTCATTTCGCGGTGGTGCGGCACTACGCAGCGCCGTATTGGCCGCGCCTCAATGAACGTCCCGACATCTTGAAAATGTGCCCGCGCTTTCACATGCGTCCATTCAACGGTCATCATTGTCAGATCCCCGCAACCTTTGACGGCGTGAGACGCACGCCCGAATACGAGGATTGGGCGGACTACGTGAAGTCGATGATGACCTATCTCAAAGCGGAGAGCACGGTGGCCGATCTGCACATGGTGCCGGAGATGGGGAACACCGCTTATGGCCTCTCGTGCTTTCCTGATGTATGGAAAGACGCGCAAGTTGTTCGCAAGGATTTCCGGCGTTGGTGGGACGAGTTGAACTAAGTTTTTCGGCCGATCGCGATGCTTGCTGCCACGGCCACTCTGGATGATCTGCTCGCTCTGGCGGAGCTGGAGCTGCGAGTCTTTGGCGACGAATCGTATCCGCGATTTTTTCTGAGGCAGTCGCTCGCGCTCTGGCCGGAGTGGGTGTGGGTGGCGCGGACGGAGGCGTCGCAGCCGCCGGTCGGGTATGTGCTAGGCGCGGCGAGTTCGACTCCGGGCGAGGGTTGGGTGCTCTCGGCGGGGACGTTGCCCGATGCGCGCGGCCAAGGCGTGGGGGCGCTCCTGCTGGGAGAACTCGTCGGCGCGATGGCGACTGCTGGAATCCGGGTGGTGAGGCTGACGGTGCATCCGGAGAATACCGGGGCGTGTCGGCTCTACGAACGACACGGCTTCCGCGTGGAGCGCGAGGAGGCCGACTATTTTTGGCCCGGTGAAACGTGTTTGCTGATGAGTCGATTGCTCAACGCAGGAGACGCGGTGCCGAAGCGGGCGGACTAGCGCCAGTAGCCCTCGACGTAGACGTGGCTATCGCGGTGGCGTTTCCAATGCGGGCGCGCATACTGATGGTGGCCGACGAGCGGGCGGATTCGCCGGCCGAGTGCGCTTGACGGATCGACGGGATGCCCGCTCATGTTGGGGCGATGCAATGGATCAAGACCAGTATTGGGCGTTTGCGGGTGATCGGGTTCTGGGAAGGGGTGTCCTTCCTCGTCCTCCTCGGCATCGCGATGCCGTTGAAATATTTTGCCGGACATCCGGGAGCGGTGCGCGTGGTGGGGATGGCACATGGCGTGTTGTTTCTCCTCTACGTTTGGGCGGCGATTCAAGCGGCGATCGATCGCAATTGGACGTTGCGCCGGACGCTGATCGTGCTGGCGGCGAGCTTACTCCCGGCGGGTCCGTTTGTGGTGGACGCGAAGATTTTGAAGGAAAGCGAATCCCGATGAGTGTCGGGTATCCGCAGGTGATCGCGCATCGCGGAGCGTCGGGCTACTTGCCGGAAAACACGCTCGCAGCGGTGGAGTTGGCGCATCGTCAAGGCGCGGATTGGATCGAATGCGATGTGGTGCTGACGAAAGACAACGAAGCCCTCGTGTTGCATGATGTGGAGTTGGATTTGGTCACCGACGTGGCGGTGAAGTATCCGCAACGCGCGCGGAAAGACGGCCGATTTTACGCCGTCGATTTCACGTTGGCGGAGATCCGGGCTCTCCGCAGTCGCCCACGGTTAAATGAGGACTTGCGTGGGGAGATGCACGTCGAGCGCTTTGCCACGCCGCCAGAGCCACAACCCTTGGTCACGTTGGGGGAATGGATTGAAGGCATTCAGAAATTGAACGTGGCGGCCGGACGCGAAGCGGGAATCTGTGTGGAGCTGAAGGGGCCCGTTTATCATGCGAAGGCAGGTCGTGACTTGCCGAGCAATGTGGGAGCGGTGCTCAAGCGCTACGGTTACGATCATACCCGCGCCCGATGTTTGGTGCTGAGCTTCGAGCCGACGGTGCTGCGTTGGATGCGGCGCGAATTGAACTGGCAGTCGCCGATGCTCCAGCTGATCGGTCAACCGGGGTGGGGGGAAGACGATTTCGATTACGACCGACTCCTGACGCCGTTGGGCTTGGAGGAAGTCGCGCAATACGCGACATGGATCGGGGCGCATTTGCCCCAAGTGATCACCTTGGAGGCGAATCAGCCGCCGCGCTCGACGGGCTTGGTCGAGTTGGCGCAAGACTGCGGATTGCGCGTGGCTACTTACACCTTTCAGCGCGAAGGTTTGCCGGAAGGACACACGTTGCCGGCCTTGCTGGATTTCGCGATCGGACCCTTGGGATTGGATATGCCGATCTCAGATTTCCCGGACGTGGCGCTGGCTGCGGTGGCGCGCTACCGTGGAAAGAAGGGGTAAAGGATTCGGGGGCCGGGCAGGCCTGAGGCGGTGTCTCCTTGAAGAAAACTCGACTCGCGATGAGGCACAAAAGGGATATCCTACGGTCATGTTGAAGATGTTATTTCGAATCGGATTGGGATGGTTGCTCCTCGGGGTGGTGGCGAAGGCCGAGAGCACGGTTGCCTCAGCTTATCACGACGAGGTGGAATCTTGGCGAGCGGAGCGCACGAGTCATTTGACCGATGCCGATGGCTGGCTCTCGTTGATCGGGCTGCATTTTCTCGAGCGCGGTGAAAACCGAATCGGCTCGGCGGCGGACAATCAAATCGTGCTGGCGGCAGGTCCTGCTCATTTGGGCAAAGTGACGTTGCTCACGAATGGAGAGATGAAGATTCAGGTGAACCCGGGGCTGGACGTGAAGGTCGATGGACGAGAAGTGCTCTCGGCGGATTTGGACGAAGGGCGGCGGGGCAGACCGACACTGGTGACTTGCGAGACGATGAGTTTTTATGTGATCAATCGCGGAGAGCGAAGGGCATTGCGCGTGAAGGACAGCGCGACGGCGCGGCGGACTGGTTTTGTGGGCATCGATTACTACCCGATCGATCCCTCGTGGCGGATCGAGGCGAAGTGGGTGCCGTTTGCGAAGGAGCGGGAAGTGCCGATCGAAAACATCCTTGGGCAAGTGTCGCCGGCGACGGTCTTGGGCGAAGCGGTCTTTGAGCGGGACGGCCACACGATGAAGCTGTTGCCGTTGCAATCGGGCCCGGGCGAACCCCTTTTCTTCATCATTGCCGACGAGACCAGCGGCAAGGAAACCTATAGCGCGGCGCGCTTCGTCTACGCGGACCCGCCGATGGACGGCGTGGTTGTGCTCGATTTCAACAAAGCGATCAATCCCCCCTGCGCGTTCACGCCCTTCGCGACCTGCCCGCTCCCTCCGGCGGAGAACCGGATGCCGATCGCGGTGACGGCGGGCGAGAAAGACTATCGCGGAGCACACGACCGATTTGCGGAATAGAACCTTCCGGCTACCCTCTTACTTACCATGAGACTTTCGACCCTCTTCCTCGCCTGCGCCTGCGCAGCTCCCGTCGTAATGAACGCGGCTCCGGCCGCTCGTCCCGAAGCAACGACGCCTTTGCCGGTCGGCGCCTCGGCTCCGGCAGTCATGGTTCGTTCCGCGGAGGGTGAAGCGGTTGACCTCGGAGCAGCGGTGCGGGGCCAGCCGACGATCCTGATTTTCTATCGCGGAGGTTGGTGTCCGTATTGTAATATGCACCTCGCGCAGTTGCAGGAGATCGAGGAGAGCTTGCTGGAGATGGGGTTTCAAATTCTCGCGGTGAGCCCGGACCGACCCGAGTCGTTGCAAGCGTCGGTGGACAAGAACCAGCTCGGCTACCGGCTGCTTTCGGATCGCGGGATGATCGCGTCGGAGGCCTACGGAGTGGCGTTCCGGCTTTCGGATGAGATTTTGGCGAAATACAACAAGTGGGGCTTCGACCTCGCGGAAGTGCCGGGTGAACCGGACGCTCGCTGGTTGCCAATCCCAGCGGTGTTCGTGATCGGGACGGACGGGATCGTGCGCTTCGTGCACACTAATCCCGACTACAAGCAGCGGATTTCATCCGAGGAGTTGTTGGCCGCGGCCGCGGCCGCTCAGGAATAATTGGAGCGGTGTTCGGGGCTTTCGATGAGGTCGGGCCGAATGTTGGGCACGAGAAAATCGTGGGAGGGCGCGATCGACTCGCGACGAGGTTGCGCGACGGGAGTGGTGGGTCGACGCGCCGAGTGAGGAGCAGGCGCGCGGGGTTGGCGTCGGGGTGGTTCTGCGAGGATGGGATGCATGGTGTGGTTGGGTTGCCCACTCCGGTGACTCCCCGGGGCAAAAAAAAATCCCCCCCGGTGAGACACCGGAGGGGGAGATTCGAATTAAACAATCAATCCCCTCGCGGTGCGATGGTAGCGATAATGGCCGAGGCTACGACCACGGAGGAGTGGACGGAAGCGACGGACACGGACGATTTACCAATGAGGATCATGTTTCGCGGTTGAAGCAGCCGAACGATGCGACCCGTGTCAAGAAATCGATGAGTCATCTTAGCCGCCACCGCCTCAATGTTACTTTGAGACTAGATCCTGAAACTCGGGGTGCCGCTCGATGAAGCGGGCGACATAGGAACACTGTGGCACGATAGTTTGGCCGGCCGTGCGCGCCTCGGCGAGAGCGGCGCGCACCAATTTTTCGGCGGCGCCGTGACCGCGCAGCTCGACCGGGACAAACGTGTGGGTGATCGTGACCACGCGGTCATTGCGCTCGTAGGAGAGGACGGCTTCGGCGTGCTCACCCTGGAAGGCGTAGCGCTGTTCGGGGGGGTAGTGCTGGACGGAGTTTTTCATGGGGAGGGGCGTGGAGTCTCCACGACGAAGGTCGGTCAGGGATCGAGAACGTTGTCCGCGAGATTCGCCGGGAGAGTTTTTGGCCGAACGACGGGCGTTTTGATCGAGACGTAGCGACCCGAGGTCGAAGCTTTCTCAAACGCCGCCATGACCTCGACGACGTGAGTGGCAAGCTCGCCGGTGCAACGAAACTTCCGTCGACGACGAAGGAGGGAGTAGGCCATGTCGGCCACGCCGGTGCCACGGAGTCGTTGGTCCGAATGGGTGAGAGGAATTTCGGTGAACTCAGTTTCGTTGGCTCGTTTGAGGCGGACGGGTCCGGTGAAGGTGTTGGGATCGGGCACGAGCAGCGTGCCTTCGCTGCCGTAGATCGTGATGTTGGGTTGGGGCATCCCGCGCCAGACATCGAAGCTCATGATGACCGTGGCGACTGTGCCGTTGGCGAAATCGACGGTGCCGGAGTAGTGAGTCGGCACTTCGACTTTCACTTTTTTTCCAGCCAGCGGCTGGCTGGTGATGGTGCGGTGTTTGAATGAAGCACGGGTGGATCCGCTGACGCGATGAACGGGCCCGAGGAGATTGATGAGTGCGGTCAGGTAATACGGGCCCATGTCGAACATGGGGCCGCCGCCGGCTTGATAGTAAAACTCGGGGGCGGGGTGCCACGATTCGTGACCGCGACCCATCATGAAGGCGGTAGCGGCCACGGGGGTGCCGATGGCGCCGTCGTCGATTAGTTGCCGGGCGGTTTGCACGCCGCCACCGAGGAAGGTGTCGGGGGCTCCGCCGACGAGGAGGTTGCGCTTTTTGGCGAGCGCGACGACCCGGCGGGCTTCTTTCACGTCGAGACCAAAAGGCTTCTCCACGTAGGCGTGTTTGCCGGCGCGGAGGATGCGCTCGTTGAGCGAGGCGTGGGCCTGCGGGATCGTGAGGTTGATGATGATCTCGACCTCGGGATCAGCGAGGAGGTCGTCGACCGAGCAGGCGCGGACGCCGTGCTTGGCGGCTTTGGCCTGTGCGCGGGCGAGATCGAGGTCGGCGCAGGCGACCAGTTGGAGAATGTCATAGCGTTGGCAACCGGCGAAGTAGGCTTCGCTGATGTTGCCGCAACCAATGAGGCCAATTTTTACCTTTCGGGGCATGGGAGGGTGGAGGTGGTGGGGGATCTAGTTTTTAGGGGGTGCCCCAAAATGGGCGGCAAAGACCTGATACCCGCGGGCGTCGCTCAGCATGGTATCGATCGTCGCTGCGAGGGGTTCAAGCCTGACCACACCGGAGAAGATTGATTTGTCGCCGATGCTGTTGGTGAGGATGAAGGACGGGCGTTGGTCGATCCGGTGCTCGAAAAATTCCGCGGTGCTGGCGGCGACGCGGGCGCGGACGTTCAGGGATTCGGCGGCGCGACGCAGCTTGCGGGGATCGAGTTTGAAATGTTTGGCCGCCACGGTAACGGCGGCGGACAGGTCGCCGACCTTGATCCCCTCGCGGAGCGCGGCGTGAGCGAGGGCGCGGCGCAGGCGGTCGTCGGTGAGCCCGAAATCGCGACCGGCCTCAGCCACGAGATTGGGCGCCGCGTAGTTGTCGCGATCGGGCTCGACCCACCCGGAGTTGAGCATGGTTGGGTGCTGCATGATCAAACCGCTGCGCCGGTAAAACCAATCGCATTGGGCGGTCGAGGACGGGAAGTCGCCGCGATTCATTAATGCGATCTTCCACTCGAAGTCGATGCGCCCGTGGTAACGTTCCTGCAGTTCGGTCCAAACGGGTTCGACGTAGGTGCACCACGACGAAAAAATCTCGAGATAGTAGGTCAGTTTGAGTGGCGGCATGGGGAGGGAAGGGAGCGGGCAATGTATTGCTTTGCGGGCAAACTTTCACAAGTTTTCTGCTCGTGCGAAATTTTAGCCTGTGATGAAGGGATGAGGGAGGCCTTCGCTATTTTTGCGGAAACGGCTTCGCCGTTGTCTTCACCCGCCTACACGATCTTCTGGTTCGCGATGGTGCTGCTGGCGGTGGGGATCGCGGTGGTGGAGGGCCGCCGATTGCAAGATTGCACGTATTTTTTCTATGCAGGTTACGTGGGTTTGATCGGGTTGATGAGCCTGAGCAACCACGTGCTGAGCGATTCTCTCCGGGCGGCACTGGGGGATCGTTTTGGTATGCTGAACAATTTCCTACATCTGCCCTACGCGGTCAGTTACCTGTTTTTCGTGATGTCTTACTTCCGCGTGCGCGAGCACTCGACGGCGTGGATGCGGTTTTACTCCGGGTTGTTGGTCGCCTACGCGGTCGCCCTGGTTTGGCTGGGCGTCGACGCGGTGCGTGGCGTGAGTAGTGGCCATGAGTGGGGCGTGCTGGCCTGCAACCTTGTCAATCTGGTGTCGTCGTTGGTGCTGGGGATCCGGGCGACGCGCGACCTTCGCCCGGGCGGGCGGGAGTTTTTGTTCGCGGGGCTACCGTTGACGGCGAGCAGCTTGGTTTTGGTGTCACAATTTCTGTCGGGCGGGGGGACGGTGGGCTCGAGCTTGATCGCGTTTCGCACGGGCTTCATTTTGCACGTGATGGTCTTTATGGTGGCGCTCAGCGTGCGTTACCGTGACATGCGGTCGCCGCTCGAACGGTGACGCGCATCGCGCGCGATCATTTGCCCAAGAGTTTTTTGATACCCTCTCCGGCTTTCCCGGCGGCGTCACCGACAACTTCAACCGCTCCGGCCCCAAGGGCGCCCGTCCCGCGAAGGGTCGCGGCGGCGGAGGCTTTCACGATGCTGCCGAGCACATTCTTCATGACGACACCCGCCAACTCGTCGGGGGTGATTCCGCCCTCGGCGACCCCAAGATTGTCGAGGGCGATCGGTGGGAGAGGGGCGACCAGAGCGGCGGGGCCAAGCCCCAACGAGGCCCGGCCGTTGGTGAGGCGAAGTTTTTTGACGACAAACTTGATCGGTTTGCCGCCCTGGGATTTGGCATGGTCGCCGCCGCCAGCGGTGAACGCTTCGATGTTTTTGAGCAGTTCCTTGAGGTTGCTCGAAACGATTCTCGTTTCGTAAGCGAAGACGGGTTGGTCGATGATCAGCTCGTTGATCACGATGTGGTCGCTGAACACGGAGAAGGGCTTGAGATCGATGGCGATCTGGCCGAGGTAAAACGCCGGGTTGTCGCTCCATCCCTCCGGATTGCCGACGGTGAGACCGGCGAGCTGGCCCGAACCGTTGAAGGGCGAAATATGGGCGCTCGCGAGTTCGACCCGGGATTGGGTGATCTTGGGGCCGAACCGATTCACTCCAGCCTTGACGACGGAGCCGAGAAGAAATCCGAGCCCGAGGGAGGTGCCCACGGCGACAAAACCCACGACGCATAAAATGACCAAAGGCTTCGTTTTCATAGGTATGAGCGGAATCTAGGACCTTGGCTTGGGGGCCGCAAGTCGCCTGCTTGAGGAATTTCGCTTGTCATGGCGCGCTGCCGTCAAACCCTTAGTCTACTAAGAATCCTCCATGGGCACCGCATACACCGAAGCTAGCATCAAAACCCTTTCCTCCACCGAGCATATCCGGCTGCGCCCGGGGATGTATATCGGGCGCCTCGGCAACGGGGCTCATGCCGAAGACGGCATTTACGTGTTGCTCAAGGAGACGATCGATAACTCGATCGATGAGTTCGCGATGGGTAATGGGAAGCGGATCGAGATCGAGGTGCGGGATCGCGTCGTGCGGGTGCGCGACTACGGGCGCGGCATTCCCCTCGGTAAGCTGGTCGAGTGCGTGTCGGTGATCAACACGGGCGCTAAATACGACAGCAACACGTTTCAAAAGGCGGTCGGTCTCAACGGCGTGGGGCAGAAGGCCGTCAACGCGCTCTCCGTCGAGTATTGCGCGCAATCGGTGCGCGAAGGACAGACGAAAGTCGCCGAGTTCAGCCAAGGGAAGTTGAGCAAAGATCACAAGGTCGCCAAGTCGACCGAGCGCGATGGCACGATCATCGTCTTCGTGCCGGACGAAGCTCTCTTCGGAAAAGACTTCCGGTATCGTCCAGAATACATCGAGGACATGTTGTGGAACTACGCGTTTCTCAACCGCGGTCTGACCCTCACGTTCAACGGCAAAGCGTTCAAGTCGGCCAATGGTCTCAAGGATCTTTTGGAGAAAAAGTTGACCGGGGAGACACTCTACCCGATCATCCATCTCGAGGGCGACGACATCGAAGTCGCGCTGACCCACGGCGCGCATTACGGCGAAGAGTATTTCTCCTTCGTCAACGGCCAGCACACCACGATGGGTGGCACGCACCAGCTCGCGTTTCGCGAGGCGGTCGTCAACACGGTGCGCAATTTCTACAAGAAGGATTTCGACGCCGCCGACGTGCGGCAATCGATCATCGCCGCGATCTCCGTGCGCGTGCAGGAGCCGGTGTTTGAATCGCAGACCAAGACCAAGCTGGGCTCGAGCGAAGTGGCCGCGGGCGGACCCACGATCAAAGAGTTTATCGGGAAGTTTATCCAGCAGACCCTCGACATCTACCTGCACAAGCACAAGGAGACGGCCGATGCGATCCTCGCGCGAATCCAGGACAGCGAGCGCGAGCGCAAGGATCTCGCGGGCATTCGCAACCTCGCGCGGGCCCGGGCCAAGAAAGCTTCGCTGCACAACCGGAAGCTGCGCGACTGCCGCCAGCACCTCGGCACGAAAGGCAGCCGCAACGAGGAGAGCACGCTCTTCATCGTGGAAGGCGACTCTGCGGCCGGTTCGCTGACCTCGTGCCGCGATGTGCAAACCCAGGCGGTCTTCGCCCTCAAGGGCAAACCACTCAATACCTTCGGGCTTTCGAAGAAAGTCATCTACGAGAACGAGGAGTTTCACTTGCTCCAATCGGCCTTAAACATTGAGGACGGGCTCGACGGTCTGCGTTACAACAACGTCGTCATCGCGACCGACGCTGATGTCGACGGGATGCACATCCGCCTGCTCCTGATTTCATTCTTCCTGAAATTCTTTCCCGACCTGATGGCGCGCGGCCATCTCTACATTTTGGAGACGCCGCTCTTTCGCGTGCGCAACAAGAAGGTCACTCACTACTGCTACTCCGAAGAGGAGAAACAAACGGCCTTGGCTAGTTTGGGTAAGACGGCGGAGATCACTCGATTCAAGGGGCTCGGGGAAATTTCAGCCAACGAGTTCAAGGATTTCATCGGCGAGAAAATCCGTTTGGAGCCCGTGACCTTGAGTCACCTGCACGACAGCGATGAGCTCCTGTCGTTCTACATGGGCAAGAACACGTCGGCCCGGCAGGACTTCATCATCGAGAATCTTCGAGTTGAGAAGGACCTCATCGGGGTCTGAACCCATTTTTGCCACCATGGCCAAACGTAATTTTCCCTCCTCTTCCGATCACTCTGATCAACCCGAACTGCCCTTGGATGCTGAGGCTGCGGCCTCGGCGACTGATTCCATGGACGTCGTGACCGCCGACGGCGATGACGCCGGACCTCCGGCGAGCGCGGCCCCGAGGGCGGGTGGCGACGCCCCGTTGGCGGGCCATTACCGGAAGTGGTTTCTCGAGTATGCCAGCTACGTCATTCTCGATCGGGCGGTGCCGCACATCGACGACGGTCTCAAGCCCGTGCAACGCCGCGTGCTCCACACTTTGTGGGAGATGGACGATGGGCGTTTTCACAAAGTGGCCAACGTGGTCGGAGCGACGATGCGCTTTCACCCGCACGGCGACGCGTCGATCTGTGCGGCCTTGGTCGCGATTGCACAGCGCAGCTGGTTGATCGAGCCGCAGGGGAATTTCGGCAACACCCTCACCGGTGATGATGCCGCGGCCTCGCGTTACATCGAAGCCCGATTGACGGCGTTTGCTCGCGAAGTGCTCTTCAATCCCAAGACCACCACGTGGCAGCTCAGCTACGATGGCCGGGCCAAGGAGCCCGTCACCCTGCCCGCCAAGTTCCCCATCACCGTCTTGGAAGGAGCCGAAGGGATTGCCGTGGGACTCTCGACCAAGATCCTGCCGCACAATTTCAACGACATCTGCCGGGCTTCGATCAATCATCTGCAAGGGAAGACGTTTCGGATTTTTCCAGACTTCCCCTCCGGCGGCATCGCAGATTTTACGGAGTATAACGACGGCGAGCGGGGCAGTCGGGTCAAAGTGCGGGCGCAGATCGAGCGGCGGTCGAAGACGCTGCTGGCGATCACCGAGCTGCCTTTCGGCACCACGACAGTGTCCTTGATCGACTCGATCCTCAGCGCCAACGCCAAGGGCAAGATCAAGATCAAGCACGTCGACGACAACACGGCCGATCAAGTTGAGATTCTCATCCACCTGCCGCCGGACAGCAAGCCCGACAAAGTCATCCAGCAGCTCTACGTGTTCACGAATTGCCAGGTAAGCCTCTCGCCGGCGGCCTGTGTGATCGAGAACGACAAGCCGCACTTCATCGGTATCCGCGAAATTCTGCGACGCAGCGTTGATCGCACCCTCGACTTACTGAAACGGGAACTAGAGATCCGCCTCGGGGAGCTCGAGCAGCAGTGGCACGGGGATTCGCTGGAGCGTATCTTCATCGAGGAACGCGTCTATCGGCGGATCGAGAAGTCGAAGACGTGGGAAGACGTGCTCAAGGAGATCCATGAAGGACTAGCTCCCTTCATCAAGGACCTCCTCCGCGAAGTGACCGACGACGATGTCGTGCGGTTGACCGAAATCCGGATCAAGCGCATCTCGGCCTACAACCGCTTCAAGGCGGACGAAGCGATCAAGAAGATCGAGGAGGAGATCAAATTGGTGAAACACGAATTGAAGCACCTTGTGCCGTATGCGATCAAGTGGTTCGAGTCGCTCCAAGCCAAGTATGGCAAAGGGCTCAAACGGCGCACGGCTTACGACGAGATCGAGGAAATCAATGCCGCCGATGTCGTTTCCGCCAATCAGCGCCTCTACGTCAACCGCAGCGAGGGTTTTATCGGTCTGAACTGGCGCCAGCACGAGTTCGTCAAGGAATGCACGATCATGGACAGTGTGTTGGGCATCATGAACGACGGCTCGCTCAAGGTCACCAAGGTGGCCGACAAGGTTTTCATGGGCCGCCACATCATCCACATCGATATCTGGCCGCAGGAGGGTGACACGAAGTTCTACACCCTCATTTATCAGGAAAAGGCTTCGGGCAAAGCCTATGCCAAGCGGTTTCAGATTGGCGGACTCTCGCGCGACAAACTTTATCCGCTGATCAAGAGTGAGGATTCCAAGATCGTGTTTTTAAAAATCAGCCCGGATGAGAAATCGATGCCGAAGACCGTCCATGTGGGCCTCGACGGCCGGGGGGGCGCACGCCTCCGGGAGTTCGATTTTGATCTGTCGAAGGTCCCGGTGAGCACCCGCAGCGCGAAGGGTCTCACCGTGACAAAGTGGAACATCAAAGCGGTGAAGGTGATCGACTGAGATTCCGTCTCCGTCGATCCTGACCGGAGCCTTACTGAAAGAGTCTCATCAGCTCACTCGGCAGGGAGCTTTTGGGGACGATCTTGGTGGAGGTGACGTGGGCCGTCGGGACGAGCAGCATGGCTGCGGATCAATCGGTCGAGAAAAGGTCCCCGAGTCGCCGACTCGCGGGAAAGAGCGCGAAACGCAGCGCCATCCAGACTCCGAAGGGTGCTAACGCGAGATAGGAGGAACTGTCCTTGATCACGTGCCAGAGAAAATCAGCTTGCCCCCGATCGGATTGCCCAAAAACCCACCCGAGCGCACGGCCGACGACAAAGGGCAGAACGGCCCAGAGGATGGTCCGGGCGAACTGTCGAATCCCGCCTTCAGACTTTCCGGTCAAAGGAGCGAGGTGGCGCAGGCCGAGCGCGAGCAGGGGCAGGCGTTGGCCAAGCGCGAGGTAGCACAAGCCCAAGGCAACCCACGCGTCGTTCAGGCCCAGCCACCCGGTCGAAGTGAGAATGGGTGCGGTTGCCCCGAGAGTTAAGGTCATGGCTACACTCGTGGCCGGGTTATGACCGTGACGCTTGGCGAGGTGAAACAGATAGCTCAACAGAGCCCAGGCTCCCACCCACGGAAAGAGCAGGGCAATCGAGCGATGGCCGCCGAGGAGCCACACCAAAAACTGTGGAAAAAACCTCCAGCGCACGGCGGGTTCGACGTCGGTGGAAAAAGGAGCGGCGCATTGCTTCAGGTAGGAAAATGCGCGAGCCCATTCAAAGGACCCGGGGCGCACTTCGGTGAACATCCACCAATGCGGACTGTGAAAACAAAGGATGATCCCGAGGCAGGCAGTCCGACGAAACATGAATTGGAAAAAATACGCGGCATGCGTGAAGGCGATGGCAGTGAGGAGACGGGCAAATGGGAGAATCGATTCAGGCTTGCGCAGTGAGCGCATTGACCCGGTGGAGAATGGCAGGGGTCATCGAGGGGGCGATACCAATAGGCATCACTAAAAGGATCGCGGTGGGGCTTGGCATCAAGAGCGAAAGACGAGCGATACCGCCAGAAGGAGACGGCTGATTCGCGCGAACGAGGACGGACGGGCGGAGTCACTCGGGACCATTTCAAACCGATTGTGTTTTCTACAGAGCTAGGCACAGTAGCCGCTACGTTGATGCGGATCTTACCCCGAACGCTCTGGTTAGTCGCGACTTTGATGCTGATCTCGGCTGCTCCAGCGCAGGGGCCGCTGAACTTGTCGACCGCGAAGGCGGCGGTGCTGCGTTATGTCGACGCGGGTTGCTACGAAAAGGATTTGGCCGTTGAGGCGGCGGCCGCGCACGAATGGATTGAGCTGCGCGGGTCGCAACGAGTCGATGGTGAGCGGTTGGCCATCGTGCTGGATATCGACGAGACGACGTTGTCGAATCTGCCCCACATGCGCGCGATGGATTTCGGCTACGTCCCGGCGAGCTGGGATCTGTGGGTCGCGGAAGCCACGGCCCCGGCCATTGAGCCGGTGAAGCAAATCTTCCTCACGGCCCGTCAGTATGGCGTGACGGTGTTTTTTATCACCGGCCGCAAAGAGTCGGACCGCCCGGGCACGGATAAGAATCTGGACGTCGCCGGCATGGGGGATCACGAGCGGTTGATCTGTAAGCCGAGCGATTTCCCGGGGACGAGTGAATCTTATAAGATCGCAGCGCGCGAGCGACTGACGGCGGACGGGTGGACGATTATCGCTAACGTCGGCGATCAAGAGAGCGATCTGCGCGGGGGCTTTTCCGAGAAGACGTTCAAGTTAGTCAATCCGTTTTATATTATCGAATGACACGGAATAGCGGCGACAGCCGATGGGCGGGCTGACCTCCGCGAGGTCGTCATGCGGCGTATTATTTCAACGATGCGGGTGGCGGCGGGAAAGAGGTAGATGATTCCGATCCTCGCGGGCACGGCGGGGACGGTCGGCGTGAGATTGACGTTTTGATCGGCGGAAGTCTCGGCGGCTGGCCCAGCCACAAAAAAGCCACGCGGATCGGACCGCGTGGCTAAAAATGAGAGACGCCGAGTGCCGGGCTTACTTCTTGGGCTGCTGCGCTTGGATTTCGGTGATGCGATCTTCGATCGCGGTCATCCGGTCGATGAGGGCTTGGGCCACCTTGTCCTTGTCGCGCTTGTCGACGATGTTGAAGTGAGCGACATCCTTCACGATGTTAGCGGGCAAGGTGAGCAAGCGGGTGATCAGACCCTGATCTTTCTGCGTGCTGAGATAGAGCGCGGTGATCTCGTGGGAAAGTTTAAGCGCGTCCTGCGCGGCGGCCTGCGTCTCCATCAGGTTGTTGTTCAACTTCTGATTCTTGGCGAGTTCGCCGGTGAGGACGGTGCCGAGCTGATTGGAAATGCGCTGACTGTATTGAGCGATGGATTCACGCGTGAGTCCTTGGTCCTTGGCCATCTCCGCGAGGATCGGTTGGATGTTGGCGGCCATGCGCGACGAGACCTTGTCGACTTGCTCATTCTGCATGCGGTCGGCTTCTTCGGGCGTCGAGGGCAGGGGGTTGTAGGGCTGCACCTTCCTGGCGATGGCTTCGGCAAGGGCTTCGACCTTCTCTTGGTTCAACTTTGCCACTTCTTCTTCAGTCATGAACATGTCGGCCTGCCGGTTGGCGATGGCTCCCTTGAGGAGTTCGTCGATGGCGGCGATCTGCCGGCGGTTGTCGTCGGCCGCAGCTTTGAGGGCATCGTTCTGCTGCCGCAGAGGGAGCAGTTCCGACTGCTGGCGGGTGGCCATGTCGGTGAACGAACGTTGGTTAATCCAATAGGCGCCGCCGATAACGATTACGGCGGTCAGCACGATGGTGGGGAGTTGCTCTTTAAGTTTTTGCCACATGGGAGGAAGGGATTTGGGTTGGCTACGGATGATTTTTCTATGCAGGTGCGTCCTCAATTGCAATGACGCGGTGTGCGAAGTCTTTGCGGTTGTTTTTAGGTCCGGTTGGCCCACGTTGGCCGCGTGAGCCTTAACCGAACCGAACAAATGATCTTCGACTACTTGGGCGCGAATCTCGACGAGGAGCGCTTTTGGAAGGACAAGGTGGAGGCTGCGGACCGACGGTTGGGCGACGCGCACCGGGCGTCCGAAGCACTTGAAACCGAACTGTGGGCTTATCTGGTGGAGCGGAGTGAGGTGGTGAACCCCTTTAAAGAGCAGGCGGCCCGCGAAGGGTTGCCACGAACGAGTTTGCGCAACCTCGCGGATCACTTGGTGCGCCTCTGGGGAGTGCCGCGGTCGAAGAAGAAACCGCCCACGCCCGGGGCAATATTCGCCAGGGGCGAATGACGGCGAAAAATATTGTCGGAATGTTGAAACATTTCCGAGCGGCCCGCGTCTATTCCTGCACACGTCATTTCTCTTCCGCCTAGCGGTCGAGATATTGGGGTAAGTAAGCAAGTTATGGCGGGCCGCTTAGGGGTAGGCGGTCCGCCTCTTTGTTTGCGGGACCAACCGAGGTCGCGGCGACGATGCGGAGGGCGGATCGGAACGTCACGGAGGCGCAACAATTTTGGGCAAACCTAAATCTTCCATGGACAAGTGGCCGAGTTATTCACAGGTTGCCGACAGCGATGGAAAAACTGCGCGAGGCTAAACCCTCAATTTCGCGGATAGGCATTTCGAGGAAGGTGAAGACCTTCGTGCTCGATACGAATGTTCTTCTCCATGATCCTCAGTCGATCTTTAAGTTCGACGAAAACAACCTCGCGATCCCGGTCGAGGTGCTGGAGGAACTCGACTCGATCAAGATTGAGCAATCGTCGGAGCGCGGGCGCAATGCCCGACGGGTGCACCGCTTGTTGCAGGAGCTGCTGCCCGACGCCCACGCGATGCATGAAGGCGTGAAACTGCCGAACGGCGGCACGCTCTCTATCATCATCAATCCCTACTTGGTGGATCCGAAGAAGACTTCTCCGGCGATGCAGCGGCTGCGGGCGATCCTGCCCGATCTCGCAAAGAAGGATAACCGGATCATCGCCGCGGCCCTCGTCGTGCAGGAACGATTTCCTCCTCCGACCGTGTTGGTGACGAAGGATATCAACATGCAGCTGAAGGCCCGCGCGGTGGGACTGGAGTCGGAGGACTACCTCAACGACAAGGTGCCGGAGGAAGACGATGAGTTGAGCTATCGCGAGATCGTCGTGACCGTGCACGAGCTCCAGCGATTCTGTTCGGAGGGGAGCTTTGACATCGGCGAAGAAGCCTCCGAGGCGCTCGATCAAAACGAATATGTGCTCCTCCGTTCCGAGGAAGGTAAAACGATGCCGGCGCGTTACTACGGCGATGGGATCGTGCGGCGGTTAAAACTGCCCGATGCGGTCAAGGCGCCCGGCGGCATCCCGATTCGCGCGCGCAATCTGGAGCAGCAATTTTTCCTCGATGCACTGCTGGACAACTCGATCAGCATGTTGACTTGCTTTGGCAAGGCGGGCACGGGCAAGACCCTCTTGTCGATTGCCTGCGCTCTGCACCTGACCAACGACGAAGAGGCGCGCTACGACGGCGTTTCAATCTCCCGTCCGGTCATTGCGCTGGGCAAGGACATCGGTTTTCTTCCGGGCACCTTGGAAGAAAAGATGCGGCCGTGGCTGCAGCCCTATTACGATGCTCTCGAGTTGCTGATCCCCTCTAAGCCCCCGAAGGACCCGCAGTTCGCGGCGAAGAAGGTCTCGGGGAAGAAGCACAAGAAGACCTCGGATCACTCGCATCTGGAAGTGGTTGGCCCGCCCGCCGCCCACGGCGGGTTTCACGGCGGCCATGGACCACCGGTGAAGCCCTACGAGCGTTTGCTCCGCAGCGGAATGGTCGAGATCGAGGCGCTCGCGTTTATTCGCGGTCGATCGATTGCCCGGCGGTTCTTCATCCTCGATGAGGCGCAGCAATTGACGCCGCACGAAGTGAAGACGGTGCTGACACGTATTTCGGAAGGTTCAAAGATCGTGTTGATCGGCGATCCAACTCAAATCGACAACCCGTATGTTGATGCGCGGAGCAACGGTCTCGTCTACGCGCACAATTGCATGAAGGGCCAGGCGTTGGCCGCCCACGTGAAGTTGACGAAGGGCGAGCGGTCCCGGCTGGCCGAGCTTGCGGCCGACCTCATGTAAGCGCGGCGGGCCGTGATCCGTGGTGACAAAAAAGGCGCACCGGAAAGGGGCGCCTCTTGAGGCCGTCGGTCCGAGGGGTGTTAGGCCGCGGCAGAGGATTTGAGCAGGGTAGGTTGGGCGTTCTTCAACGCGCTGTATTCCATCGCGAGAGCAAAGGCGCCGGTAAAGAGCAGGTCGCTGACGAGAGAGTTGCGGAAGAAATAAAGCGTTGGCGGAAAACCGGGATGCCCCACCGTCATCGCCTGCCACCAGCCGCCGAGCGTCTTGGCGTAAAGCATGTCGCCGGCCCACGAACCCGTGTTGCTGACCAAGTAGAAGAAGATCGCACCGCCGAGAGCGCCGGAGAAAAGGTTGAGCCAGTTCTTGCGCTGGGCGACCATCCAGCCGAGCGCGATGGCAGCGGCAAAACAGACGCTGCGGATGGCGACACCGCCGAAGGACCATTCATAGCCAAACTGAGTGGCATAGTAGTGATCGAGGTAGAGATCAGAGAGGGAGAGGGCCGCGAGCGGCACGAGCCACAGCCAACGATTCTTGAAATAGACGCCGCCGCAGAAGGCTAGAGCCATCAGGGGTGAGAAATTGACCAGCGCCGGGTCCCAGGCGCCAACAACGCGGTAACCAGCAGCAAGCACGATGAGCACAAGAGCGAACAACATGATGAGGGCAAGGTAGCAGACGGCGGCGGGTTGGACAGAATAAATTGCGGAATCGCGCCAATCCCCCCCGGTCAGGCCCTCTCGGCTTCGCGCGCCATTAACCAAAGGAGGTCAGAGAGGCGGTTGACAAAGGAGAGGAGCAGCGGACGCAGATTCCGGCCGTGATTTGGGAGGTCGATCAACCGCCGTTCGGCGCGGCGGGCGGTCACTCTTGCGACTTCAAAGGCGACGGCGCGGGCATTGCCGCCGGGGGTGGCCCAGCCATCGAAGGTGAGGCCCTTGGCTTCCAGCGAGGCGATGGCGGTGTCGAGGCGATCAAGATCGGCTTCAGAGAGGCGGGCAAATTTTGACGATTCGTAGCGAGCGGCATCGGTTTCGGCGCAGGCCACTTCGCCCATCAGGGCGACAAGATTCTGTTGAATCGCTTCGATGAAGGTGCGGGTAGCCTCTTCGGAGGCCGCCAGATGAGGTTTGCTGGCGCCGAGGGCGACGTTGAGTTCATCCAGCGTGCCGACGACTTCGATCTGCGGATGTGATTTCGACACCCGCTGGCCATACAACAGGCTGGTGGAGCCGTCGTCGCCGGTGCGGGTGGCGATGGAGCGGGCGCTCATGCTTCCTTCAGCAGGCGCGCGTCTCTGGTGCGTTGGGCCAGTTCTTTGATGGCTTCGTCGAGGCGCCGTCGCACGGGTTTTTCCATGCGATCAATAAATAGCGTGCCGTTGAGATGGTCGGCCTCGTGCATGATGCAGCGCCCCAGCAGCCCGTTGGTCACCAGCACATGGGGAATGCCGTGCTGGTCCTTAAATTTGACCGTGATGTCGTCGGGCCGGATGACGTCGCCGCGAATGTCGGGAAAGGACAGGCAGCCCTCTTCCAAAATATAATCGTCGGTCTGCGGATCGACCGAGATTTCGGGGTTGGCGATCACGATGGGCATAAACAAATCCAACGGTGGCTTGGCCCCGTCGAGCTCCCAGATGAAATCGATGTCGGTTTCGCGCAGATCGACGACGCAGAGCTGCAGGGCTTGGCCGATCTGCTGGGCGGCGAGGCCGATGCCGCGCGCGGCGTGCATGGTCTCGATCATTTTTTTGGCCAATTTTTGGACCGAAGCATCGAAAGTCGTGATCGTTGCACCTTTCTGGCGCAAGATCGGGTCGTTGTAGTGAACAATGGGCAGGGACATGGGTCGGTGGAAGTCGCCCCACCGTGGGTTTGCTTCCGTTCCCTCGCAATTCAATACTCCACGTCCTCGGGCTTTGGCGGAGCGGCGCAAGGGCTGGCGATGTTGCTCAAGTTGCTGGAGCGCGAAACAACACGCTCCGAAGCAATCCCCCTTGGCTCGATTGCGTGGTGATCGGCTCAAGGCCTGCGGCGACGATGAAGGCCTCGGCCGGCGGGAGTCGGCGCGTCTGGAGGCCGGTTTGCCAGCGG
>Ga0105055_10002621_pt1 | contig 27772 bp, 28 predicted proteins | sample BON03_FD_78090 | JGI IMG/M metagenome (GOLD analysis project Ga0105055, IMG submission 78090) | Freshwater microbial communities from Lake Bonney liftoff mats and glacier meltwater in Antarctica - BON-03 | ecosystem: Environmental > Aquatic > Freshwater > Ice > Glacier meltwater | place: Lake... | reverse complement strand
TCTTTGGTATAATGCAGAATCTGCAGGGCCATTTCTATTTCTCCGGAAACACCCGTCCAGAAAGGCCGTTCATCCCGGCCATCAAACGTAATCTCATCCTGGGTTGCCACGGTCGTGCCAGCGGCCAGCGCGCTCAACAGTTCCAGATCATCGAGCCAGACTTCGCGGCCACTGAGTTTGGCCACAACCCGCAGTCCCTCTTTTTCCGGCGCAAGCGTGCCTTGGAGAATCAGATCGGATATTCGAGATTCACGGGTGCAGGTGATCGGCAAGTTGAAACGAGTCTGCCCAGAAGCATCGATCTGCGCACGTAGATTAGCCGCAATCGAGGGTAACTGATGATTATCTTCCGTGAGCAGATTATTGAGCGACAACTTCACTTGAAGATCGCGCACCTCTGCCCATGAGCCGGAGAAGTCCAACTGCAGATCACCCCGTTGCAAATGAGCGACCCCTTCAGCCAGAGGTTGATTCAGCATAGCGGACAAAGCGATTTCCGCATGCCCCGTGCCAATTATCGGATCGTGGATCCCTGATGACTGACCTGCCTTCATCGAAAGCGACAGCAATTTACCACCTCCACCGTTCACTTCGACTGAAGTTACTTCCGCCTGCCAACCGCGTGCGGTGTATTCCGCTGTAAAATCGCTGCGCAAATTCAATCCCTGCAACAGGAGCTGGCCGTCATTCTCGCGGAGGGCCAAGTTGCCGACCACCAGCGATTCAATCATTTCAGCGCGCACTCCGCCATCGCGAGCACTGGCGGTGAACTTACCACTGATACGATCTCCAGATATTCGATGACTGGAAACCAGCGGCGCGACCCATGCGACTGGCAGTCCGAGCAAATTAACTTCGATTAAATCCGATTCGGGATCGGCCACCTTCAACTCGCCAGTCGCCGTGTTGATTTCAAAGGTCTGGATCGCCGTGAGTCTAAGCACTGGCTCATCCTGTGCGGCTTCCAGCGAGAAGGTGTTGATCCGACTCACGTCACCACGATGGACCAGATCAAACTCGGCGAAGACTTTCAGCGAGCCCAACTCGCGCAATTCTGGCGCGAATACTTCGAGACGATTAGCCGAAGCATTGATGCGACCCGCTCCGTGAATTTCTGCGAAGCCTGTGTCGGTTTCAAACATCCCCGCTCCCACCGCCGCAAAAGTAGGCACAGGATAACCAAGCATAAACGGCGCGATATCAGTATCCCGCACATCCAGCCGCCACACTCCACCCAGCCGTTCCGAATTGTCGGGATAATTAGCCTGCACATCCACGAGACGCTTCCCCACGGATTGCACGGTAAAGTTATAGTTTTCTCCACCCTTCACTCTCGCGGCATCAGCTTGTACCGTCAGTTGCACGCCTTGCGGAAAGGCTTTGCCCTGCGCCTGCGCATTCACCGTGCTGCGAAGATTCGTGAAAGTGCGTGGAGTATCCATCACCGCCTTCAACGTGCCGCGCATATCGATGCTCCGAACTTGCGCATTCGTTCCACCCGTTTCTAAAGAGGCCGTAACCTCGAACGCCCCTTCTTTTCCAGCTGAGAAATTTCCGCCGACCAAAGTCACCTCCATCGTCACCGGAATATTATCTGGGCCTGAGAGTAGAATCACATTTCCTTCCAGAACCACTCCATCGAGCGAGAGATTCACGGGTAACTGCATTTGCGATAAAACCCCGGCGAACACTGTTTCCGCTGCGGGTTGCGCCTGAGCAGCACGAGCAGTCGAAAGCAGTGAAAAAGAGGAATACTGCACTGGGCCAAGTGCTTTCGCCATCTGCGCAGGGCGATATTTCCTCAAATCGAGCGTCCATCCTCGCGCGACCAGTTTAGTCACTTTGATATCCTGCCGCCACGCCGCCGGCCACAGCGCGACTTCTGCTTCCAGATGAGGTAAGGTGAGCACCGCACCATCATAATCCGCCCGAACTGTCTGCACTTCGATCTGTCGCCAACCCAGTGATACGCGATCTACCGACAGAGTAATTTCGGGACGCAAGGCAGCTGCTTTCTTGACCGCCCAGGTTTGCACCGAGGATGTCATCGCCAATCCCACGACGATCAAAACTGCTCCAACTGCGATAACAGCCAGGATCAGAATTTTGCGCGTAGTAGTCATAATCATAGAGGACACCTCAGATCTAAGCGTGTTGTCCTCGAAGACTCAGTAATCATGCGCCCAAGCAAAACAAACGACCTCAACCTGTTATATAAGGATCTGCCTGCCCAATCGCCTTATGCATCGCGGCCAGAGCCACGTTGTAACGATAATAGGCCTGCAGTTGATTGAGCTTCGCCCGGGTCAGTTCAACTTGGCTGGTCAACAAATCCAACTGCGTGGCCGTGCCCGCATCGTAGCGCACTTGGGCTAGGCGCAGCGCCTCATCGGCCTGCGCAACAACTTTGCCCGAGGCATCGACCAATTCCCACGCTTCAATCAACGAAGAATGGCTGCGACGCACTTCTACATCTACCGCTAGGATCGATTCTTCGATCAGCAACTTGGTTTGGCGGGTCAGCGATTTGGCCTGCGCGACTTGCCCCGCGACCGAATGACCATCGAAAATATTCCACTGCCCTTGCAGCCCCGCCGTCCAACCCTCGCGACGATTATCCCAACCTTTCGTATTGAACCCTTTGGCGAATTGATACCCACCGATGAGTGCAACTTGAGGACGGCCTCCCGCGCGAGCGACTGTCACTAGTTCTTCACCAGCAGCCTCGAGCTTTTCGAGGCGCTGAATTTCCGGACGTTCTCTGCGGGCGGTGCGGATCGAAGATAACAGATCGAAATCAGTGCGACTGTTCACTGTCAGGTCCCCGACAAAATTCGGGACCTCTTGCAGATTGCGCCCGCTGACATTGGTAAACCCAATGACTTGCCTCAATTCTTCGATCGCGATTCGAAAATCGTTCCGAGCGGAAATCAAGGCGGGTTGCCCATTGGCCAGCGCGACCTCGGCACGGAGCACTTCAAACTTGGAAATAGTGCCGGCTTCGAAACGGTTATTCTCGTTCTCCAACTGCTCACCAAGGAGCTCCACGTTTTCCTCCTGCACGGTGATTTTCTGCTGCGCGAGCAAGACGTTGTAGAAACGCATGCGAACCGCGAGCAGTTGCTCGTTGATGACGCCCTTCAATTCAAGTTCAGCCGCGACACGCGCCAACGACGCGCTCTTGCTTGAGGCCACGATTCCACCGCCAGCGTAGAGCACCTGCGTCGCTTGCACTTGAAGCGCCCAGTCGCGATCGCTGGGATTGAAGACCGTCGTCAGCCCTTGGTCGTAGCGGGTGTAGTTACCCGAAGCGGCCACGTTGGGCAACCGGCGGGCCGATACTTCCAGCACGACGCCCTCCTGTTGCTTGATGCTTTCGCGCGCTTGCCGGATCGCATAATTGTTATTGAGGGCAAACGAGAGCGCGTAGGATAGATCCAGCTCGGCCGGGACGGGATAGTCTGGATCGGGCTTTCCGTCCGGTTGAAAAACGACCGGAGTCTGGGCGGCGGAAGTCGCAACCGCAACGGCGAGCAGGGCTGAGATGAGCAAGGAGCGATGGATAGACATAGCGGGACAAATCAATGGGTTTCACGGACCGGTGCGGCCGACGGATCGGATTCAGCCTTGCCCAGATTGGGCGCGATCAACATGTAGGCGGTCGGAATGACAAACAAGGTAAACAGCGTGCCGATCGACATGCCAGTGGTGATGACGAGGCCCATGCTATAGCGGCTGGCTGCGCCGGCCCCCGTCGCCAGCACGAGCGGCATCACCCCGAGCACCATGGCTGCGGTGGTCATGAGAATCGGGCGCAAGCGCACGCCGCAAGCGCGCTCGATCGCCTCCCGCTTTTCCACCCCCTCCTCCTGAAGCTGGTTGGCGAACTGCACAATGAGAATACCGTGCTTGGTGATGAGGCCCACCAGGGTGATGAGGCCCACTTCCGTGTAAATATTGAGTGAGGCGAAGCCGAGGAAGATAAAGACCAATGCGCCGCTGATGGCGAGGGGGACGGTTAGCATGACCACGAACGGATCCCGGAAACTCTCAAACTGGGCGGCCAGCACCAAAAAGATGATAATCACCGCAAAGCCAAAGGTGACAAGCAAAGCACTGCCCTCCTGAATGTATTGGCGGGACTGCCCGGCATAGTCCACTTGATAGCCAGAGGGGAATGTGGTGTCCGCTTTGGTTTTAAACCAATCGAGAGCCTGGCCGAGAGTTACCCCAAAGGCCGGCACCGCGGAGATGGTGGCCGAGTTGAGCTGTTGAAAACGCTTCAGGGCCTGCGGTTGCACGATGGACTCCAGGGAGGCAAAACTGGACAGCGGCACCAGCTGGCCCGAACCCGTGCCCACGTAGTAGTTGAGCACTTGGTCGGGGTTGAGCCGATCCACGCGCTGCACCTGCGGGATGACCTTGTAGCTGCGACCTTGAATATCGAAAAAGTTAACGTAGCCGCCGCCCAGCATCGAGCCGACGTCGCCCGCCACTTGCCGCATGTTGATTCCGAGATCGGCGGCCTTGTCGCGGTCGATCTTCAGGTTGATCTGCCGCTGGTCGAATTTCAGGTCGGACTGGGCAAAGTAAAACAAACCACTTTGCATGGCCTCGCCCGCCAACTCGTTGGCCACTTCGGAGATTCGCAACGGATCATCGGTGGATTTGATGACAAACTGCACTTTCGGGCCGGACCCCCCGCCCGGGAGCGGTGGGCGCAGAAAGGCAAAGGATTGCAGGCCGGCAATGCTGTTAATCTCGGCCGTCACTTTCGGCAGCATCTCCATAGCGGTGAGTGGGCGCTGACTCCAAGGTTTGAGCACCATGCCCGTGAACATGCTGTTGGCTGACCCTAGACCCACGATCTGAAAAATGTGCTGCGTTTCGGGAAATGCTTGGAACGTCTTCACCACTTGCGCCGCGTATTGGGAGGTCTGGTCGATATTGGCATTGGGGGCCGCGCTGCTCGCCGCCAAAATAACGCCCTGATCCTCATCCGGAGCCAATTCGCTCTTGGAGAACTGGAGGAAAGGAATACAGACCAGCAGCACGATGATGCCAAAGACCACGACCACGGGACGGTAGTTGAGCGTGCCGTGCAACAAATGCACATACCAGGAACGCAAGCGCTCAAATCGACTGTCGAGCCAGTGCGTGAAACCTTTTTTTCCCGTGTCGGGCTTGAGAAGCTTAGAGCACATCATCGGAGACAGGGTCAACGCCACGACACCGGAGATCACCACCGCGCCCGCCAGGGTGAAGGCGAACTCGCGGAACAAGCTGCCCGTGAGGCCGCCCATGAATCCGATCGGCGCATACACCGCCGCGAGGGTGACCGTCATCGCGACGACCGGGCCGGCCAATTCGCCCGCACCCTTGATCGACGCCTGATACGGCGACAATCCCTCCTCAATGTGCCGGTGGATGTTTTCCACCACCACGATCGCATCGTCCACCACCAGTCCGATGGCCAGCACCATGGCCAGCAACGTGAGCAAATTAATGGTGAAGCCAAGCGCGAGCATCAGGAAAAACGCGCCGATCAACGAGAGCGGCATCGCCACCACCGGGATGATCACCGAGCGCACCGAACCGAGAAACAAAAAGATGACGATGATAACGATGACAAGCGCCTCGATCAAAGTTTTGACGACTTCGTTGATCGAATCGTTAATATATTCCGTCGCGTCGTAGGGCACCGTCAGCTCCATGCCGCTGGGCAGGATGGAGCGGATTTCGGGAAACGTCTTCCGCACATCCTTGATGACGGAGAGCGAGTTGGAGGTGGGCAGCACGTTAATACCAATGAATGTCGCGGTGTGCCCGCTGAAGCTGACCGTGCTGTCGTAGTTTTCCGCGCCCAGCACCACATCCGCCAAATCCCCCAGACGCACAATGGTGCCGTCTTTTTCCGACACCACGAGTTGCTTAAACTCTTCCGCGCTGTGCAGGTTGGTGGCCGCGTTGAGGTTGACCGTGATCATCTCCCCCTTGGTCGCGCCCACGGCCGCCAAGGCATTGTTGGCCGCCAAGGCTTGGCGAACTTGCGATGGGCTCAGTCCATACGCCGCTAAGCGGTCGGGCTTGAGCCAGATGCGCATGGCAAAGACGCGGCCGCCCAGCACTTCGGCCGATTGCACGCCGGCCACCGAAACTAACTTCGGCTGCACGACGCGCGTCAGAAAATCGGTGATCTGGTTACTGCTGAGCGCATCGCTCGTAAAACTCAAATACATCGACGCCGTGCTCTCACCCACTGACACGTCGATCGTCGGATCCAGCGCGTCGGTCGGCAACTGGTTGCGCACCTGATTCACCTTGGAGGTGATTTGCGTCAACGCCGCATTGGGGTCGTAGTTGAGGCGAAGGTGGACCGTGATGACGCTCGCGTTGGGCGCGCTGCTCGACTCGATATAGTCGATGCCATCCGCGCTCGCGATTGATTTTTCCAGCGGCGTGGTGATAAAACCGCGGATCAGATTGGCGCTGGCGCCGGTGTAAACCGTGGTCACGCTGACGACGGCACTGTTGCTGACCGGGTATTGCCGGATGTTCAGCGAAAGCATCGACTGTAGGCCGACCAGCAGAATGAGCAGGCTCACGACGGTGGCGAGCACCGGTCGTTTAATGAAAATATCGGTGAACTTCATGGACGCGTTTCAGGGAGTATCAGGTGTTTGGCGGCGTGGGCGCGGGATTGTTCGCCGTGGGCACGGTGTTGTTGATGCTCACCGCCACGCCATTGCGCAGTTTGAGCTGGCCCGCAGTCACCACGCGCTCGCCCGGTTTGATCCCTTTGATGATGGCCACTTGGTCACCGCGGGTATCCCCGACCGTGACAAATTGTTGCCGCACGACCAGATCGACCGGCGCGCCCGCCTTTGCGGGAGCCGCCAGATCCTCGGGCACCGCTGGGCCGTCCTTCGACGAGGGGGCGGGTTCGACCACATAAATAAGGTCGCCATACGCATTGTAGGTGATGGCGGTCTGGGGCACCGTGACCACTTTGTCTTTGCGAGGCAGCAGCACTTTGACTTCGGCAAACATGCCCGGCAGCAACGCCTCGTCCTGGTTGGAGAGAGTGGCTTGAATGCTCACGCTGCGGGTCGCGGCATCCAAGCGCGAATCGATGGCCGTGATCTTGCCGGAGAATTTCCGGCCGGGATAGGTGTCCACGTTCACCGCGATGTCCTGACCAACGTTTAACTGCCGCAACGCCTGCTGCGGCAGGGTGAAATTCACATACACGGTTTCCAAGTTTTGCAAACTGACAATCTCGGTGCCCGCCTTGAGGAATTCGCCGAGGTTGACTTGGCGAATGCCGAGGCGGCCGTCGAAGGGAGCGACCAGCCGCTTCTTGGCCATGGTCGCCTTCAGGCTTTCAGCCGTGGCCACGGCCTGGTCGTATTGCGCCTGGGCGGCGTCCAGATCAGACTGGGCGTTGGCGTTGGATTTCATGAGTTGCTGGGTGCGGGTCAGCGTCTGCCTGGCCAGCTCGACCGCCGCCTTGGCGCTCTGCAACTGGGCCGCTTCCGTCGAGGAATTAATATCGACCAGCAAATCGCCCCGGTTGATCTCTTGACCGGACTCAAAGGCGATTTCGTCAATGGTGCCGGCCGGTTCGTTGGTGATTACCACGCCCTGCACGGCCTTGACGGAACCCACTGCCTGCAGCGTCGGTTGCCAGCTGTCGGTGGTCGCGGTCGCCACGGATACGGCGGTCGGCGGCGGCTTCCGGGCTGCCATGGCCTTGCCCATTTGGATGCCTTTGTAGGCCCACCAGCCGAAAATGCCGCCCAGCAGAGCGAGCACTACGACCAACATCAGAATCATTCGTTTAAGCATAGGTAGTGAGGGATAAATGGGTTTGGATTGTTGAATTCAACAAGGCCATCAGGTTGTGGCTGAAGGGTCTCGGTGCAAGATCGCCTGTTGTAAAATTTTATTTAAGAGCCGCACCAAGGTGCCGCGTTCCTCCGGCGTCAGGGTTTCCATCAACGACGCCATCATACGGAAATGATTGGGCAATAATTTTTTGATGAGCTCCTCGCCCGCGGGTGTCAGGTCGACTGACATCATGCGACGGTCGTTTGGATCGCGGTGGCGGCGGACAAAATCGTCCTTTTCCAGCGTGTCGATCAACCCTGTCATGGTCGCGCGAGTCACCCCGGCCGCGTCCGCCAATTCCGCGGGAGTGCGCGGTCCCGCCGATTTACCACTGTCGTCGGCCGAGCACTCCAGCCCTTGGCCAGCCCTCCATAAAAGCATCAAAACACTGAAGCGCCCCGAAGAAATATTGTGTTCGCCCAAAGATCGCTCTACCACCCGCACTGCTTCATCACCAGTCCGCAAGAGATACAGATAAGTTTCACACGCAGAAGGATCCAACTCGGGAAACTTCTTCGCTCCTTCAAGTAAGCACTCGTAGCGTGGGAGGTCTTTGAGTAATAATAACGGCATCGGGACAGTCTTGGATAATTATCAGGCGGCTGACGATTAGGAGGCTAACCATAATTGCAAGCCTCCCATTTCCATTTTTGCATTACGCTAAAAGCATGAGTGCCGATGAGATTGAATCGCGCGTGGCGTTCATACGTTGGCGCGGTAGCCCCGGTAGGGTTCGACCTCCCTCCTTCGCCAAGGCTATGGAGGACAGGCCGGGCGGCCCCTACCCATGATCTTGTCCCATCCGCGCACAAAAAAAGCGGCGGACCTTTTCACAGGTCCGCCGCTGTTAAAAAGTCAGAGGCTGCGAGCCGCGGTCACCACCGCCTCGGCGGTAATGCCGAGTTCCTTGAAGACCTGCTCGGCCGGGGCGCTCAGACCAAAGCGGTCGATGCCCACGATCTTGCCATCGGTCCCCACGTAGCGGTGCCACAAAGCAGTCACGCCTGCCTCGATCGCGACGCGCTGACGGCAAGCTGCGGGCTACACGCTTTCCTGATACTCGGCGGATTGGCGGTTGAAGCGTTCCATCGAAGGCATGGACACCACGCGGGTGCCGCCACCCAGCTCCTTGGCCGCGGTGATCGCATGCTGCAGCTCACTGCCGGTCGCCAACAGGATCCGGGCCAGAGGCTCCGTTTCGCGCACGGCCACATAGGCTCCCTTGAGCGCACCCTCTCGGCGGACTTCCGCGGAGATTTCATTCATCAAGGGCAACGCTTGACGACTGAGTGCGATCAGCGTCGGGCCGTCGGTGCGCGCGAGCGCGGCGGCATAAGCACCGGCAACTTCCTCGGCGTCGGCCGGACGGATCACCTCAAAATTAGGAATCAAACGCAGCGAGGAAATCGTTTCCACCGGTTGGTGCGTGGGACCGTCCTCACCCACTCCCACGGAATCGTGGGTGTAAATGTAGAGCACGGGCAGTTTCGCGAGGGCCGCCAATCGCATCGAGGGACGAGAATAATCGGCAAACACCAGGAACGTCGCGATGCTGGGCCGGATCAAACCGTCGTAGGCCATCCCGTTGGCAATCGCCGCCATCCCATGTTCGCGAATACCGAATCGGATATTGCGGCCATCACGATGGGTCGCGTCAAAATCGCCGGAATCGTTGATATAGTTCTTGGTCGAACCGTAGAGATCAGCACTACCGCCGATGAGAAACGGCAGCGCCTCGGCCAAATGCTGAATCACATCACTACCCGCCGCACGCGTGCCGCCGTGTTTCACGTCAGCCGCAAACGGAGGAATCTTCGCCATCAGATCGGCCGCGGTCGGGGCTGCGGATGCCGAATCGAGTAGCGTCGCCTTGCCCGCATTCGCCGAGCGCCACGCGTGGTAAGTCTTGTTCCACTTATTGGCCGCGCGTAGCAAACGCTTCTTGTGAGCCGCAAAGTATTCGCGCACATCACCGCTCACATGGAAGAGATCACCTGCGGGTAAACCGAGCCCGGCGCGAGCTGTGTCTGCGAATTTCGCTCCACCCTCGCCGTGGCCCTTATCCGTGCCCGCCACTTCGGGAATACCGCGACCGATTTCGGTTTTCGCGATTATAAGTGTGGGTTTCCCGTTCTTAGCTTTACGAGCGCGTTTGAAAATCTTGAGAAACGCCTCCATGTCGTGGCCGTCCACACTCAACACATCCCAGCCAATCGCCTTAAAGCGTGCCGACGTGTTTTCACTCTGCGTTTTGTCCGCCATCGCATCGAGGGTGACGTCGTTCGAATCGTAGATCAGGATCAGGTTGTCGAGCTGCTGGTGTCCGGCAAATTCGACCGCCTCCATCGAAACGCCTTCCTGCATACACCCGTCGCCTGCGAGACAAACCACCTTGTAATCGAAAATCTCGTGATCAGCGGTGTTGAAACGTGCTGCCGCCATCTTGCCGGAAACAGCCATGCCCACCGCATTACCCACGCCCTGACCGAGCGGCCCAGTCGTAGCTTCTACGCCGGGAGTTTCGTGAAATTCGGGATGGCCGGGAGTCTTCGAATGCAACTGGCGAAAGGACTTGATGTCGTTCAGCGAGAGGCCGTATCCGCTCAGATGCAGCCAACTGTAGAGAAACATGGAACCGTGTCCGGCCGAGAGCACGAAACGGTCACGATTCATCCAGCGCGGCTCGTTGGGATTGTGTGACAACGCATTGCCATAGAGGACAGCGCCGATCTCTGCACATCCCAGTGGGAGACCCAGATGGCCGATTCCGGCTTTATGCACCGCATCGATGGCGAGCCCGCGGGCTTGGTTGGCTGCTTTGGAGAGTAGATCAGTCTGTAACGTCATGAGATAAATAGAATATTATTAGGCATCCCCTTGCCGTCAGGGAAGAAGAATCGTCGCAACAAAAAGGCGAACCTCGGAAGGTTCGCCTTAAAATTGTGAATCAGGAGGGGCTGATTAACGCTTGGTGCGCTTATCGGCCCGAACTTCCTTGATCGCCATAGCAGCCTTACCCTTACGACCACGGAGGTAGTAGAGACGAGCGCGCATGGGCTCGGATTGACGATCGATCTCGATCTTCGCGACGTTAGGAGAATGAAGAGGAAATACCTTTTCAACACCTTCGCCGTAGCTGATGCGACGCACCGTGAATGCTTCATGGATGCCATGCCCCTTGCGGGCGATGACGATACCAGCAAAGAGCTGCACGCGCTCCTTGTCACCTTCACGCACCTTGATGTGCACTTTCACGCCATCACCCACTCGGAAGTTGGGGATGTCCTGCTTAAGTTGAGCAGCGGTGATCTCTTTGATAATCGGCTTCATAGTGGTAAAGTTTAATTGAGTAAATCTGGTCTAACCTGACGGGTTTTCTCCTCTTGTCGCGCCGTTCGCCACTTCTCAATCTCGGTATGATTTCCGGAAAGTAAAACCTCCGGAATGGACATACCTCGATATTCCGCAGGACGCGTGTATTGAGGAAAGTCGAGCAACTTGCGTGTGAAGCTTTCGTGCGTCAATGACTTTTCATCACCAAGCACGCCGGGGATAAACCTAGCCAGTGCATCGATGACCACCGCCGCCGCCAAGGTGCCATTTGTGAGCACGTAATCCCCAATACTGATCTCCTCATCGATGATGTTGTCGCGAATCCGCTGATCGATCCCTTCATAGTGCCCGCTGAGCAAAACCAAATGCGATTCCTTGGACAGTGCCTCGGCCTTCGCCGCCGTAAACGGAGCCCCATCAGGCGTGAGGTAAATCCTTCGGCAACCAGGTGTTTGCACCGCTTCCATCGCGGCAAACACCGGTTCGCAACGCATCACCATCCCCGCCCCACCGCCAAAAGGTCGGTCATCCGTCACCCGATGCTTATCCGTCGCCCAATCACGCACATTGCGCATAGTGACATCGATCAGCTTCGATTCCTGGGCACGACCAACAATACTCTCGGAGAGAAATCCATCGAGCATGGCCGGAAATAAAGTGAGCACATCGATCTTCATGTGAAGACCGAGGATGCACCGACGACCGCAGAACCGCCAAGGCTGGATTACCACTTCACTCAAAATATCTTGTGAGTTACCGAGTGGGCGCGCGCTGAGAGTGCGACGATTTGGCGTATCGCGCAATTTACGCCACCCTACTTGTCATTCTGAGCAACGCGAAGTGATCCCGTGCTTACTAAGCAGGGGGACCCATGCTGGATGCTTCTCCCGCAGACTAGCAGGATCAGAATGACAGGGAGTCATTGAAACACTCGGGCCCACCGTTAAACCGTTAAGATAAGGCCGCGCGCGGAGCAGCCGCCTCAACCAACCAACAAAAAAGGCCTCGGAATCATCCGAGGCCGTTAATCAGGGGAGAATCTCTCCCGAAAAGATTAGTTTGAGTTAAGCAGAGGGTGCAGCAGGAGCAGGTGCAGCAGGTGCGGCCTCAACCACCGGTGCCGGGGCTGGTGCTTCCACCACTGGAGCAGGAGCCTTGCGAGCCTTCTTAATCAAGGAGTTAAGGGTATCAGTAGGCTTCGCGCCTTTGCTAATCCAATAGTCGACGCGATCCAACTTCAGGTTGATCTGGTTGCCCTTGTCGCAAGGAGCATAAGTGCCAAGCTGTTCAACCGCAGCACCATCGCGACGCGAACGAGCCTCGGCTACCACGACGCGGTAGTAAGGAGTGTGGATCGCACCAGTGCGAGTAAGACGGATTTTGAGTGCCATATCTAAAGTATTACAGAACGTTTCTTAATTGGAAAAGTTGGAAAGCACACTGCGCCATAAATGGCTTGTCAAGCACACTCTCCATCCCCTCCCTCTGAGCACTTATGAAAGCCGGTATCGTCGGTCTGCCCAATGTAGGCAAGTCCACCCTCTTTAACGCCCTCACTCGCTCACGCAAAGCCGAGGCCGCCAACTATCCTTTTTGCACGATCGATCCCAATGTGGGCATCGTCACTGTGCCCGACGACCGTCTTGCTGTGCTGCAAGGCATCGCGAAGACTCAAGTGGTTATTCCCGCTGTGATTGAATTCGTCGATATCGCCGGACTCGTCGCCGGAGCCAGCAAAGGTGAAGGACTCGGCAACAAGTTCCTCGCCAATATCCGCGAGGTCGATTCCGTCCTCCAAGTCGTCCGCTGCTTCGTGGACGAGGATGTCGTTCACAACATGGGCAGCGTCGATCCCGTGCGCGATATCGAGGTAGTCTCGACTGAACTCGTGCTCGCCGACCTCGAATCCGTGACCTCACGAATCGACAAGACCCAAAAGAAAGCCAAGAGCGGAGATAAAGAAGCTCAGGCCGAGCTCGCGCTGCTCGAAAGACTCCAGCCTCACCTCAACGAAGGCAAAACCGCCAACGTCATAGAGGCGACCGATGAGGAAAAAGCGCTCATGAAGCACTTCCAGCTCCTCACCGCCAAGCCCGTGCTCTTCGCCTGCAATGTCTCCGAAGACGATCTCGCCGATGCCGAGGCCAATCCCTTCGTCAAAAAAGTCGCCGAATTCGTGCGCACCCATCACGACGCCGCCTACGTGCCAATCAGCGCAAAAATCGAATCCGAACTCATCGACCTTTCCCCAGAGGAAGCCTCGGAATTCCTGCAAGATCTCGGCGTCTCCGATTCCGGCGTCTCCAGTTTGATTCGCGCGAGCTATGATCTACTCGGTTTACAAACCTACTTCACCGCTGGTGAAAAAGAAGTGCGCGCCTGGACGATTGAAAAAGGTTGGAAAGCTCCTCAAGCAGCTGGCGTCATTCACACGGATTTCGAACACGGCTTTATCAAAGCCGAGGTCGTTTCTTATCATGATCTCTCGACCCTCGGCAGCGTCGCCGCCGCCCGTGATGCTGGGAAGTATCGACTCGAGGGCAAAGAATACGTCTTCAAAGACGGTGACGTCGCCGTGTTCCGATTCAACAAGTAAGCCAGTCACAGATTCAAAGAACTCCGCTTCTCTTTGCGAACCTCCCGCTCGCTCTCGAGCGATGTAGGTTGGTTCCATGCACGAGTATGTTTACCGCCTATGGTGGTGTCGCAGGCGACCAGAGCTCACGGCCCACGAACAGCTAAAAAACATCAGTCAATTAGGGCCTCGCTCCGAGGCCTATCCCAACGCCCCTAACCCTACGGGGGATATTCACCAGAGCTTCTGTGGGTAATAAACCTTACACGCAAAACCTTGCCGAAAAACATCCGCTTTGCATCATTTAATGGATGCTTCGAAAAGGACGATTAATCAGCGCACTATTTTTTGCCTTAGGTTGTTCTTGCTTCGCCTCTCCTCTTCTCGCCGATCACAAGGTTAAGGCCACCTACATTGCGGGAAACTACGTCACCTCACCGGCTGCTCAATCCGCGCCTCCCACAACGGCACGCTTGAAAGCGTATCAAACAGCCACCGCCATTCCCGGTGCTTACGTCGTCGAAGGCAGAGGTCACTCCATGCAACCTCTCTATCAAAGCGGCACGCTCCTCGTCGTTGAGCCCACCCCATTCGAAAAACTCTCCCGCGGGATGTCCGTAGTCTTTTGTTCGCGCAATCGCTTGATCGCGCATGTGCTTGTAGCGAAGACCAAAGATGGCTGGCGCACCACTGGGTTGAATAACCCTCGTCACGATTATGTAACCGTAAACTCCGAGAATATTCGAGGAGTCGTCGTGGCGGCCTTCACTCCGGTCAAAGGCACTGCGATCGCGATGCGTTGAGCGCCGAATTTTGATCTCGGATTGGAGCCACTTGGCGGATCTCAGTGACTCAGTGCCAAAGCAGACCTCATTCAAACATCCGGCGTCTCGCTTCGTCTACCACTGTCTCGTGTAAATAGACTGTCATTGCGAAAGAGGCGCCGGTGTTGAAATCCGTATTAATGGGTCTGCCCGCCGACCGTCTTCAGGTCGCGCCGCAGGTTCAGGGACACCTCAATCGCCAGACAGAGACCCGTCGTCATCTGATCTAGAGAAAAGACACGGGCTTCCCTGCCCGCGCCTCCACGGCACATGGATCAAGCCTCCCCGCACAACGCGTTGATTTCTTAACGCATGCATCAAACCGTAAAAGACATGGTTACAGACAAAAGTGCCCGCCGTTTGCGACACGGCCGCAGGAATCCCCTCCGATTGCAACCGCTGAACAATCGCCTTGATCGGTAAGGTCGACCAATACGCCGCCGGACCTCCCCGCACCACCGCGCGGTCTATCGGCTGCGCTCCTGCGTTGTCGGCCATAAGGGCATCATCCACGTTGATCGCGACGCGCTCCGGCGTGATCCCCTCGCGTCCTTCTGCCTGTCCAAGGCAAATCACCAGCGACGGTTCATGCTGTTTGAGAAGCTTCTTCAACTCACGAACAGCGCGTCCGAATTCACACGGCAACACGACACCCACGACTTCGTGATCCGCGATCACCTCGCCGTTCAGTCGTGTCGCCACTTCCTGGGAAGCGTTGATCTTCTCACCGCCAAACGGCTCAAAACCTGTGAGCAAAACTTTCTTCATGCGCCCGCAGTTCAAACCGAAACCCGCCGAAGCTCAACCCCGGCGCGTGTCAATGCCGCACGCACCTGCTTCGCAAAACCCACTGGGTCGGCCCCGTCACCATGCAAGCAAATCGTGTCAGCCGTGATCGACACCGCCTTCCCCGCAAGAGACATCACGACCCCGTCGCAAACGATCGACATCACCTGCCGCGACACCGCCACCGGGTCTGCAATCAACGCCTGCGGATGGTCGCGCGGGATCAACCGCCCGTCGCTCCGATAGGTGCGGTCTGCAAACACTTCACTGGCGACTGGCAATCCGGCGCGTAGGCCCGCTGCAATCAATTCGCTTCCCGCCAACCCAAACAAAATGAGCCGCCCATTAACCGCACGCACGGCTTCCGCTACGGCCACGGCGATTGTGGAATCTTTCGCCGACTGATTATAGAGCGCCCCGTGCGGTTTCACGTGCGTCAGCGGCACTTCGAGCTCGCGCGCGATTGACTGCATCGATGCGATTTGTTTGCGCACCATTTCAAAAATTTCTGCTGGCGTCAGCGTCAGCTCGCGCCTCCCAAAATGTTCGCGATTCGCATAGCCTGGATGTGCCCCGACGGCTACTTCGTAAAACCGGGCCTGCTTCACCGCTTTAAGCATCGAATCACGATCGCCCGCATGTTCTCCACACGCGATATTGGCAGAAGTGATCAGCGCCATCAGGGCTTCGTCATGCGCAGCGCCTTCCCCTAAATCACAATTCAGATCGATTGATTTCATCGCACTTTCTCACTCAACGCCACCCGCAGTCGATTCAACTCCTGATCTCTTTTTGCCGCTAAACGCTGGGCTTCTTTCAAATCGATTTTGGCAAACGTCACGTGATCCCCCGGTCGCAACTGTGCGAGTAGTGGCATGTCCACTGTCGCCACATGCGCGATTCGCGGATAACCGCCGATCGTCTGCGCATCAGCCATCAGCACAATCGGATCACCATTAGGCGGCATCTGCACCGTCCCCGGAATCACGCAGGATGAAATCAGCTCACGATCCGTTTTCCGCTTCAAGGGACTGCCCTGCAAACGATAACCCATTCGATCCGAATTCATGCCGATCTCAAATTCGCTCCCCCAGAACGCATCATCAAATTCTTCCATTTGCGCCCCCGGCATCGCCCGCACCGTGGGAGCCGCACTATAGTCGGGAAACAGTCGTGGCGAGAGTTTCCAGCGATCGCCAATAATCCGCGTGACCGCATTCGAGGTCAGAATGTCGCGCGCCTTTAATGCCCTGCCTTGATAACCACCAATCCCTGCCCGCAGATCCGTGCCGGCACCATTCAACACTGGGCTGATAGTCAATCCTCCTGCCACAGCCAGATAGGCACGACAGCCACGAGTCGTTGCATTCAGTTTCACGCGTTCACCCGCTCCTATTTTTACCGGATGAGCATACTCCACGCCGCCCATTTCCGCGCCGGTGACCGCGATCACCGCATCGCTCGAAAATTCCAACTCCGGCCCAGTCATCGTCATTTCCAATCCGGGTTCGTTTGGCGCATTGCCAACCAAGATGTTGGCGAGCCTCAACGCGAATTTATCCATCGCTCCACCTTCAGTGAGTCCCGTGCCCCGCATTCCGCGGCGACCCAGATCTTGCACCGTCGTCAACATACCCGGGCGGATCACTTTTATTTCCATGCTGCAAACTCCTCCGCCGTAATGGCTTTAAACTGCACTTGATCACCCACCCGCAGAAGTGCCGGATAAGTTTCTTTGGCATTAAACATCTTCAATGGCGTGCGACCGATCAGTTGCCATCCGCCGGGAGAGATCTGCGGGTAGATCCCCGTCTGTGCACCACCGATGCCCACGCTGCCAGCGGGGACATTCGTCAGCGGAACAGTCTTGCGCGGGGTGTGTAACTTTTTCGACAGACCCGCCAGATAAGGAAACCCCGGAGTGAATCCCACCGCACCCACGATATATTTTGGCCGGGCATGAAGCGCGATGGTCGCGCGTTCAGACATTTTCGCCCCCTGAGCCACCAATCCCAAGTCCGGTCCATACTCTCCACCATAACACACCGGGATCGTCACCGTCGTCACCATCCGCCGGTGGGATCGCTTAACCGTCTTCAAACAGGCGACCAATTCCCCCTGAAACGCTTCATAACCTCCCGCTATCGCCGGATCGTAGATCACCGTCACCGTCGTAAATGAGGGAACAATATCCAAGGTGCCCGGCGGTGGATTCTCCTCCAGGGCCTTGGTCGCAGCACGCACCTCTTCCAACGTGGTTGTTCTAATCACGTTTCCATAACCGACGACTACAGCGGCATCACCCATCGGCTCCAGTTGCATATCCTGATTATCTAAAACCATCGCTCTAATGCAAGGATCGAGGCGCGCTCCTTATTTCACCCACGACTCCACCTGATAGTTGTCGGGAATGAGTTGAAGTTTTCGATTAGACGAGTGATTGATTCCCTACTTATGCGTCTACGTTACGCCAGTTTAATTACACTTGGTAGCCTCGTGTTGCTCAGCGCCTGCCGCGAAGCCAAGGTCTCCACGTATCGTGTCCCTAAGGAAGTCGCGCCTCCCCCCGCAGCCGACATGGCCAACACAAGCGTGCCGACCGCAGATGGTCATGATTTGATCTGGACTGCCCCCGTCAGCTGGGAAGCCAAAGCCGCTTCCTCGATGCGCCGAGGCTCCTATGTTATCACTGGCTCCGGCGATGCCGCCGATATGTCCATCACCGCATTTCCCGGTGATGTCGGCGGAGATCTCGCCAATGTGAATCGCTGGCGTGGCCAAATCCAGCTCCCTGCAATCGATGCCGCAACTCTCTCTCAAACGAGCACTCAGGTCGCAGGACAGGATTTGATGCTCACGATGGTTGAGATGGCCAACTCCGAGATAGCAGAGCCACAACGCATCCTCGCCGCCCTGGTCACCTTCGAAGGTAGCACCTGGTTTTTTAAAATGCTGGGACCCGATGCACTCGTCGCGACGGAAAAAGATAACTTCATCGCGCTCCTAAAAACCGTCAAAGGTCACAACCACTGAGCCATGAATGAAACCTGGAAAGCCTTTGTCGATTTCTTCACCTCGCTGAAGCTCACGATCACTCTGCTCGCATTGTCGATCATCCTGATTTTCTGGGCCACGCTCGCGCAAGTGCAGCTCGGAATCTGGGGCGTGCAGGAGCAGTTCTTCCGCACCTTTTTCGTGCTCAACAAAATCCCCGGCACCGACATTCCCGTGCCCGTGTTTCCCGGCGGTTACTTTCTTGGTGGACTCCTGCTCATCAACCTCGTCTCCGCTCATATCCATCGTTTCAAATTCGCTTGGAGTAAAACAGGCATCCAACTCACTCATTTAGGTCTGATGCTGCTGCTCGTGGGCGAAATCCTTACCAGCATCTGGCAAGAAGAATTCCAAATGCGCCTCGATGAGGGACAAACCAAAAATTACTCGGAAAGCTACCGTGAAAACGAGCTCGCGATCATCGATATAACAGATGCGGATTTCGACGATGTTGTCGCCATTCCCGACTCGCGCCTCGTTCCAGGGAAAGAAATCCAGCACCCGAAGCTGCCCTTCCGCGTAGTCGTTCGCGACTTCTACCCGAATGCCGCGCTCCAAATGCGTGATCAGGTGCCCAATGCACCCGCTGCGATCGCGACTCAAGATATCGGTGCCCGCATCCATACCATACCACTCCCTCTCACTTATAAACAGGATGAGAGAAATCTCGCCGCCGCTTACGTTGAGCTAATCGGTCCTCAAGGTTCGCTCGGCACGTGGCTCGTCTCCACTCAGCTGATCAAATCACAGACCTTGGAGGTTGCCGGTCGCACCTACTCACTCGGCCTGCGTTTCACGCGCCACTACAAACCCTACTCCATTAAACTCCTCGATTTCTCTCACGACGTCTACGCGGGCACCGATATTCCCAAGAATTTTTCGAGCCGCATCAACCTGACCACTCCCGACGGCGTCGAAGATCGCGAAATCCTGATCTACATGAACAATCCACTGCGCCACGCAGGATTAACCTTCTACCAGGCAGGCTTCGATAACAACGACAAGACCAGCATCCTGCAAGTGGTGCGTAACCCCAGTTGGATCCTCCCTTACATTTCCTGCACTCTGATGGGAGTGGGCCTCTTGGTTCAGTTCCTCATTTCCCTCTTCCGATTCAGCAAACGCCGCCGCGCCGCCACCAGCTGAAGATTCTAACGCGAAGGACGCGGAGATCGCGGAGCCTATCATATGAACTCAAACTCCATCAATGACCTGTCCCATGAACTCATCGGCGCAGCGATTGAAGTGCACCGAGAGCTTGGACCGGGTCTCCTGGAGTCCGCTTATGAAGGGGCCTATTCGCATGAGTTATACCTTCGTGGCATTCCGCATGTTCAGCAAAAGACTATGCCCGTCCATTACAAGGAGGTGGTCATCGAGACCGGATATCGCATCGATATACTTGCAGACGATCGCGTGGTTGTGGAGTTGAAAGCTCTCGGACAACTCCTCCCTATTCATGGCGCTCAACTCTTGACTTACTTACGCTTGGGGAAATTCCCCCTTGCCCTACTCATCAATTTTAACGTCGCGAAACTCGTCGATGGAGTCGAACGCGTATCCAATCGCGCGCCCGACCTCTCCGCGTCCTCTGCGGCCTCTGCGTTGAAATCTCCGAATCCAAAACAGTGAAACGTTTCCTTCCTTTAATTGTCCTCCTGCTTGGCGCAGTCTGGCTCGCGAGCACGCTCGTGCCGCGCGATCCAGCAACTGAATTCGACGTCACCGGATTCGGCAAATTACCCATCCTGGTCAACGGACGGGTTAAACCCCTCGATACGGTCGCACGCACCGCTCTCCTCCAACTTCAGGGACGCCAACGCATCACGACTCCAGACGAATCAAAGATCACCCCCATCGAATGGCTGATCTCCCTATTCTTCGACTCCGCCAAGACGGACACCTATCGCACTTTCGAAATCGTCCATCCTGATGTGCTCTCCCTCTTTGATCTGAAGCCCCAAGACGGCGATAAGAAGAAGCGTTTCTCCTTCAATCAACTTCAGGCAGCCCTTCCCGAATTGATGCGTCAATCTGAGCTGGCCCAGCCGGTCGAAGCTCAAAAACGCACGCCCTTCCAACGCGGTGTCGTGCAACTCCATCAGAAGGTCGCCCGCTATCAGGAATTGAAGCACTCGATCACCCTGCCTGATTCCGACGATTTTCTCGGCGAGCTGCTCCGCTTCCAAGAGGCGCTTCCTGCTGGCATCGCCGCCGTGCGCGCCAAACAGCAAGGCCAAGACTATAACGAGGATGCTTTTCAGGCGATGATCGTGATGGGCAAACGTTACGACGCGATGTCCGCCGGCACCCGCCTGCATCCCGTGCCTCCACCTGCCAGCGCCGAAAACCAACTCGTGTGGTTCAACACCGGTCGCGCCCTCCTCGACACCTTCCAGCGAGGCAGCATCGATCCCACCGTGCTCGCCTATGCCGGACTCGCGCATGCGTGGCGCCACAACCAACCTGAACAGTTCAACAAGATCATCAGCCTCGTCCGTCCTGAGTTTGAAAAGCGCTTTGCCCCTCAACTCAAGAAGTCGGATATCGAGACGCGTTTCAATGCCGCCCAACCTTTTTACACCAGCACGATTCTCTACGTTCTGGCATTCGTCCTCGCGATACTTTCATGGCTCAAATGGCCGGATACCTTGGGGCGCTCTGCCTTCTGGCTCATCGTGCTCGCCTTCGTCGCTACCACCGTCGGCATCGCCACGCGCATGTGGCTCGAAGGGAGACCTCCCGTCACTAATCTCTACTCTTCCGCTCTCTTTGTCGGTTGGGGCGCCGTGCTACTTTGCATCGTGCTTGAGGCGATCTTCAAGAACGCGATTGGCAGCGTCGCTGCCGGCTTGATCGGCTTCGCCACATTACTGATCGCGCATCACCTTTCACTCAGCGGCGATACGCTCGAAATGATGCGTGCGGTTCTCGATTCCAACTTCTGGTTGGCCACTCACGTCGTCATCATCACCATCGGCTACTCGGCTACCTTCCTGGCTGGATTCCTCGCGCTGATCTATATCGTCCGCGGTTTATTTACATCCTCGCTCGACAAAGCTACCGCCAAGTCTCTCACGACGATGGTCTATGGCATCGTTTGCTTTGCCACGCTCTTCAGCCTCATCGGCACCGTTCTTGGCGGCATCTGGGCCGATCAATCATGGGGTCGCTTCTGGGGATGGGATCCCAAGGAAAACGGCGCCCTCATCATCGTGCTCTGGAATGCGATCATCCTCCACGCGCGGTGGGGCGGCCTCGTCAAACAGCGCGGGATCATGTGTCTCGCGATCTTTGGCAACATCGTCACAAGCTGGAGCTGGTTCGGCACCAACATGCTCGGCGTGGGGCTACACAGTTACGGCTTCATGGATGCCGCCTTTTGGGCTCTCACAATTTTCATCGCAACCCAGCTCGGCTTCATCGCCATCGGCAATATCCCGTTGCATAAATGGCGCAGCTTCCAAGTGAAGCGATCTTAGCCCGCACACTTTCGCCAGCTCCCTGATGTAGTCTGAGCCCTGTCGGGCCGACGATGTCGGGGGTTAACCGCGACATCGTCGCTTTTTGCCAGAAGTAAACGAATATTCCGGAATCAGCTTGGTGAGATATCCGGATTAGCAATCGCCCAATAACTCCTCGGCGTGGGCTCGTGCGCTCTTCGCATTGCGATCCCCGAGCATCCGCGCGAGCTCGCCGATACGACTTTCACGATCTTCCTGAATCGGTTCGATCGTCACAATGGCTCGATCCTTAGACTGATCTTTCTCGACCACGAGATGGTGAGCCGCTTGCGCAGCCACTTGGGGAAGATGAGTCACACAAAGCACCTGATGGTTTTGCGCAATCGCCGCCATCTTCTCACCCACCACCCGTCCGATCTCTCCCCCCACGTTCGCATCCACCTCATCGAAGACCAACAGAGGAACGCCATCGAGATCCGCGAGCACGGTTTTCAAAGCGAGCATCACACGAGCCAACTCGCCGCTTGAAGCGATCTTGCTCAAAGCCAACGGGGCCTCGCCCACATTGGGCGAAAAGAGAAACTCGCAGCCACTATCCCCCATCGGCCCGGGCTCTTCCAAATTGATTACCTGTATTTGAAAATCAGCTTTCTTAAAGCCCAACATCGCGATCGAAGTCGCCGCGACCTTCGCCAGCTTTCCGGCCGCCTTCTCGCGCCCACTTCGCAGTGTTTTCGCGGTGGCCTTCATCTGTTTTCCGGCCTCTGCGATTTGTTTATCCAATTTCAGCAGCGTCCCTTCGATATCGCCCTGCACTTCAAGCTGACGCCGCATCGAATCCCGTGCGATGATCACCGCTTCCAAATCGCGGCCATGTTTGCGCTTCATCGCCAGCCAAGCGTCCATTTGCGTCTGTATTTGCTCCGCTTGCTCGGGATCGAATTGCAGTTGCTCACCTAAACCAGCGACCTCCGCACCGAGATCATTCAATTCCACGGAAGCACTCTTCAACCGTTCTACCAAACTGCTGCTGGAAGGATCTAATTCCTCAAGTTGCTGGGCATCACGGAGGACACTCGCCAACTTATTTTCAACTCCCTCTTCACCTGAAAGGCCTTCCGACATCGCCGACGACAGTTCAATCAGCTCCTGAGCTTGACTCATGCGCTGGAAGTCACGCTCCAGTTCCTCAATCGCTTCCTCGGTCAATTCAAGTGTGTCTAATCGATCCAATTGCATCTGCAGAAAACCGATCTGCTCTTCGGAAAGTTTGGTCTCCTTACTGATTCGCATCCGCTCCGCCAATAGCTCGCGCCAAGTGCGATAACATCCCTGATAACTCTCCAAGGCATCACCCGTGCGCCCAAAGAGATCGAGCAGATCAAGCTGACAACTCCCTTTCAGCAATCGGCGCGGTTCACTGGGGCCATGAAAATCAATCCATGCTTCGCCGAGTTTTTGCAGAGCCGATAATGGTGACAAACCACCGTTGACCGTGATTTTTGGGGCCTTGGATCGCGCCAGGCTCCGCTTCAAAATCAGCAATCCCTCCTCACAAGGAGGCAGATCCAATTCGACCAAAAGTGCATCGATTGCCTTCGCATCTTCGAAATACAGACTCGCCTCCACGTCGCAGCTTTCAGCGCCTTGCCGGATGATGGTTTTATCAGCTCGTTCTCCCGCCAGTAGGCTGAGCGCACCGAGTAGAATACTTTTACCCGCTCCTGTTTCGCCCGTGACCGCCGTAAATCCCGCCTCGAAATCGAGGGACACCACTTCCAGCAAGGCCAGGTTGCGGATATGAAGCGTTTGGAGCATCCCAGCATACGGCACAAAAATGAGCCGACTTTCAAGCGATGTATGCACCTTCCTTTACGAAACCCAGCGAGCAAGCTAAGAAGCGCGTAAATTTTCTTGCACATCATGCCATGCTGAGTGCTTACTTCCGGCTCCATTTTTGGACCCTTAGCTCAGTTGGTTAGAGCGCTTCGTTGACATCGAAGAGGTCACAGATTCGAGTTCTGTAGGGTCCACCATGCTACGCTCTGCGAGTTTCGCATGGCACGGCCATGCTTCCACCGTCGCCGAAGATGGTGCCATTACCCGCAAATTTCTGATTTGCGGTTTTTTTGCGCCAACCCGAATCGAGCTACTGGGCGCGCAGAGCGGCCAGTCCTTTTTGGCATGCCGTCGCGAGCATCGTAATATCGAGGCTATAGGCCAAAAGCTGATAACCCTCGGCCAGGCGCGCTTTGCCTTCTGTCGGATCCACCGATACGACATGAATCCCCGAGATCGTTTTATGTCGTTCACAGGCTGTCTTTATTTCGTTCAGAGCGGCGACGTAGTCAGGATGCTCAAACTGTCCGGCCAAGCCCATTGAAGCAGAGAGATCATAGGGGCCAATAAACACGGCATCAATTCCCGGCACTTCGAGGATCTCATCGATATTCTTGACGGCTTCGATATGCTCGATCTGCACGGCGACCAGAGTGTTGTCATTGGCCCGCTCAAATTCGTCATCGATCCGCATCCCGTAATCATTGGCCCGGCAGAAACCTAAACCGCGCAGACCTTCCGGCGGATATTTGCAGGCCTGCACCAGCAGCTCGGCTTCAGCTTTGGTGCGCACCAAGGGAGCAATCACCCCATCGGCGCCCGCGTCCAAGTAACGCTTCACGAAAGAATAATCCACGCCATGCAAACGCACGACAGCCGCGCATTCCGGGCGACCGGATTCGATCGCTTGAAACATCGGCTGCACTTGCGGCAAATCGACCGCCGAGTGTTCTGCATCCACACAGAGAAAATCAAAACCGCTCGCCGCCATCAACTCGGCCACAATCGGGCTACCACTGTTAATCCAACTACCGATCACGGATTCCCCCGCCTGCAATCGTTGACGTAATGAAATGGGTGCGGACGCCTTAGTCATTCGCCCAGACAAGGCTCCCTGTGATTAATAATCGAATCTTTACTGCACTGTCAGTGCGTTATTGCCGACCTTCAAAATTGATAAGGTTCTGCTGAAGCCTCATTTTGAAGACGTCCCTAAGGAATCACGCCTTAGAACGATTTTTCTGCTTTCTAGACATTGCTCGAATAATGGAGGGTAGACCTCCTCTGAATCTATAAAATTAAATCCCGCCACGTGTCATTCCCATCACTATTCACTCATTTCCTCTCCTGCGATTGGGGGACCTCACGATTCCGACTCAGACTGATTGAAAGAGAGAGCCTCACCGTCGTATCCGAACACCTCACTGATCAAGGCATTCAATCCCTGGCTTTGGCCCATCCTGATCCCGTGGCCAAACAACGAGCCCTCGCTGCAGTTCTGATCAATAGCCTCGCTCATCTTGAGGTCTCCGATCAATCGGAAATACCCCTGATCATCTCCGGGATGGCTTCATCTACCTTGGGTTGGAAAGCACTGCCCTATCAACGAACTCCCGCGCCCATCGATGGGAGTAGCCTGCGCTTTGAAGACTGCTTGATTGCAAATCAGCGCGCGCGGCTGATCTCCGGTCTGCGCTCGGAAAGCGATGTCATGCGAGGCGAAGAAACCGAAATAGTCGGCATCTTTGCGATCCTCGAGAATCCCGCTCTGGAGACCGATTCTGTGCTGATCTTACCCGGCACTCATTCCAAGCATGTGCAGATACGCCAGGGACAGATTATCGATTTTTCTACTTTCCTAACCGGCGAGCTTTACCAACTGCTGCGGCATCACAGCACGCTCCAAACCAACCAACCGACACACTTCGATCCAGAGGCTTTCTCCGAAGGAGTCCGCGTCAGTCGCGAACGCGGAATGAGCGCCGCATTATTTCAAACCCGCGCGCGTTCACTACTCGGGAAATTGCCAATCGCCCAGAGTTCCGCCTTTCTCAGCGGAATCTTGATTGGTGCGGAAATCGACGCTCTGGCCGCGCATCCACCTGCCCAAGTCATTCTCGCCGCTGGCGATCAACTCGCCATCCCTTACCGAATCGCGATCGACATGCTTCTGCCCCAATCGACAGTCACACAGTTGACAGCCGACGAATTGGCCGCTGCCTCCATTCATGCCCACGTCAAAATCCTCGCCCGTCCCTAACCCCCATGGCTTCATTTGAATTAGCCCGTTTCAAACAGCTGCCCTTGATCGCCATTCTGCGCGCTCAGCGGCTGGAAGACATTCCTGCCATCGTCGGAGCACTCGCCCAAGGAGGATTTTATACGATTGAAGTCACCATGAACAGTCCGGCGGCTGTCGAACAAATCCGCACTGCCATCACATCCGGTTCGGATCAACTCAGTATTGGCGCAGGCACCGTGACGACTTTAGAGGAGCTCGACGCTGCCCATCAGGCTGGAGCCTCCTTCATCGTTACACCCATTGTCGTTCCGGAAATCATTACGGAATGCGCGCGTCGCGGAATCCCGATTTTCCCCGGCGCGTTTACACCGAGCGAAATCCATACGGCCCATCGACTCGGTGCGACTATGGTCAAACTGTTCCCCGCTCATCGACTTGGCCCCGGTTATATTCGTGATATCAAAGCGCCCCTATCCTCCATCCCCATTCTCGCCACAGGTGGAATTACCCCGGAAAACATCGCCGAATACGCCCAGGCCGGAGCCGAAGGTTTCGGGATCGGCAGTCCCCTTTTATCTCGAGAACACATCGCCGCCCAAGATTGGCATTGGCTCCGGGACCGTGCCGCCCAGTTTTGCTCCGCTTGGTCTTCAGCCCACAATTAAGTTCATTGCTCCTCTCCCATGCACCGCATTCTCCTCACCACGACTTCATTTCAGGACACTCCCGGACTTCACCATGAGAAACTGGCCGCGTCGGGCTTCGAGATTGTCCTCCAACGGGGCCCCTTATCGGAGACTGCCATGCTCGAACTCGCCGGAAACTTTGACGCCTATCTTTGCGGTGACGACGCCTTGACCCGCCAGGTCATGGAAAAATCGCTTCCCCGCCTGAAGGTCATTTCCAAATACGGCATTGGTCTCGATCAGATCGATCTGCCCTCCACCACCGATCTAAAAATCCCCGTGCTGTTCACTCCGGGTGTAAATCACACGACGGTGGCCGAGCATACCTTTGCCCTCCTACTCGCCGCCGTGCGCAACCTCGTGGTCGAGGCCAATCACACTGCCGCGGGTCGGTGGACGCGTATCACGGGACACGAAATCCACGGGAAAACCATGGCCATCGTTGGGTTTGGCCGGATCGGCAAAGAGGTCGCCAAGCGCGCCTCTGCTTTCGGCCTCAGGTTAATCGGCTACGGTAATTATTGGGATGAAGCTTTTGCTGAAGAGTATCAGATCACCCGAATCACTAATTTTGATAATATCCTCCGGAAGGCCGACATCATCAGCCTGCATACCAAACTCACACCGGAAACCAAACATCTGATCAACTCGTCCAATATCACCCGCCTCAAAAAGGGGTCGATCATTGTGAACACCAGTCGAGGCGATCTCATCGAACTGAATGCGCTCGTTGAGGCGCTCAAATCCCAGCGCCTACTCGCCTACGCGGCCGACGTGCTCGATCAGGAACCCCCAGCAGCGGATCACCCCCTGTTAGGCTTGCCCGGCGTTACGCTCACACCGCACATCGGTTCACGCACCCATGAGAGCGTGCAACGACAGGCCAGTTGCGCCGTCGATAACCTGACCCTATTTCTGTCCGGCCAAGAACCCATCGCCCGTGCGAATCCCGGTTTCTAGCAGCCTGTCGGACTTAGGATATTTCCTCGGTTGAAATAACACATATAATTGACAGATAACAGGATACCAAGATACTTATCGCATGGCCACCCGTTATGTGAACATCGACCGCGACACGC
>Ga0105055_10002618_pt1 | contig 27780 bp, 22 predicted proteins | sample BON03_FD_78090 | JGI IMG/M metagenome (GOLD analysis project Ga0105055, IMG submission 78090) | Freshwater microbial communities from Lake Bonney liftoff mats and glacier meltwater in Antarctica - BON-03 | ecosystem: Environmental > Aquatic > Freshwater > Ice > Glacier meltwater | place: Lake... | reverse complement strand
TTGGGTTTGTCCCTTCGTTCTATGGTGGAAATATGGACGATCATTTACGTGATTCAGTTCGCGTTGAGAAAGACGTCGAGGGACTTTGTTTTACATACAGACATAATCTGTACCGTGATGTCAGATTTTTGCCTACACTCTCTGGCGAACCTTGTGACAAGAAATGTCTTTTACCGTGTACACCATTGGCCATAGTAAAGATATTGGAGAGCTTGAATGTATACGACGAGAACTTGGAAGTTGGTAACAGACTAAAAGAACGGGTAGTCACTGTTATCAATCGCAGTGAGATCGTTGGACGACCACTGAGTGCTATGCTTGCGAATGATGGAGCTGATGTTTTTAGTGTTGACATTGATTCAATTTACTTGATGCGACGAGGTGAAATGCTTCCAACTGAGCTCACCGTCGAAGAGGCTTGTAAACGATCAAACGTAATCGTGTTGGGAGTGCCCACAAAGAACTACAAGCTTCCTGTTGAATGGGTTCAAGCTGGTACGATAGTGGTGAATGTATCCCACTATAAGAATGTTGACGAAGAATCGCTTTTAAAGATTCCTGATGTTCAATACGTTCCTGGGCCTGGTAAAGTAACAGTTGCAATGCTAGAAAGGAACTTGATTCGTCTCATCAATAATTTTCATCTTCCAGATTCGAATGTCGAAGTTATCCAGGTTGGTGGAAGAGTAGTGCCTAAGGATTCATAAATTCATTATATTTAGATTTTTACTTTTTGAACAAACAGAAGATAATTAAAATTTAACCCCCCCCCCGAATGGATTTTTTTGAAATGAACAAACTACTTTTTGGAACCCCACGTGACTTCATTATCAAAACTTTCTTCGATACTTTCGTCTTCCTCAATTTCATCACCGGAGAAATCTTTTCTGTCGTCTTGATCAACATATGATTCCACTCCGATACTTCGAGCAATAGTCTGTAACATATCGCGATTCAAATAGGCGTCTAAATCAATTCCCCGCGTTTTCATTTTCTCGATCATTTGGTGCGCTTGATCCATGTCTCGATTGTTGAAGTAGAATTCAATCAATAGCGAGAAAATATCTCCCATTCTGACTGCAGTGTTGACATCGGGATGAGTAAGAAGCGAATGGCACATCCGTTCTCCTTCATCAGGTTCCTTCTTTATCAGTTTCCGCGCATGGATATATCGTTCTACCAAAGATATCCTTTGTTGTAAACTGACTATCAACTCGTCCTTCATGGAATCATTCTGGACTTTATTCATGTATTTAACTGCCTCTTTGTATGCTGCAACTGCCTTATCATAGTCTCGATACTCATCAATCTCCATTTGTGCGCAAGCTTCATAGAAACCTGCTAATTGCTGGAACGCTTTCGCTTTGGTGTAGTAGCTAATAATGGCTTTCATCACTTCCGGGTCTGCACGCCAATCTAGATTTTGAAGGTAGTTGGCTGCAAGTATGTATATTTCCCTATTCCTGGAAACACCTGCAAAGAAAATGATTTTCTCAGTGTCTCCAGACCTCAACAAGCACTTCATTGCTTTCATACGATCTCCAGCTTGTGTGTATTTTTTAGTAGCTAAATGAAACGATTGCTGCTTCTTGCACACACGAGCGATGTTTTCAAGAAGTTTCTGCCTTCGTTCGTTGTGTTCGCGTGATTTTGAGGATTTGTCAGAGAGCTTTTCCAAGGTCATGGTTTCTGCCATCTCTTCAGTTACCGTTACTTTATGAGAAGTACATATGTCTAACGCCGTCTCGAAGAAACCGCCCGATATATACAAGTTGACTGCCTTGTCAAACTTTTCATGCTTGATGAAGAATTCAGCACAACGAGACAAAATCTCAGGTGAATATCCAGGGACATACTCTTCTCTAGGAACATCACATCTATCCAGACCATCTGCATTTCTATCACTTTTGCTAGATTCTGGTCTACTTGATCTGTTAACACTCAATGAATCAGCAATAGATGTCAACAGATCAAACAGTTCAGCTCGAAAACAAAGATCAAGAGCTCTTGGGACGTTGCCACCTTTGTGATACAACTGCACAGCGTCCTCTTGAAGACCAATCTGTTCCAGATACTTGGCTGCTTCCACCATCGTTGAACGGTCTGCTCTCAAAGCAAGATTGACAATCTCATTATTCATGCCATTATCTTTCGCTAATCTAACTGCGTGATTGTATCTTCCACCACGAGAATAGAATTGAATAGCTTCGTGAATATCACCTTTCTGCTCCAACTGACGTGCCAAGTGATACGAAGCTGCGGGGTCATTGCTATTCAATGCCACGTCACAAGCTGCTTGCATGTTGCCCAAATAGCTGAACACCCTCACAAGTGAGAGGGAATCACCTGCACGCTGGTACACATGCACTGCACGTTCAAACTCACCTATGCTTTCACAGTACTGTCCCCACCATTGAGTCAACTTCTCATCACATTGACTCTGGATGTATGATTCTAGTTCTTCAATCCGACCTGCTTGAAATAACATACGTGGGACCTGAACCCGATGAGTTCCGGATGCTTCATAGTTGGCAATGGCGGCGCTATAGTCTGCCATCGTTTCCAAATGTCTACCATATTCGAAATGTGTTTCACGAAGGTGAATTCGATCGAACGAATTGGCGACTTCCAGACTTTTGGTCCATTGTCCACTGCTTCTCAGCATTTTATTCAGCAGATCGAATCGTCCACATTCGATGTACAGCTTTTCTGCATCTTCTAGTAGTCCTAGTTGTATGGCAACCATTGCAATATGTGCGTTAGGTTCAGGATTCTGCTTGCTCTCTCTCAGCGCACAAGCGCCTCGTGCATGCCCCATGTTTCCCATACACAACTCAGCAACGTCCTGTCGCCGCGTCTTCACACACATATGCGCCATGTTCTCCCATAGAGATATATTGTCCACCAGTTTAACCGACCTATATGCTTCGTCCATATTGCCGATGGTAAGATAGTAGCTAAAATCTATAAGTGCTCGTTTTGTCTCGTCATCCACTTTATGATCCATGCCGACAAAGTCTCTCATTGTTTTCCCCTTCAGTTTAGGAACACCTTGAGCAGTTTTTGAAATGAAGAATAAACGAGGAACTTTGATACCTAGCAAAGTATCTAGACCAGGTTCCATGGCGAATGAATCTTGCATCATGATTCCCATGCTTTCATCGGTAGCAAAAAGAGTTACAATTTCAATTTCGGCAGCTTCAGACATTTTACTTTTCTGGATGCGTAACTTCTGTAATAGTTCTTTCTTTGGGTCCGTTACTTCTTCGGTTTCTTTAGCAACAACAGGCGCTTCTTGGGACAACTTTAACCTGCTTCCAGGCAGAGCTTTAATAACAACAGGTTCGACAGATCGCTTTGACCCCAATCGTTTCGCTTCACAAGCGAGCAATTTGGGCTCTGCACCGTCCCAGCAATGAGACACCGGATATCGAGTTGGACCAAAGTCATATTCTTGAAAACAATCCTTGTCCATATTCCACACATACAATTTGGTGTCTGGCTCGTTAATCATGTGCCCTCTGACTTTATCGCATAGTATACTAACTCTGGTCCCAGCAGAATTGCATTTGATAGAACGAATATCTCCGATAGATTTATCACCCTTTGAACCAGTTGCAAAGAACGAGGCAGGTCCGACTAACTTCAGTTCACGCCTAGATACATCGAAAACCTTCAGCATGCCCTTAGATGTAGCTACAGCAAGGAATTTATTGTTAATATGGAGATGTAATGGCTCTCCTTCATGCTCCGAAAATAATATTTCATTCCTAGGGACACCGTGAAGATTACAAACTTGGAGTTTGGCCGCATTTGTTTGAAACACTGTTTCCCCATAGAGAGCCATAGATTCAGCCTTGGTAGGAAATGAAGAATACTTTTGCATATTTTCATCGAGGAACTGATAAACTTCCGCTCTACTCTGATTCCAAACAAGAACATGGGATTCAGTGACATCTAGTCCTTTAATACGTAATCCCACGGTGGTCTCCATACGATTGGAAGCACCACGTTGTACTAGTATCTTTTGAGCAGAAATTTGCAAAGCAGCGACATCGGAGCTAAGAGTTCGATGAAGTATTGTTTCGTTCATGATGGAGCATCCATTTGGCATCCGAACGAACAAAGAACAATCCCGGAAGCTCCATAAAACCTCGCATGCAGGGTTGCTTGTGGTGGAGAGAGTAGACACAGATTCCCAGTCAGCTATTGATCCTTCGTCAGAGACATCACCAATGTATCGCCATAGAACGATATGACCTAGGCAGGTACAAACTGCTAACAATCGTTCTTTTTTATTGAAATCCATCCAAGTAATCAGATCTTCATCATCGAATTCTGGAAGATGAAGCAGATAATTGGAGTCATTCAGCAGATCCCAAAATCGAACTACGTTCTCTTCTGCGCACGTAGCCAATAATCCTGGTCTCGTCCAAAACGACGAAATAATTCCAGTTCGAGATGCAGCAGCACTCATGCTCAATCTAAATTTACCAATAGAATGAAGTTCGGTATTTCCTTCTTCGTGCTTTAACTGCAACAACACGTGGTCGTCTGTTAGCACGACCAAATGCTGTTTTTCTTCCAACCACAACATATTCTTCAACGAACTTTTACAATCAAATCGAGCCACAACAGTTCCCTTGATATCCATCAAACAAATCTTACCTGAAGCAGTGCCCACGAAGACCATTTTTGGAGCACTGGGTAAATCCCTTTGTGCTTCATGATACTCGTTGTTCAACAGCCACGCACAACAGCTGATGTTATTTCCTAGGTCACACTTAGCCAGTACTGATAGTCTACTTCGATGGTCGGTACGCCATATTGCTAGTGTGCCGCTCGAATCTCCAGTGATCAGACGTGATCCTTCAGGAGTCCAATCAAGTAACGTAATGGCGGATGAGTGAGTGCTGCTTTCCTCTTTGAGGACTTTGTCTCGAAGGTTCCAAAGACTCACTGTTCCATCTTCCCACCCCGTGGAGATATTACGGGACCTGGTTCTCCATTGCATCTTGGTCACCTTGGAGGAAGGCCGTTCGATCGAGGTATCTGGAAGTGTTTCACCCTCGTCGTTCACAAACTGAATGGTTCGATCTCCAGATGCAACCGCTAGCACCGGATCCAGTTGACACCATGCACTGGGCACATGTGATCTGGATCCGTCGTAGTCATCTAGTCCAACTTCAAAGTCAATGAAGAGTGACATTGTTTCTGCTCTAAAATAACGGTTTCAGGGAAATGGGGGGGGGGGCTATTCACTTTCTTGGATGTCTGCTGTGAATGCGATCAAGCAGCTGCAGATTAGTATTTTGGGGTTGGAAGAAGAAGTTAATCGTTTGATAGTTAATTGTGAAGCGGTAGAGCTGTATCAAAAGGATTTGACTGCTGTATGCCAGGTTTGGAAGTCGTGGTTGGACAACGCACGGAAGCTGAGTGATTGACAATTCATGTTCGTGTAGCTCGCAAGAGGACTCCTTCTGAAAGTACTAGTAAGAATATCCATTTCTTTATCACACATTATTTAATTAAAAAACGACTAAATGGCAAATTCCCTGTCCAGAATTGATTCTTACTTATTCAGTCAAGCCGGGTAACTCCGAGATACATAAAGTTTGACTATTATTCAACCACATTATTCTTTCGTTCGCTTTGTTTCAGGCTCTTCTTCAACGAAATCATTCGGTTTTTGTTTTCCATTTGCATCCACCTCCATACTATCTGTATCAGCTTTCTCAACACCAGGTGGAGTATCATTTAGCACAACAGCACCTTCAATGCTATTCGAGACGACATTTGGTTCATCCTTTGAAGCATCAACAATAATCTTATCGTGCGCTCCCATCGCCGAATTCTCTGCTTTGATTTTCTTGTCCAATTCGATTTGCACTAATATCATTTTCAAGGTATCATGTTGCTGTTCTAGGTTCTTTAGACGTTTAGATAGTTTCGAATGCTGTTCTTTATGCGTCTTTACATCGCGATCGTGCTGTTTCTGCACGTATGCTTGTGCCTTAGCTCCATCCAAATCCCTTACTCCTTGAATCTGGTCCCCAATTATTTTTTTACGTATCATACCTCTTATTCGTGTAGCATTTGAAGCGTCCCATGTAGGACCAGACAACATGAACTGACGGCCTCTGCAAACAAACGGCGACGGTTTCACATCCACCACCATCCCCCAATGCCCAATGGATAAATAAAAACGCAGTTCTAACCACCAGTTCCGTCGCAGTTCCATGTAACGTACAAATCGAAAAGGCACATGGAAGTCATTTCACTTTGCGGATTCCTTGGTGCAGGAAAGACCACCACGTTAAAGCATGTGCTCGAGAATTGTCCTGAAGGCATACAGATTGGGGTTATTGCTAATGACGTAGCGGCTGTGAACATTGATGCACAGTTAATATCTGAGGCTACGAGTGAAAACGGAGACATCGTTTCAGTGCAACTGGAGAATGGATGCGCTTGTTGTTCAGGGAGTGAAGGACTTATCGAAGGTCTTGAATCACTAGTGAATTCTGGAAATGCATTCCAATACATTGTCATTGAGAGTTCGGGTGTAGCCGAAGCAGGTCAGCTGAGACAGGTATTGAAGGAAGCTCCATGTATCGTGAATAAAAAAGCTGTCATTGGACCTGTTGTTTGCATTCTAGATTCGTTTGATTTTATTCACGTGTTTAAATCAAAAGACAATTTAGGAGCTCGCAAGGATCTCGTTGGTGATACACCAGTGGACAATCCAACGAGACTTGTGGTGGATTTAATGGTGGAACAAATTGAATCTTCAGATGTCGTGGTTCTCAATAAGATAGAACTATGCGATACGGTTGCATTTGAGGAACCAGTCAAATTCATCAGAGAGACCATACATCAATTGAACCCCCGAGCAAGCATACTTGAAACGTCATTTGGTAAACTAGATATTCTCGGAATGAATGTTAGACAGCAACATGATCACAACCATCACCATTGCTGTTCAGCCACTTGCAATCATAGTCATGCAACGAACCATAAGGATAAGTACAAGATTTCTTCTTTCGTGTACCAGGCAACGAATGGTTTCCATGGCCCATCACTGGTGGAAAACGTATTGCGTAAAATGTCTCAAATCCAATCTGCATCCTCGTTTCCCGCTTTGGAAGGATTCGATGATTTGAATATTAATTCTTCTGAAGATTCAAAAACAGGCGAAGATGTCAATCCGTTCGGGAACGTCCTTCGTTCGAAAGGCTTTTTATATTTAGATGCTCAAAAATCACGCAAGATGTATTGGTCTCATGCTGGAAGACATTTTGCTGTACTTCCAAAAGGTGATTGGGCAGCAGATCCAGCTAGGCAAGAAATAGTTTTCATCGGGGTTGATATGGACCAGCAAGCCATCGAGGATCTTCTCAACAAATCTCTTGTGCTGTGATTTCAAATTCGTTCGGTTAACTAACTTTTGGAGTATTTGCCAAATGCGATTGAAAAATTTGCACGAAATCTCTCACTCTATAATTTAAATTTGCGTTTGTTTATTTATCCAGCGGGGAACTCATCGACAAATGTTTCACTTCAGATGTAATCCTAATTTGTCCATTGTATCTAATTAAGCCCCATCTTGAGTATTTGCATCAATGGAGTACGATCGTTCCAACGAGCAACCGACGCCTTCAATACAAGCGTGTTCTGTGTGAACGTGAGGAGCGAACTCCATGGTGGATATTCTGGCACTTCTTCTATCAGGCTCCCATCCACTAGTGATCATATCTTTAACTGGTGGCACAAACTCAAGTTTACGTGATACTTTTGCACCAATGTCCATGAGGGAGTCTTCTCCTTCCAAGTTGATCGCGCGAGCCAATGCATCCATGTCAGAAGCTCCATGAGAATGATTGTGATGCGTGCAAGTAGAAGAATGCGATTTCACTTCATCGTTCACATAGTCCAAAGCGTTGCTCGTTGCGCCTTTGAACACCGCCTTCGCCAACTGCAACTCATTGGTTCCACAGAGCAACAACACTGTTTGCTTCTTCTGGAGATCTACGACAGAAAGAAATACCAGATCAAGATTCTTCTCCTTCTTCAACACGCGCAATTCAAAAAGAATGTCACGGGACTTCGCGAGAATAGCAAGCGGGTCATTCACCTCTATGGTCGCCCATCCTACTAAAAATTTGCCCATATCAAAGTTTTTTTGATCTGCGCGAACGACACTGTAGGCATTCAAGTTGCACAGAAACGCCGTTTTCGCTTTGAACATTTCCTGTGCAAGAATGTTGGGGTGCGATTCCTCTCCAATAAAAGCCAGCAATGTAGCAAACAATCTATGCAGCTTTATTAGAACTCTATATCAAGCTACAAGCAGAGAACTTACTTATCAGAATGCGTCGTAGTAGGCGATGTCAAGTTGATGGTGTCACTCAAAATACCACACAGTAGAATGATGGCTACTTCACGCGGAATAGGTCTTCCCAGTCGTACAAATGTATTGGCCACTATAGAGCACGCACTTCCCCTACGAACCCATCAGGACACGCATAAAACATCTTAAAATGTAAACTTACCAAGGACGAATATCAATGAAGATCGGTTTAGCTGTGGCAAATTTCTCAGAAAGTGCATGATGATCAATAACACCTTTAATACGGTTCCTCATAGCGTTGGCTACTTTCATGTCTATTGCACTGTCCGTAGAATCCGGGAAGGCAACTGTACCAAGAGAGCTGATCATCTGACCAGGTTCATTGTGATCGACCAGCACAATGTTGCGTTTACTGAATGGATCTTTTGCGTCTGGAATATCATCCCAGAACTCTGGTAAATCAAGCCCCGCATACTTCAGTGCGTATTCGATTTCACCGTTCACTTCGACTTCACTTCGCGTGGGAATTCCATCAAACAAAGCAGCTCCTGCAATAGCTGATGCAACACTGTCTAAATCGGTATTCCTGCTATATGTTAATCACAGCCAATACATTCTATGTTCTACTTACGTGTGACCGATGAAGTACGAGCCTTCGAGGTCGTATGTCGAGACTAGCGTTTCTTCTAGCTCAGCAGTAGGATGATGCTCCCCATCCGTTCTATTAGCTCGAGCAACAATCTTCTCAGCCATTTGTTGTGCCTCTAAGAAATGAGAAGCAAGCGCTTCGTCCAAGTCCGACTTGTGTACCGACTCATCGTGGTCGTCTGCAGCAATGTTACTGAATCCAAATCCATCGCCTGGTAGACTCATTTGCCTCATTCGCAGGGCTCGTGGTGTGCTCTTTGGCGAGGCAGTGTCCTTCTTCTTCTTGCTGAACAGTGGCATGGTGAGTGTTTAAAGAATAGCGTTTCAGCGTTTACCAAATGATTTCAATGATTAATGGTTTGTCTAGTATTTTCTGTACTCTAAGGTTTTACACACTTTTCAGATTTCAAAAAAGCACGAGCACGAGCACGAAATTTTTGAAATGGAATTACACTCGATAATCCGAAAAATTGGGAATGGGTATAAAATGTGTACATATTCCAGCAGCACTAAACGTGGTTTGCAGAGAAAAGAACCCCCATGATGAATCCCGAGGTAATTCAAGTTAAACAAAATATGCTGAATGCTCTTATAATTTGTACCTGAGCTCTCGTGTTTCACTATTGTAACTTTCTTTATCCTGATGAGCAGATCAAAGCAAACTTGAATAATATTTTCCACACTTATTAAAAAAGTTAGGTGTCCCTCAAGTTATTTTAACTAAGTCCCTATTCTTATAGATTCTCTTGGAACCGGTTTCCATCATGGAAAATTTCGCTACTCTTGGACAACTCATTAAAAACAGGAGGGGACCGTTCCTAAAGTAAATTGATTTTGTTGTACCTTGATATCCAACTTGTTGGTGTATTCTACAGGATGATGGAGTATGACAGCGAGGAGGAGGGCGATTTTGCCGCCGTTGATCCTTTTGATCCGTTTGAGAACGAGGATGAGTTAGATCAACCGGTGACACTGAGTGAAGGTGGCCAGCAGCTCGTGAAGAACATGAGTACATGGTACCTACCTGACAAGCCGGTACCAGAACCAACAATTCCAAATCTCCATGACAGCATAGAGATGATAAAAGTTGATGTCACTTTTGAAAATGCAGAAATGAACCTTAAACGAGAATTAAGGAAACAATATCTAGCCATCGCAATAGCTTGCTACGGGTTTCTCACTGTGGTTCAAATTGTGGCACTAATTACATTGAAATATTGGGAATATTCACCAGTGGTGATTGCAGTATCGATTATGCTAATTTCGTCTATATTTTACTGGAAGTATATTTGGAGCTATTTGGGAATCCCATTCAGACGACTTTGGGAGACCCCTTATCCATACACAGTGACCGCTACTATACTAGGATGTCTCGCCCAACATGCCTTGTTTATTATATATAACAAGTACGATGCGGGACAGCTCATTGTCATTTTCTTTATGATACAAGCATTCTACATCATTCTAGTGTCGTCCACTTTTAGGCAGTATCTTTTCAAATGGGGGAAATTTATTCGGCATAGGAAGTTATGCTTCGAGGCCCTACAAAGACGACGCGTCAAGTTCTTGCATGAGCGAAGATATGAATCTAGCGGCGTGCGATGACAATTACCTGAACAGTACTTTTAAAAATAAACGACCATAATAAATATGAAATTTTAATTAAACTACTGGACAGTTGACTCTGGCTCAGTTATTGTTCTAAGGTTCGCCATCTCTGCTTCGGTATGAACTCTGAATCCGAAATATTTATCCGGTTTATTGAATTTCACAGCTGTAGGAAGCAGCCAATGAAGTGAAAATTTTGGTTCCCCTCCAAAAACCTCGTTTAGATTATCACATATGCTGCGTTTCGACACTGACGATTTATCAGAGGATTTCAGACGGTCAATCTGCGTGGTACTCGTTAAAACAACACTCCATTGGTCACACATCATGCACATGGTGAACAATCCGAAGAGAATCGCCTCTATCATTAAACAAAACATCATCACGGTAGATCCAGCAGTGGCATTGCACCCTTGATAACGGTCAATGACTTCCCCATCGAGAACAAGAGGCTGTATTACTTGGGGGACCCCACCGCGGATATGTCGACGGCCACTGCCACTGCAATGCAGGAATCTTGCACATAGCATAACCATAGCATAAACAGCAGAAACAAAGACATAAAACAGAAACAGTAGGAAGAACTTATGATTTCCAAGACCAACACAATTGTTCACCCAAGGGCAATGATGATCCATCTTCACCACACATCTCTGACAGATAGAGCAATGATGGGCGCGCTCAGGCTTGTATGTATCGCACTTAAGACATACACGAAAGGACTTGCCTTTGTCCTCAGGCTCAAAATCAGCAGGCACGGCATGCAATGGAACTGCCCCAGGATCCGTTGTCATAGCATTGAAATGAGAGGCAATGCCTAAAACTATAATGATAGAAAATACAAACGAATGAATTCTACCTATAACACTATCACCATACCATGGCCATATAATCACATCCAGCATCACATACTCGGCAAACATGAGTAGAAAGTACGTAATCCCAGCACAAACTAAACCACAGCAGTCCTTGTTCAACCAAGAGCCGTGGTGATAGGAGGTACCACAATCATCACAACAAGCACAGCAGCACCTTACAAATTATTATATTGAGCTCAAACAATCTCCATCAACTTACATAGTCACACGTTACACACCACAATAAAAAAAATAAAAAAACGATGCCGACGAAACCTTTAGCGGACGAGGACATTCTCGAGTGTCTCGAAGGCGTGGACGCGAGTATTGAGATCCAAGACAAGCTTAAAAAGCTGCTTCGCGAGGTTAGTATTTTTATAGCATTCATTGTCGGCAACGTATTTATTGTATCAGGGGTTTGTGAATCTCTCAAGCAGCAAATTTTCAACTGGCTTCGCTTCGGCCAATCCAATTTGTCCAGATTCCCTGCCGCAAGATTTCCAGTCTACTGTTTTAGTGGGCGGACATGTGTATATTGGAGGAGAGGGTTCTTTGAAAGAGTATCTCTCTTGCGAAATGCATCTTTCGTCTGGCAAGGATGAAGAACACCAAGAAGCGAAAAACAATTCACTCCGTAATCGAAAGAATAAGCCTGAAAGTCTCGGAGAGGATATCTTAAAAACTAATTCGGAAAAGTTTATTATGGAGTGGTTGCGGGTGCAGCCCCGAGGAAACTTAGAAAAGTCTGTCACATCGTTTTCAAACGCGATACCACTTATTATACAACTTGCGGAACACAACTCGAACCTTAAAAGTAGATTCTTGGGCAGCTCTGCTCCTGATATGTCCAATGGAAAAGAGTCGAGAAAGCCATAAATATTGCAACAAAGAGTACATATATCTTAAAGACATCAACAAAAGTAAATGTATTACTATTAAATAATTTTTCATTTTATATACGAAGTTTATCATACATCAACAAAGAGATGCTCGGGCCGTGTGGAAGAGTCTGCGCTCCACTGATATATCTTTTCTGCAATGGATTCCGGAGTTGACCACTCTCCAAAATTAGCATCTGGCATTGCCGCTCTGTTAGCAGGAGTATCAATAGTTGTTGGTAAAATGCAAAATGCAATTTGTGAGGAGTTCGCAATGTTGCTTTCGAAGTCAACTGCCAGTTGGTGAGTGGCTGCTTTAGACATTCCATATCCAGTGGCAAAAGCAGTGGGACATCCTTTACTAGCCACTTTTGCACCCGTTAATACAAACAGACCATCATCAGATAATAAATGGCTTGCAAAATACGCAGCTACAAGAATCAAACTGGAACTTTCAAAAACAAGATAACTCACCAGCGAAAGCAGACTTTGCATTCATAGTCCACATTGCTTCAACAGCTTTATCACCTTGTGCAATATTTCCCATTTGAAATCCGCCAGCAACATGCACTACTGAATCCACTTTACCGCGCCATTTCTTTATTCTTTCAATTGTGTCTACCAACGGTGCTTCTGCTGAGAAACTTTTCGATCCGAGTTCACATTTCCTAAGATCCACAACGCCAGTTTCCCACCGTCCACTTGCAATGAAACGACTGACAACCCGACTTCCCAGGCAGCCACTCCCGCCAACTACTAAACATGACTTCATAATTGACTCGAATACTTGTCACAAAAATATGTGGTCGGACTGACAAATTACATTTCGAAAAATGAAGGTGAGCGAGGCGATTTTGAAACGGAAGTCCATAAGATCGTTTTTGGATACACCTGTGCCTCAATCGACGGTCGAGAATATTCTGAAGCTTGCTAGCAGAGCACCGTCAGGAGGCAACACGCAGCCGTGGCATTGTTACGTTGTTACTGGAAGTGCGAAAACTGACATCACGGACAAGGTGTTCGCGGAATTTGATAAAGGGAATCTCGGAGAAAACCCAGAATTTTCTATATATCCTAAACCAGATGCGTCGCCAGAGTTTATGAAACGCCGTCGTAAGCTCGGATATGATATGTACCAGCTGTTGGGCATCGGAAAGAATGACCAAGCGAAACGTTTTCAAGCATTGAAAAACAACTTTGACTTTTTCGGAGCACCTGTAGGCATCTTCATAACCGTTGATCGGTTTACGGATAGAAATGGTAAGAAATATGTAACATCTTTAGGAGTTAATGACCTATTGTTATAGCTTGGGGACATGTCGGGATGTTTCTGCAAACTGTCGCGCTTCTTGCTGAAGAATTTGGTTTGTCCACCTGTTTTCAAGAAGCTTGGAACTCGTTTCCAAGGTAAGTGCACCTCTTGATATTTCAAATAAATCTAAACAAGTGAAGCATTATATATGACTCGTTGAACATTCCATCAGACAAGGAGATTCTTTGGTGCGGACTTGCACTAGGATACTCTGATACTTCTGCAAAGGTGAATGAATTGGAAAGTGTAAGAGAGCAGCTGTCAAGTTTCTCAACATTTCATGGATTCGAAACTAGTAAGCTTTAATTCATTCTTAAAATAAAGCGATTATAGATGTTTCCTGGATTTGACTCGAAGCGATCTTCTAAACTTGCTAACATCCTTAATAACATCACCGTTAGCCTTAGCAGCTAGTTCTGACGTAATTGATTGCGCGTCAATGTAGTCCCAGTTGTCAAAGTAATGCTCAAGTTCAGAATCAATCGCAGTCCCTTCTTTAAGTCCTTGAACACTTAGATTGGGCTTCAGGTTTTTACGCTTTGCATAATCCTCTATTTCCTTCCGAAGAGCTTTTTTCATAAACTTGATGAGGCATTCTACATCTTTAAATCCTCGTTTCATTTCTAATTCCATGGCAGGAGGGATATGCACTGGTGTATATTCCTTCTTCAGCACCTTCTCCCATGACACACTCGTGGATATCGGCCCAGCTAACGCCCAGAAATACTGGTGCAACTTTAGCTAATCAAAATCTCGACATTCATCCACAGTTCCAGACCCTAATCTGGTGTCAGGGTTCAAATCTAACAGGCCCTCCAAAAAGGACTTGGTCCGCGCGTCAATATACGAGGGAACCACCAATTGTCGACGCAAACAATTCAGCTCTTGCTCATCTGTCTCTATCTGAATCATCCCGGAATCAGTAATGCAAGTTCTTTTTGGTTCGAAGGGCAAATAACCTGCCAGACATTCGAATGTGAAGACGCCCAGCATGAACCAATCAACCCCATTTCCGTAACTTTCATGAGAGATCATTTCAGGAGGTCGGTACATTGGGGTTCCGCAATCTGTGTCATGTCGCTGTACAGTAATCGACTTGATGGGTCCACTGAGACCATTGGCTCCCTCGTCATCACTCAAATCGTCTTCTGTCGCTTCGATTGGTTTGCCTGGTAGTCGATGTTCCAGCTGCTCTTCCTCAAAGTATTTGTCTTGGTAGTAGAACCCAGCTAGTCCCATATCCGCAAGGAGAACATGTCCATCTTTCTCCAACAATACATTCTCTGGTTTCAGGTCACGGTATATAATTCCATGCGTGTGTAGGCATTCAAGTGCTAACACTATCTCTGCCACATACAACCTTACCTGCTGTTGACCCAACTGAAAGCCTGGTGAATCGGCTATGAGACCTCGTAGTGATCCGTTTTCAGCTAAATCTAAACAGAGAAAAGCATGGGTTTTGGTCTGAAAGGCGTATCGCAGGGACACTATGAAAGGAAAGGAGCGGTTGGCTACCAACACATCTCTTTCAATCTCAACATGCTGCATTTTGCCTTTCCATGTTTTCAACAAAGTGTCCTTTGCTTGGATTTTCATGGCATAGTGAACACCAGTTGACTTTTTAAATACATGAACAACCTGACCGAATCCACCTTTTCCCAGGATGTTTGAATATACAAAATCATTTGGTTCCACGTGATTGTATTTACTTTTCTTGATATCCCTGTACTGGGAATATGCTTTAGTTTCCTTGAAGTTGTGATACAGAGGCTGGATGGTGGTGAAAGCAACAGATTGCAAGTCAATGAAGAGATCTAATGATAGTGATACATTATTTTCTTTGGGCGTCTCTTCTGGATCTGTGAACGGAGCACAATGGTTTTCAATGATTTCCGTGATAGTGTCGCCTCTCGGGCGCTGTGCTCTTGGAAGCACTCCTGATTGACTTCGAATGGCAGTAATCAAGGACAATTCAACTTTTTCTCTCATGTACACTATAACTTGCTTCACATTTTCCGGAAAATTGCTTGAAGCTTCTGGTAAGATACCATTCGAAATAGATGACTTCGGTGACGAGGGGCCCGTAGGATCGATCACTTCATCTGTTTGGTCTACATTCGATGCGGAATTCAATATCTGGGCTACATCCACATCGTCCACACTAAACGACATACTTCTAGGATTAAAGTAATTCCTATAAATGTTCTTTGCTGTTTCCAGCCTCTCCTCGTGGGTGTTGTTTTTCATGTGATGGTATTGATGTAACAGCAACCAAAGTCGCACGAGATCGGAATGATGCTCATGTGAAAGATCAGTGAACGCTAGAAAGTGTGAGCGTCCTAGAGGTTCATCTAACAGTGCTCTAAGCTCCACGAATTCTTCGTTCTGAGTGTAGTCAAACATGGATTCGTTTCTTTGATTTAAGTACTTGAGCTCCTCTGCCAATTCGTTACCAGCGCATGCATACTGATCTAGCGCTTTGGTAGGTTCGACATGCCATTCCTTCGAGTGGTGTCGTTTATCCTCACCCTTCGACTGATGCGTGCTGCTACAACAGCCCATCTTCTATAAGAAGAAAGTTTCACCGACAACAAACCATCGTTAATCTCATCGTTAATTAACAATTAACAGTGAAAACTTGAAGACACACGTCGTGAAGCCCCCCGCGGGTTTTAGACGCTTGGATGTTGATTGATGCGGAAGCACTTGAGGAAAACGATAGATTCATTTCAGAAACCACTCATGTGCAAACTTCAAGGCAAGCGGAAGGGTGGGTGTGTATTTTGCTAGTGGTTGTCATATGGGTTGCTGCCAGTTTCTTGGTACAAAACATTGAGTCGTCATTTCATGCACCTTTTTTCCTGACATTTAGCTGTACTGCGATGTTCACTGTGTTCTTTTTGTTTGCCCATGTTGCTTCTGTGATAAATGGATCTAGCAATGTTGGTGCTTTTGGTATTCCTAATAATGATCTTTCAAGATTGAGAATAATCGGACTGAAGTTGGCCCCATTGTGGTTCCTTGCAAATTTTTTCTATATTCTTAGTTTGTCAAAAACGAGTGTTACGTCAAGCACAATATTGAGCTCTACTTCTTCGGTCTTCACATTGATTATTGGATATATTTTGAAGTCTGAAAGAATAGTTCGATGGCAAGTAGCAGGGGTTGTTGTTTGTTTTTTGGGCAGTGTGATAGTTGGATTCTCTGACAAGAGTAAAGGTAGCGAAGAATCTTTTTATGGGGATTTACTTAGTCTTGTTTCAGCTGTTTTGTATGCTTGTTACTCTGTTGTGTTGAGCGTCTCGTGCGACAGTAGCCCATCTGTTCGAATGGATTTGTTGCTAGCTTTTGTTGGGATGTGGAATTTGATATTCTGTGCGCCTATTGTAATTGCCCTTGATCTCCTTTCAATGGAGTCATTGAATACCCTGACATGGGAAGTTGCGTCACAGATATTAGTCAAAGGGATCACTGATAATGTGATTGCGGATTATTTATGGGCCCGGGCAGTTCTTTTGACCTCGCCTACTATCACCACTGTTGGATTATCATTAACTATTCCACTGAGCGCCGTTGCTGATTTATTCGTTTATCAAAAAGTTCCAACCGTGTTGACGATTATTGGAGCTTGTTTCGTTACTGTGGGTTTCTTATGTGTTTCAATATGTTCATAAAAACAGGAGCATTCATTTTTGCAAGTTGTGTGATTGGCCAACGACTATCACTAGACACAACCAGAGTTCTACTGTTTTCAATAGGTATTTGTTAGTTCCGATTTTTGTTCTGAATCGTTCCGTTTTTGAAATCCACTTTTACAATTTAAATCGCTAATAGTCACGAGTTTGACAATCAAAAATTACTTTATCTACAGCCCAATCAAATGATTCGATCCACGAAGATAGCTCATCAGAATCAGATTCTGATGAAAAGATTTGCTCGCTCCGTCTTTCCTCAAAGGCAATGTCTAAACACTTGTGAAGGGAAGCAATGCAACATATGCGCAACCCATTCTCAGCACCATTCCCGCTGCTGCTGTACCAAGTGCTCAAATATGTAACTGAGGAATCAGTTAAATTATAACTATAAATAGCTTTGAATTAAAACTCGCCAGGTCGCTTGGTGAAGTTGCGTTTGCAAAAAAAAGTTTCACAAAAAAAGTTTTGCACCTTCCCACCAAGCTTCTATTGTTCACTAGCTATCGATGGCGTCCCAAATAAAGATGTTCCTCCCGATGGTGCTTCTATATGGCATGCGTCAAGTTGACCAAGAAGACGAACTGAACATTCAATACATGCGCATATACTTCGCGACTTGCATGTCCATCACCTTGCTTGTGTGGTTGTACGTTAGAAGCAAGGTCCTCTCAACCCCTAATGACACGGTACTGTCTGTATCCGAAGCCGACCTTAAACCAGCCAATCCCTTAGGAGATGCACTCGGAGTGAAATCAGAAGACACGGAGAAGAAACCCATGTCAGTAACTGAATACGACCTCAGCAAGGTGAAGGAAAAGCTGAACCAAATAGCAATGCAAACTGTTATCGTGACTGGTATTCATTATCAGTGGCAAGTGGCGATGCCGTTGGTAATATCGTCCACTATGGCAGTGATCGGTTTAATGGACGATCAGCTGATCAAGTTGTACATTCTTGGCACCACGGAGGAACAGGACGAGACACTAAAACGTCCGTTCAAGGCTCCGAAAAGTCCTTTCGCAGATCTCATGGCATCTGCGGCACCAGAAGATACTGAGAAGCTTGACGATCCTTCTGCTATAGAATCCAAGAAAGATAAATAACTCCGAAACTGAACATTAGTAAACTCGTGTCCAAATGCCAACAAAGAATTAATTTGTTATTTCGTGAATTTTTTTCAATCTAGGTGTTTTCAAAAATGCGAGTTATCGCTAAGAAGTAGCAGCACGTTCTTCGGGCAATACCATGGAAGAGCTGTTTGGAGTATTTTCTGAAACACACATTTCAGCTTTTGGCAACACCATGGAAGAGCTGTTCAGTTCGTCTACAGTAGCCGGGGAAAACATTTCAGCTTGTGGTACTACCATGGAAGAATTGATTGTTGTGGACGTGTTAATATCCAAAGTGTGATTGTTGTGTGCATCCATTTGGTTGACTGGAGAAACCTCAGGTACAGAAGATTTCATGAAAGTATTCTCATCCTTCAATCGATGAAGGTCGGCTAAAGGCTTGGATTCAAACCGAAGTTCCAACCACGGATATACCGGTACAGCTAAAAAGTATTCTCGTACGACAGCCACATCGTGTTGGAACAGCCAAGCTCCCCAATCCAGCTTAATAAGGGACCTGCCTTCTTCGTTTGTGTCGACCACCACACCGGGGCCATACAGTGTCAGGAGCTGCAGATTAGGTTGAGCTCTTACTGCGACAAGGTATTTCCTTCCGCAACTGCGTTTCAAAACAATTCCAATTCCATCAGGGGTTTTCACTTGCATTCCTCGCAGCACTCTCTCCTCGTCCTCCTCTTTGAAAAGTTTGTACATTTTCTTGGTCCATTCGGCGTATCTGGTGTTTGTCCACAATGATGGATTCCATAAAGCCATCTGCTCGGTTGACAGCGTTTCCTGCAACTCATTAATGTAGCAGTATGATACATACGAACCCAGTGCTCTTTTCATCGCCTCAAAGAACAAAAAAACTGCCTTGGATTGAGCCAGAGCAGCGCCAGCAGAATAGTTCGGGTTTCGATTACTCTGACTAATGTTGACCTAATATAACAAGCGGTTAAAACAATAAAACAAATCATGCCAACAACGTACCTTTTTCAGTAAGGTCACACAAACCTTACCCAACGGTTCCCCCAGCGCAGCTGACACCTCATTCACCAAATTTGCCATTACTGATCGTACGCCACCGCTAATTGCCACACTAACACCCGATATATACTTGGCATAATCTTTTGCTGTGAGTTTAGGACCGAAACGACTCTTTTCCCATTTAGTAACTTGGACGAATTTATGAGGTTTAAATTCATCATCTGATTTACTAGTCCATGAATACAGCGGACTTAAATGCGGCTGTTTTCCAGGTTGAGGATGTCTTTGGATCCACTTTTCTTTGATTCCCAGTTTCTTGGAGAATTGAACTAAAACTGCGTCGGGCTTTACATCTGCAACCTCCGCTGCGGCCCATCGCTTTTCTGCATACGCGTCAACTCTGTGTCCGACCTTCAAATCATCCACGCCATTAATTCCATAACCCCATCGCATTACTGTCTCCCCGGTTGACGATTCCTCTGCAATAGAACAGGTGGCGAAATGCGGATCCACTTCGATCAGATGACTACAGAAGAAAGGATCCGGGAAATCACTAGCAACGTGACCCGGTAATAGCTTACGCCACTTGTGGCAAGAGTCGCATTGCACCCATGTAATTTGCAATCTCATAGGAGCTGCAGGTGGTTCCCATCGTCTCTCGTCTTCTCTGGACCACATGGATTTCGTGCGTAGAGTATCTCTTAGGATTCCGTTTAGACGCTCGAATATAGAATTTCCTCGCACACTAGCAGGCTTCTCCAATTCCTGTAAAGCTTTCTTCGCGAATACATCATCAAGGTCACCAGCAAGCCCGCGAGTCAATCTTTCGAATTCGCGATTGTCTAAAATGCTAGCATCTAAAATGGGAGAACCACATAATTGCATAGGTGGTACTGGTGGAGGCCATGCAGTGACACTAGCCGGCGGCAATTTGGGAGGACAATCAGGAAAGCAGGTTCTAACTTCAGGCGTCCATTCAGAATATCGATGCTCCCGATGATGCATTTGTTTCAGCAAACCGCTGCGATGACTATTCAAGTAACTGTCCGATTTATCAATTTCAAATGCACTCTCTACATTAGGAAGCACAACTGATCCAACCAGATGGGCGATTTCCATGTTCTGTTCCTTCTGGTCGAGCCATCCAAGTAAAGGCGCCACCACACTGCTCTCATGGGTCTCGCCGTCATCATGCAATGCAAGTTCCTCCGTTAAAAAGGAGTTGCGAGTATTGTAGCACGCTGCTAAGACGTTGTGCGCCTGCATCAAACTCGCTCGCCAAGGATTAATGGATTTCTGGATAGGTGGCGGTTCTCGTACAATAAACCAGTTTTTTGTTTGACTGTACATGGTTAACAGATCAGCCGCCTTTTGAAGAACCTCCTCTAACCGCGCATCCGGCAAAGGCATTTTTAATAGATTTTCACGAATTTGCTCCAATCCATTTCTCGCTTCTCTAGGATTGGAAACCTGAAAATTCGTTACCAACTCTTCAATACGACGTAAGGGGTCCGGGATAATCTCGATCGTCTTGTTCAATTCCTCGTATGAAGGCTTGGACTTTCTGATCTCCCTCGTCTCCAAGTGCCACCAATACGGTTTGAAGAAGTGAGGATCCAATGTACATTGCCACATACTGTGTTTGATTGGAACATGTTCCTGTAATAGAGTCAAAAGTCGCTGGGCCACAGAGTTGGTTCGGTCATTCCAAAGAGCGTCCACTATCTCAGTATCACTTAGAGCCCTCAGAGGAGTTTGGTGATGGAACACTGACATGCTCGTGAAAGGAGCAGGGAATCCAGATTCGTCGCATGGTTTCATTTTGGCCTCATCTCCAATTTGTATTTCAATCTTCACGTCATTGGTTTCAATTGTGACATCATCTGGATTTGCTTCTACCTTGACAACATCTCGGACGGCTATCACTAGGGGCGGATCCATCTTCGCATCCTCTTGAGTTGTTTCATCGGATGTTTCTATTGTGACTTGTTTCGAAAATATGTTTTTCGTACGCTCCGACGCTGCGATTCGAGTTCGTTTCAGAAATGCAGGGTTCAATGGAATGCGGTCAAGTTCCCCTTCGTCATATTGAAAGTGAACACTTGGACCAGTTTCAATATTAGCTCGGCCTTTGGACCTTCCGGCAATTTTCTGAAGTCCTTCATGATACACATGAACAATCGTTCCCGGGTACCAACCAGGGTACTGGGCAGCATCATCTCCACACCATCTCGCTTCAGCTCGATCTCCTACCCACCACACTCGCTCTACCAACTTGGCATTACTGTCGGCCACAAGGTGACGTAGCTTGGCTTCATGGAATTCACTAGTTTGACCTCGAGGACTTCCCACAGACACTGAAGGCGCAGGTGGTATTATCTCGTCCAAGTGCCCTAGACGAATACGAGCATCCATTCGATGATGTGCCTTGTTTAAAGCAGTCACTAGATTGGAGGCTCTTTGTTGCGCTACTGCTCTCGCTTCCCTTTTCATATTCTGCCATAGATCCTCCATAATTTGAATAGCCAGTGGATCTTTTGGCTTTTTGAAAATATCTTCGTCGTTGCTGACCATTGCGGCAGTTCGCCGTCTAGTCATTTCCTCTACAAACAAACGAGCAGGAAGTTCAAGTTCTTCCAGTTCCACAAATTTCAGTGCTAATGCACTATAACGCAACAACCATACAGGTAGTGCATCCAACGCGTGGGACTTGAGCCCAAATTTCTCCAATCTGATCTTGTCTAGGACATCTAATTGGCCTTGATACTCGTATAGTTGAGATGACGATTTGTTAATTTCAAATGAGGATTCAAATAGCATGGCTACTCGGTGGACAGTCCGATGACGTCGATCTACCACTTGCATGTATTGAGCAGCCCCTGAGAAATAAAGGAACGACCCCCTACAACCTTCGTAACCGCAAAGACATATTGCAGCACGAAACTCATCAATGCTATCGGTCACACAATTGTAGTCGATTCTGTTTTGTTCACATTAGTACACATGTAAGGAGTCAGCGACACAAAGACTTACGTAATCTCTTCTCCAGGTTCGATATTTCGAAGCGCTCGGACACATATTTGATATTTGCCATCCACCACAGCAAGCATTGCTCCGCAATTAGGTCTACAACTGTGACTGAATCTGCTTGCGAAGGTCCCATGGTACTTAGCATCGACGTACATCATGTAAAATCCTCCTTCTGTATCACCAGGCAGCTCCAGCCTCATGTTCCAAAAGTCAGGCAGTGTAACTCCATTGGAGACGGTCTTTCGCTCTGCATCTTCTCTTGCTTCCTTCTGCTCCCAGAGCCACAAAGGATACAATTCACCTAAATACGGTCCAACCAGATCCCCACAAGTAATATCAGTGTTGCACACGATACCCGCTCCTTTAGGATGGACACAGAAACTCTGCTCTCCCCAATTAAACACAGCATCGATCAATGTGTCAACAGCAGCAAGCAAAGCTTCCTTGGATATATGTCTATCATAGATTGTCACACTACTATCTTCCAAGACGTACCTCTCTTTACGGATGTCCACCCATTCTTCGTAGTCGTCATCGTAATGTACCAGCAAATTTTTCCCCAGTTCCTTATCATCTTTGCAACTATCATCATACTCTATGATGCGCCCTGCGAACCATTGGTAATCTAGGGGCCAGAATATGCTTACCCGTTGACCTACTAAAGCAGCTTCTTCAGAGGCAATACCCCTTCTATTCGACAGAGCACTAGCCGATCGTTTACGGGGTTTTGAAGCCTTTAATTTCCTGCTTGCCGATCGTGAATTTAATTTTTTCGGGGATTCCAATTTGACAGGTTCTTCTTTTATAACAGTTGCTTTCGCCACTGCTTCATACAAATCTGGCGACTTGCGTTTTCTTTGCGAAGAAACTGCGTAAAAATCTGGATTCACGTCCATTGAAAGCATGTTCCTTTTGCGTTTACCTTTCTTCTTGACCGGATTCACTTTTGAAATCGGTAGCTCTTCCTCATCGGCGACTTTTGGAGTACGTTTTTCGCCCTCGTCAGCATTTTCATGGTCATTGAGGGAATTTGGCGTGGGATTTGAGGGTGTGATGTGGTTCTGGGCCGTTTCCATACGTGGGTCGAGCGATTCAGGGATTGGGTTTTCAATATCTACTGTAGCAGCATTCACATCGAGTTTGTTTTCAGCATCATGATTCGTGTCTGGTTTTAATAGTGTATTTTCTTGTTCGCTAGATTCAACTTGATTTGGTGAACTAGATCTTTTAATCTCGTCAACAGATTCTTTCAATTTCCGGGATATCTCTTCCGAGGCCCATCCGCGATGAATCATTTGTTTGATCTTATTCAAACTGTGGCACAGGTCGTGAGAAAGATTCGGGTCGACAGAATTAATAGCTCGAAGTAAAATCCCTTCGATGAACCATTGAATTTGTGGTTGATCCATCCTGAGATGCTCCGGCTCCAACGACTCTAAACATAATAGAATGTTCCGTCTAGTATAAGGATCAATACCCCAAGTTTCGCAACTTAACATATCTGTTCCCAGAATTTTAGTAGCCCAGGAGCAACCATCTCGATCAGGACACGATTTCTTGGTTGGTTGTTTATCGATATCGGTGGCTTTCTGGTGTTTTAAGAAGTAATCATTTTGCAACCATCTATTGGGCCCATCCGCATCTAGCATATCCACCATATTCCGTCGTTCCTCTTCTGCTAGTCCTATCACAGGTACATACTCCTCTAAGACATTGTATGAGCGACGCTCATATGGCTTTTTACGCCAATGAACCATAGCGGGCTCGCGATTCTCTACTCCTAGCCTCTCTTTAATCTCTTCTTTCGTTAGTGTCTGCAGGTCCTCTGTCTGTTTCTGTTTCGCCGATTGAATTATCCCTTCGTATTGCCTTTCGATTGTCTTGGCAGCCATCCAGCAAGAGTCATCTGCATCGCTCTCTTTCTCGCATCGAAAAACAGAAGTTAAGATTTTCTTAACATCCGATTCCAAAGAGTCCCACTCAATCATTATAAAATCTTCCCTTTTATATCTGCTCGTAATGGAATCCAAGTCAGCGGTGTTCTTACCTTTCATTAAGGAAAAAGCAGCCCTACTCTGAAGCCATTCTTCTTCCGATACAGATTGAGTCTCGTATTTCTTTGCTGCTAAACAGTCATAGAGATCTGAAAAATTCCACATCCCAAGATGAGTGGGAGGAAACCCGAAACCTTCTCCTTGAAGTAGACCCTTGGTATCGAGCTTCCTGATCTTATCCAAAGTGTATTTGAATTCCTTTAGATGCCTTTCTATGACCCGGAATCGCTTGGCTAATGGATCTTCAACAAAAGTGCGACGTACTTCAGGCGCTGGCTTCGCAGGCTCAATAACCGATTTAATTTGGCGCTTCTTTACTTTACGAACCACAGGAGCTTTGTTGATCTCTTTGAAAACACCTTGGCTGTTCACTTGGGGGTCATCGGGACTTTCTCGTTGGCTCTCCTTCAGCTTATTGGTAGAGCGTCTGCTCCTAGATGATTGCCGCATGGATATGAAGTCTTTTCAAAAATATGTAAAGCCCCCCACGCATCTTGTTGATCTTTCGATGTGGGTACTCACAGGCTGGTTGCTGCTGTTGCTAGTTAGTGAAGTGGAGAGCGTTTCAAGATTCGACGAGGAAGTTTTTGTGCGTCCTGTTCTTAGTGGAACAGTAGTTAGTTATCTTTTTACCACTACATGGGATCACCCGAAACCTCAACATTACAATCTATTTCCTAAATTTCTGGGACAGATGATGGAAGATTTCGGTGTTGAAGAATTGCGGCTGGGTTTTTCAAAAGGAGAATGGGAAAGTGATGCATATGGAATGCAATTTTCATCATCAAGTGCAAGTGGAGTAGAACTGTCGGCTGTCTTTGTAGACGATGCAGACACTAGATGGAATATGTTAACTAGATCTATCTCCACCATATCATGTACCAAACTAGATAGCATAGCTCAAAGTGCCAAGATATCTTCGAATAACTCAACTATATTCTACGCTCAATTCCCAAGTCAAGCGTCGTGCACTGAGAACCTCACTCCATGGTTGGCTTTGCTTCCTTGCAGAGGAAATGCTGGTCTGGCAAAATCGATCATTCCAAGACGTTTATTCAGTGCAGATTATCACGCCTTCAATGTACACTTTAAACGAACATCCTCTAGAAAAGTGGAGTTGGTTCTCTCCCTCACTGCTGCATTTCGTCACGGAAACGAAAAACAGGATCTGTTAAAAGTACTTGGGGTCGATTCGATTGGATCATGTCCAATGGCGAGTAGTACTTCCATCATATCCCAAAGCAGTGAAGGTAATGTAAAGACAACCATATCTGAAAACAGCAACGGTAATACAAGAAATGTCGAATTTGGTTCTTGCAGCCCTTCGCTTCATGTGTTGGATGTCAAACAATCTGGAAAGATAACATCTATGGCATTAAAACCATCGCTTCCCGCTTCGGGTCTTCTCGCTGTTACAAGACACGGTACTGGATATGGATCCGTACGAGGGGGTGTAGTGACAACACTGAGGTCCCGGTCATCCGGTCCCTTGTTAATCAGGTACTTGGAGATGGTGCCTTTCTACTTACGTGTGTTGCCCACGTCCATATCTGTAGCTGTAAATGGAGTGGAGATTCAAAATCTATGGCAATCGAATAGAATTGCGTTGACAGGCTTCAACGAGCGATCAACGACGTTTCAATTCCACTTTGATATACCTCCTCGCGCGACGGTTGTTTTGAAATACAGTTTTAAGCAGGCTTTTCTTCCATTAGGCGCGTTTCCTCCTGATCCAAATCGAGGGTTTGATATCCCGGCTGCTTCGATAACGTACGAAATATCGCATGATGAGCTATGTTCCAAAATGCCAATGGATGTATCACCATTTATTTCTCGTCGTTTGTTTGGAATTTTTCCAGGCAGACGTGTAAGAGCGCATACCAATGCATTGCTTATCGCGATGCCGTTGCCTGATTTTAGCATGCCATATAATGTAATCACGCTTTCCAGCACGTGTATCGGTTATTTCATAGGCTCCCTTATTTCGTTGGTGACAAAACCATTTGATCTCAAAGTGCCGCTTGAGGATGAAAGCACCAGGCGACGCGCCAAAATTAAATCGGTGATCAAAAATTCATTATTTGCGATCGTTCTCGGAACTGCCTGGTTGTTCGAGAACCAGCGTGACACCTTCGATGAAATGATTGAATTTATCAACACTTTTTCCCCGTAAGTGCCACTTTTCAGTCTAGTATTATTATTAATTAATTAAAATCCAGAACAATTTAATTAAAAGGTTTAAAGTCCTTACGGTTGATTGTTGTTGATCTCATGTTTGAAATGAGTAACGTGATATGATACGGCGGGGAATTCGACGATTGTTCATTGCTATGCAAGAAGCGGATTAGATACCATTGTGTGGAGGGCGAGTTTGTACAAAACATCAAAGACGGAATTAAGAATGGCCTTTGATAATCAAGTCATTGCTACATGGCCAGGAAATGAACGATGCGACACTTTTAGTAGACAATTTCAATAGGTTCAATCCTGAGTATCCACGCCAATCTCTTCTGAAGACATTCACAAATTTTGGCAGCAAGCCTGCCCTTCGATCGTCAATGAATGAAGTTAATTCTGATCTACGAGTGCAAACATGCCATTGTACAACCTCTATATTTCTTCGGTCCTCACGTTTCCACTTTAGCCGTGCAGGATATTTGTTTGCTGCAGTGGTCAATGGCAAGAAAGCTACTTTGCTTGGAAACCCAACTATATGTGTTCCCGATTGTGCAATAATCGCTGTGAACGAGCACGACACTGTCCTGTCCGTATGTGGAAGAAAATGCTGCGGAAGACATGTCAGTCAAGATACGAAATTCGGCAGGACACAAAGACTATTAATCATTAATAATAGAGTATTCCGTTTTGAATATCTAGAATGTTTCGGGGAATTTCTTAGATGCCTGAAATAAAATTTCGATGGAAAGATGAAATCTTATTTGTTTATTCCAATGACGTTATTGCGCATTTCAGGAACACGGGCAGTGAGCCTTGACAGATATGTTGAACCGAAATAACGATGGTATGATAGTAACGAGAGTTTGACTGCACTTTTTTTTTTAAATTTTACCTGGTAGTTAATTAAGACTCAACCCAGAGTTGGGTCGATATAGAGTTTTACCGTAGGAACGCTTAGGATATGCTTTCTTTTTTCTTTTTTTACCACCTCAGACGGGAGCTGATCATTTCAACAAATTGTTACTCGTAGAATCCGTTTTTGGTCCAAAGTGATCAATTCAGAGCCAGCTAAACTGA